>Ga0187886_1000010_pt1 | contig 291881 bp, 231 predicted proteins | sample June2016WEW_20_1_FD_133001 | JGI IMG/M metagenome (GOLD analysis project Ga0187886, IMG submission 133001) | Peatland microbial communities from SPRUCE experiment site at the Marcell Experimental Forest, Minnesota, USA - June2016WEW_20_150 | ecosystem: Environmental > Terrestrial > Soil >...
CCTCCGCGAACTGGCCTCGCAGATCGACATGCGCCGGCGTGAAGCCCAGGGCGAGGGCGGCGGCGCATCGTCGGACCAGGTCATGGTCTGCCTGAGCTCCCACGGGCCCAACAGCGAAAAACTTCTGCGCTACGGTTCACGGCTGGCGGGTAAATTCAACCGGAACTGGTACGCCGTCTATGTCCAGACGCCATCCGAAGAGGCCACGGTCATCGACGCTGGGACTCAGCGATACCTCTCGGATACCCTGACCCTGGCCAAGCAGCTGGGCGCCATGGTCTTCACGTACAAAGGAGAGGACATCGCCGACACGATCTTCCGGTTCGCCAGGGAATACCGCGTGGGCCACATCGTCGTGGGCAGGGCCCGTCCGAAACCGTTTTGGAAGAGGATGGGCCGCAACAAGGCTGTCGTCGAAGACTTGATCAAAAACGCGAGGGGAGCCACGATCATCGTCCTGGACACCTGCGAGGACCTGCCGGTCGATGTGCGGCCGCAGCCGGAGATCCCGGAGGAGGAGCCGGCCCCGGTTCCGGGCGCCGAGCCCTGGACCCAAGCGGGCGACCGCCCTCTTTTGAGCCAATGGATTTCGCCTCAACGCATCGTGATCTGGGACGGCCTCGTCGAAAAGGAAACCGTTCTCAGGACCCTGGCTGCGTCATTTGGACGGGCGGAGGCGGTCAAGGACCAGGAGGCGCTCTTCGCCTCCATCATGAAGCGGGAGGAGCAGGGCTCGACGTTTTTCAACGAAGGGGTGGCTTTCCCGCACGTCCGTGTGGAGGGGCTGGCCGCCCCGGCCGTCGCCCTGGGCTTGACCAAAGAGGGAGTTTCCGACGTCGCGACCGACAAGCCCATAGAGCTCGTCTTTCTGATCCTGTCTCCCGCCGAGGCCCCCGACACCCAGGTGAAAGTCTTGAGCTTGGCGAGCCGGGCCGCGCAGAGCCGGCACCTCATGCAGGACCTCCGGACGGCCCGGACGCCCGAGGAAGCGCTGAGGGCCATCCTGGAATGGGAAGCGCCGAAGCCCCGGGACTGACCGTTCGACCGCCTCTGACGCTGAAGCTCCACGGGCTTACAACCGGGGGGGTTCTGTTGGCTTGAACCCCGCAGTCATCAAGAGGCCGCCGAGGGCGGTCTCTTGATGGCGTCCGTGGAATTCCCAGAATGGGGTTGATCAGGGGATCGCGACGCGGACGGGGGTCGGCTTGAGGACGCGGACCAGCTCCAGCGGATCGAGCCCCACGAGAAAGCCCCGTTTTCCGCCGTTGATGTAGATGCGCGGCAGCTCCGGGATCGTCTCTTCGACATAAACGGGCATCTCCTTGCGCAAGCCGAACGGCGACGTTCCGCCGACCATGTATCCCGTGTGCCTTTGCGCCGTCTCCGGCGAACACGGCTGGACAGTTTTGACGCCGAGCACCCGGGCCAGTTCCTTGGTCGAAACCTCGCGGTCGCCGTGCATCAGAACGACGAACGGCCGCCGCGTGTCATCCTCCATGACGAGCGTCTTGACCACGAGATGCTCGTTCACGCCGAACTGCCGGGCGAACGTTGCCGTCCCTCCCCTCTCGACATACTGGTAAAGATGTTCGCTGAATTCCACCCCGGCCTGGCGGAGGACCCGGACTGCCGGGGTCATCGGGGTTTTGTCCCTGCTCATCGAGTTCCCTTCCCGTTCATTATACCGCGCTCTTTTCACAATCTTGACACGGCGTTGTCATTTCCTAGACAACTTATCCCCGCCGCACACCGGGGGGCGGGAAACAACCGGGTTGTCAGGCACCGCGGGCTCAAGTCCTGAAGGGAATTCCCCGCGACGATTCAGCGGGCCGCCGGCTTTTCGCGCGACCCTCAGCGGCCTTCGGGCTCCGTATGGATGAGGACGTGCTCGACCGAGGGGATCTCCTTCTTCAGGGTTTCCTCGATCCGCGAGGAAATCCGGTGGGCCTCGATGATCGGCAGGTCCCGGTCGAAGCCGCAGTGGAGCGAAACGAAGTGCCTGCCCCCCTGGCGCCGGATCATGACGCTGTGGCAGCACGAGCGGCCGACGATCTCGTCGGCGATCCTCCGGATGATCGCGGCCATCGCGGGCTCTTCAGCCGTCACGTCGACACCGCTGCCGACGCCCGTCCCCCGGGATTCAATGTGCGTGTTGACCTGCTTGATGGCCGGGAGGTCCGCCCTGAGGTCCTCCTCGATGTGGCTGGCCAGCTCGTGGGCCTGGTGGAGAAGGAGGTGGTCGTCCACTTCGAGATGGAGGTCGACGGTGAGCTCGCCTTTGTCGTCGTGAACGCTGATATTGTGGGCGGGGATCTGGTTCCTGTCGGCCACGGCCCGGACGCGCCGCGCGATCGTCTCCCGCTCGCTCTCGCGCGGATCCGTGTGGACAACGACGTCCGCGCCGGGGGTGATGGTCTGGATCCGGCCCTCCACGGCCTCGGCGATGGCGTGGGTCCGCTCGAAGCTGAGGTTGCGGTCGACCTCGACGTTCAGGTCGACGAAGACGCGCGAGCCGGAACGCCGTACGCGGACTTGCCCCGTCCGGATCACGCCGTCGACCCCGGCGGCTGCCTCGACGATCTTTCTCGGCAAACCGTCCGGGGCCCTGTCGAGGAGGACGTCGACCGTCCGCTTGCCAAGCTTGAAGCTGACGAAGAGGACGATGAACGCGACACCGAGGGCGGCCACGGCGTCGGCCTTCTGCAGGACCGGCGCGTGCCGCGGCAGGACGTGCTGTCCGAGCCAGACGACGGCCAGGCCGCCGAAGACGACCGCGGAGCTCCAGACGTCTGTCGAGAAATGGAGGGCGTCCGCCTCGAGCGCCTGGCTCTGGTGCTTGCGGGCCGCCCGGTAGAGCATCCGCGACCGGCTAATGTCGATGACGATGGAAACGATGACGACCAGGAAAGCCCAGGCGTTGGGTGTGATCTCGACGTGCCTGAAGAAGATCCGGTTGACCGCTTCATAAATGATCCACGCGCAGGTGACGAGGAGGAGGAGCGTCTCGACGAGGGCGGAGAAATTCTCGATCTTGCCGTGGCCGTAGGGATGGTCCTCATCGGCCGGTCGGTCGGACACGCGGACGGCCAGGTAGGTGATGAACGCGGCGACCAGGTCGAGGCCCGAGTGCGCGGCCTCGGCCAGGATGCCCAGAGAGCCCGTGAAGAGGCCGACGACGAGCTTCATCCCGGTCAGGGCCAGGGCGGCGAAGACCGAGTTTGCGGCGGCGCGCTTCTTCTCCTTGGCGGCCAAAGAGAGGTTCGGCAGCTCGGCATGAGGCATGGTGATCATAACCTCGGTAGGCCCGCCATTTTATCACAGCGGGCCCGGCCAGGCAACGCGCTCCGCGGCCAGGTCCGGTTGACTTTTCGGCTTACCGTCGTTTATATTCTCCTCTCCGGCGCCGGAATTCCGTGACGCGAATTCCCCCGCGAGAATTCCCGCCGGGAAGGAGGACGCCATGGACCCGGTATTTCTGGCCCGGCTCCAATTCGGCCTCACGGCCGGGTTCCATTTCCTGTTTCCGCCGACGACCCTCGGCCTGTCGCTCGTCATCCTGATCCTGGAATCCCTCTACATCAGGAAAAAAGCCGGGATCTATAGAGACGTCTCGAGCTTCCTCATCCGGATCCTGGGCGTCGTTTTCGTTATGGGCGTCGCGACCGGCATCGCCCTCGAGTTCGCCTTCGGCAACAACTGGTCGGCCTACTCGCGGGCGGTCGGCGACATCTTCGGCGCGCCGCTCGCCGCCGAGGGCGTGTTCTCGTTCTTCCTGGAATCCGTGTTCATCGGTATCCTGGTTTTCGGGCGGCGGCGGGTCTCCCCGAAAATGTACTGGCTCTCGGCCTTCCTGGTCTTTTTCGCCTCCCACCTCTCCGGGCTGTGGATCATTATCGCCAACTCCTGGATGCAGACGCCGGCCGGATACGCCATGGAGGCCGGGCGGGCCATGCTCACCGACTTCTGGCAGGCCGCCTTTAATCCTTCGACGGTCGTCCGGTTCGTCCACACGATCCTCGGCGGCTGGATCACGGGGTCGCTCGTGGCCGCGGGCATCGCCGCGTGGCATTTGCTCAAGGGGAGATCCCGGGAAAAGGCGGCTCTCGTCCTCAGGGTTTCGGTCATCGTTTTTGCCGTCACGGCGGTCCTCCAACTCGGCTCCGGCCACGCCCACTCCGTCCAAGTCGCCCGCACGCAGCCGGAAAAGATGGCCGCCTTCGAAGCCCTCTGGCAAACGCAGTCGGGGGCGCCGTTCACGATCTTCGGAATCCCCGACGAGAAGAACGAGCGGACGCATCTCGCCGTCAGGATCCCGCGCTTTCTCAGCTTCCTGGTCGGCTTCGACATGAACACCAGGGTCCTCGGGCTGAACGAATTTCCCAAGGATGAGCGTCCGCCCGTCTTCCTTCCCTTCGCCGGCTACCACTTGATGATCCTCTTCGGCCTCCTGTTCATCGCGATGGCCGTCTGGGGCGCCGGCCTGCTCGCGCGGAAAAGGCTCGGGGAGAGCCGCGCCTATCTCAAATTGATCATCCTGGCCATCCCCCTGCCCTACCTCGCCAACGAGCTCGGCTGGATCGCCGCCGAGGTCGGCCGCCAGCCCTGGGCGGTTTACCGGGTCCTCCGGACGGCGGACGCCGCGTCGAAGGTCGTGCCCGCCGGGAATATCCTCTTCTCGCTCGTCCTGTTCGCGGCCATCTACACGCTGATCGCGGCGGCGGGCCTTTCGATCATCCTCAAGCTGGTCAGGAGAGGGTTCGACGAACCGGCCAAGGCGGCCCCGCAAGGAGGCCTGTGATGGAAACCTGGGCCCTCCTTCGCAACGTGTGGTTTCTGCTGGTGGGCGTTCTCCTCGCCGGGTATTCCGTCCTGGACGGCTTCGACCTCGGCGTCGGTGTCCTCTTCCCATTCCTGGCCAGGGACGAGCGCGAGAAAACGTTTCTCGTCAGGTCTATCGGTCCCGTCTGGGACGGGAACGAGGTCTGGCTTCTCACCGGAGGCGGCGCGCTATTCGCCGCATTCCCGCATGCCTACGCGACGGTCTTCAGCGGATTTTATCTGGCCCTGATGCTCGTCCTCTTTTCTCTCATCCTGAGGGCCGTGTCGCTCGAGTTCCGGACGCATGACGGGGCGCTGAAAGGGCTGTGGGAAGCGGCCTTCGTCATCGGGAGCCTCCTCCCCGCCCTGCTCTTCGGCGTGGCCCTGGGCAACGTTGTCGTGGGGGTTCCCATCGACGCACAGATGGAATACGCCGGGAACTTCTTCACGCTCCTCCGGCCGCTGCCCCTCGTTTTCGGCCTGCTCGGACTGGCGGCTTTCCTCCTCCACGGAAGCGCGTGGGCCGCGCTCAAAACGTCGGGCGCGCTCCAGGAAAGAGCGAGGCGAACGGCACGGAAGATGACTGTGCTCACGGGGATCTTTTACTTGCTGTCCTTCGTCGCCGTCTGGATTTATCTCCCCGGAGCGCTGAAAAGAATCGCGGCCTGGATTTTCGCCGCCCTCGTCTGGCTTTCTCTGGGATTCCTTATCTCGGCCCTCAAAAGGCGGAAAGACGGCCGTGCCTTCGCGTTCTCCTCGCTCATCTTTCTGAGCCTGTGGGGGAATATCGGCGCTATCCACTATCCGAACCTAGTCCGGGCGACTGATCCGGCTCTGAGCCTGACGATCACGAACTCCTCGTCGAGCGCCCTAACCCTCAAGGTCATGTTGATCATCGCCCTGGTCGGCATGCCGCTTGTCATCGGCTACACGATCTACGCGTACCGGGTGTTCAAAGGTAAAGCCGGTCTGGACGAAGCCGGGTATTAGCGCCGCAAGGCTTGACAATCTCCGCCTTCGGTCCGATGATTCGCGAGGCAGGCAACAAGCGGGCCCTCGAGCGACTTCTAACCTGGGGCGATGGGTTTCCCGCTTCATGCCAGGGAGGTCATCCGTATGATAACGCTAAAGAGATTGGCTTTTCTTTCGGCTATGGGCATCCTGGTCATCATCGCGTTTTCCGCCGGAATGCCCTTGGGCCAGGCCGACTCCGGCCAGCTCGCGAAAGACGTTTCCCAGCTGGAGTCAAGAACCCAGGAAGAAAAGATTCACGTTGATCTTCATCGGGTCGATAACGTGGTGATCGGGATTGGCCAAACCTTCGATTTTGATAAGGAGAGAGTGGCCAAGGCAGTCGAAAAATACAAAGTCATGCTTCCCAAACCCCTACCGGCAAACACCCAAGTGGTTATGTGCTATTCCGGCCCCCTCTTCGGTCTCTTAGAAAAAACGCCGGGTCGGCCGACCCCCAGATTGACGCTGGACGTCAATGCGAACCGCGATTTAACCGACGACAAGGCTCTGGAACTTCCCGTGTGCAAAAATTGGGATGAGGGCACTGTCGTGAAGATCGCCCGCACGTACGGCCAACCGGCGCCGCATGTTGAATGGCTGTCCTACCGCATCGGATATGAAGAGGATAAGGGGCGCGATGGCCAAATTAGGGAGCATATCTTTTTGGTCGCGATCTATCGGTATGATGGTGAATTCCGCCTGAAAAACCATGATTACGGACTCCGGCTTATGGACGGAGATGCCAACGGCCACTTTTATAGGGAAAAGGAGAGCAACACTAATATCCAGATAGGATTGAAAAGCGAAATGGACTCCGGAGGCGGAGAATTCTATCGTTTCCAGAATAGGATTCCTCTTGCCGGCGACTTATACGAATTCAAAGGGATTGCCGAAGACGGAAGTTGGATCGAGATCGTCAAGAGCGCTCTCCCCGCCGCGGCGTTGGGGAAACCGGCCCCCGATTTGCAGATGACGGACATGGCTGGACAATTATTCCGCGTCAGTGATTTTAAAGGCAAAGTCCTTCTCCTCGACTTCTGGGCGTCTTGGTGCAAACCCTGTATCGCCGAATTCCCAGATATCAAGAAGATGATTCAGAGGTTTGAGAAAAAGTCATTTGCCGTCGTCGGAATCAACGTCGATGTCGCGGAGAAAGTCGAGGCTGGTAAAAAGGTGATGGCTGATTATCAGCTAACCTGGCCTCAAGTTATCGAGGGCAAGGGTTTGCTTCATCCCGTCTGTCAAGTTTTCGGCTGCTTGCCTGAGGATGGGGAGGGCTTCCCCATGTATATCGCAATCGACGAGCAAGGGATCGCCCGTTACGCAACCAAAGATTATAGAAAAATGGAGCGGTTTCTGGATGCCCACTTCAATGACCCCAATGGCCCCGACAACACGCTTTTTATTCCATGCTCTGCGAAATACGGACCTGCCCCGGAACCGCGTCCGACGATTAAGGTCGACTTTAGGAGTCAAAAGGTCTGGGATCTCGTCAAGTCGGGCCGGTTGAAGATGCCGGAGGGCCTGCGGAAAGACGCCACGGTCGGATTGCTCACGAACGGAACCGTCCTCGTCGCTTATGCCAGCTCGGCCGTCGGCAAGATTCACATTGTTATCGACACCAATCACGATTTTGATTTAACAAAGGGCACGGGGTATGACATTCCCATCTTGACGGAGCCGTCGCCGGATATCCTGAAAATGGTCGAGGTGAACATTCGGGTCCCCTGGGCCAGCGGCGGCATCGCCTTCCTCGGCATGCGCTTCTACGCAAAGCCGGGCCCGGCGGGAAGCGCGCCGGAAGTCTTCGGCCTTGGCTCAATCGTGCGCTCCGAGGGGGCCTTTTTCGTCGACAAGACCCAATATGCGCTTGAAATCGCCGACTTAAACGGCGACCGGCTCCTGACAGAGGAAGACACGACCGCCCCGGGCTTCCTCAAGCTCAAAATGAAGAAAGGCGATGACTGGGTCCCCGTCCACGAAGGAACGAGCCATATTCCGATCGGCCGGTCGCTCTATCGTCTAAAGTTCGTCTCAGACGACGGCATGCTCGTCGAGCTCGAGAAAGAGAAATAGGAGAGAAAGCCGAGCTTGCCTGCGCCCGCCACTTCAGAGTATATTCCGATAATAGGAACCCGCTTTTGGAGGGCCGCATGAAAAAACTCACGGCGCTCGCCGGACTGCTCCTCATCGCTTCCCTGGCTTCCGCCCAGACCCCGACATTCCTGAAGGGGCCCTTCGACGAGGCCCTGGCCCTGGCCAAGAAGCAAAACAAGCCCATCCTCGTCGATTTCCACCAGCGCGGCGGCTGAGGGAGCTGCGACCTGCTGGTCCAGCAGGTTTATGAAAGCGCCAAGTACGCCGATTTCCTGGGCAAGACATTCGTCCTCTACCGGGCCACCCGGGGCGATCTGACCGGGGAGTCCATCTTCACCAGATTTGGAATCCAGTCAACGCCGACCGTCCTTATCCTCGACAAGAACGGCAATGAGATCGATTGGATCGTGGGCTACAGCCCTCCGGCCGAGGTGTATTTCGAGAGAATCCAAAAATCCCTCGCAGGGGTCGACACATACAAGTCCCTGTCCGTCCTTTACGCCAAGGATCCGAAAAATATCGAAGTCATCTTCAAGCTGGCCAGAAAATACGACCAGAAATTTTCGACCGCGGCCAAGGCCGACGAGCTTTACAGGCAGATCGTCGCGCTCGACCCGGAAGGCAAGGCCGGCCTGACCGACGTCGATTATCCCAAGGTCCGGGTGCCTTACACCGAATATGCCGAGTTCATCATGGCCAGGAAAGCCGCCATGGGGCTCAGCTCAGCCCCCGACCTGATGTGGGCGTTTCTCCGCAAGTATCCACAGAGCCAGCTGGTCAAGACGGGATATTCCTGGCTGAGCACGTACTACGGCTACTACGCTCCGAAAGACCAAGCCCAAAAGTTCTTTGAAGACTATGTCGCCAATTACCCGGACGACCCTTGGGTCCTGGACTCCTATGTCCGGCGGATTATCAAGGACAAGGAGCCCCTCGACCGGGGCCTCGAGCTCGCCGGAAAGATCCCCAGCCTCCCTTCGGAGTATGTCGACCCCTACTTTCTCCGGAGCCGCGCCGAACTGTATTGGCTCAAGGACGATAAGGCCAAAACGGAGGAAATCTTCGGGAAGCAATTCCTCAAGGACCAGAAATCCGAGATCTCCTACCTTCTGAGCAGCTATGCCGGTTTCTGGAACGACCGGGACACCAACCTCGACCAGGCCGTCGAGGCCATCGAGCTCGCCGTTAAGGTCCAGCCCGATACGCCTTATCTCCGCCAGACAGCCGCCACGATCTACGCCAAGCTGAATAGGCCGGACAAGGCCCTCGAGATGTTCGGCCCGGATTATATTCAAAAGAACCTGGACAAGAGCGATACCCTTTACGCATATGCATGGTATTGGAACCAGCAAGGGAAAAACCTGGAAAGCGCCCTGGATGCGGTCCGGAAATTGATCGAATATCAACCCCAGCTCACGTATTTTGACATCCAGGCCCAGATCCTGCTCAAGCTCAAGAACTACGACGAGGCCCTCAAATCGGCCGAACGCGCCCTGGCCTTGGCCCGGGAGTCGGCCAAGCGGAGACCCGGTTTCGCCATCAAATCCTACGAGGCCCGGGTTCAGGAAATCAAAACCGCCATGGCCAAGGAGAAGGGCGAGGACATCAAGAAGTAGCCGAACGCAACCTTTCTCCGGGTCGAGACGTATTTAAGGACGGATGGATATATTGCGTTTTCCCGCCGGATTCTATATGTTAATCGGAAAGACGCGTCTCAATCTTAGGAGGACTGAATGAAAAAGCTGACCGCGATCGCCGGCCTGCTGCTCATCGCCTCGTTCGCCACGGCCCAAACCGCCAAGATCATGAGCGGACCGTTCGACGAGGCGCTGGCCCAGGCCAAAAAGGAAAACAAGCTCATCCTCGTCGATTTTTTCTCAAGTGGCTGAGGGGCCTGTAAACTGCTGGTCCAGCAGTTCTACAACAACCCTAAGTACGCCGATTTCCTCAACAACAACTTCATCGTGTACCGCGCCAGCCGCGGCGACAAGATCGGTGACGCGATCTACACGAAATTCAACGTCCAGGCCACGCCGACCGAGCTCTTCGTCGACAAGGACGGCAACGAAGTCGACTGGATCGTCGGCTACGGCCCTCCCGCCGACAAGTTCCTGGAAAAGCTCCAGAAGGTCCTGACCGGCGAGGAGACCTACAAGGCGCTCACGGCGAAGTACGCCAAGGAGCCGACGAACGTTCCGGTCATTTTCAAGCTCGCCCAGAAGACCTCCAGCCGCTACACGATGCCGGAAAAGGCCAAGGAGCTCTACCAGAAGGTCATCGCCATCGACCCCCAGGGGAAGGCGGGCAATTACACTTTTGAGTACATGAAGGCCACGGTCCCGTACACCCAGGCCGCCGAGTTCGAGCTCGGCCAGGAGAGCATCTACGCCCGCAAGCCCGACGCGGCACCGCTTAAGAATTTCATCGCCAAGTACCCCCAGAGCCCGCTCGTCAAGCAAGCCTATTCCTATCTGGCCCAGTATTATCAGTACAATGCTCCTGGCGATGCCGCAGGCAAGGCCGACGCGCAGAAATTCCTTGAAGAATATACCGCCAAGTATCCCCAGGACGCCTCAGCCCTCAATTCTTATGTCGAGTGGATCGTCAAGCAGAAGGCGCCTCTCGACAAGGGCATCGAACTGGCCGAAAAAGTCAAGGAGATCCAGGGCTACCCGCGCAATCCCCAATACGTCCAGAACCTGGCCCAGCTGTACATCCTCAAGGGCGACGCGGCCAAGGCCGACGAGGAATACGGCAAGGATTTCATCGACGGCTACGTTTCGAACGCCGTTTATGCCCTGACCGGGTACGCAAATTTCTGGATCGAGCAGGGGAAAAACCTGGACAGCGTCGAGGTCGCCGCAGACACGGCGGTCAAGATGGCCCCCGCCTCCCAGTGGTACACGCTCCAAACCGTGGCCGGAATCTACGCCAAGCTGAACAAGCCCGAGAAGGCCCTGGCCATATACGGACCGGCCTTCATCAAGGCCAACATGGGGGACCAGAACATCCTCGCGAGCTACGCGTCGTTCTGGAGCCGGCAGGGCAAGAATCAAGAGGGCATGAACCTCGAAAGCGCCCTGGAAGCGGCCAGGAAGTCGGTCGAGCTCACCTCCGACTACTACAATAATTACACGCTGGCCAAGCTCCTCTTCAAGCTGAAAAAGAATGATGAGGCCCTGACGTACGCCGAAAAAGCGGTCGAGCTCGTCAAACCCATCGCCGCGAAGTATGAAGGGTTCTCGACCCAGCAGTACGACAAGCTCGTCAAGGACATCAAGGACGCCATCGCGAAAAAGTAGGGCGGCGAAGTCACGAAGTCGTTTGCAGAGGGCAGCCCCCCGTTGGGGGGCGGCCCTTTTTTTTGTGCGGACGCTTTCCTCCTGTTTGACTTCCCACGCCGGCTCCCGTATATTTTGATTGGGCGTGGGACCAGAATTTTCCCTGTCTCCAGATAAGGGGCATTCCCCAGGCCTCGGCGGAACAAGATGAGATCCAGCGTTCGGGCCCTTCTTTTGACGGTTCTCCTTGCGCTCACGCCCCTTGTCGTGCGGCCGGCCGGGACGGCTTCCCCTCAGCAAAAAACCCCTGCCCCCGACTCGAAGGCCCTCGACGATAGGGTTTGGAACTTCCTCCAGTCGCAAAAAGACCAGTGGCGCGAGGAAAACGTCACGGAGGCCGACGGCCGGTTCCTGCACGACCTCATCCTTAAGCGCCGCTATACCAGGGCCCTGGAGATCGGGACGTCGACCGGCCATTCCGGGATCTGGCAGGCTTGGGCGCTGAGCAAGACCGGAGGCCGGCTCGTGACGATCGAGATCGACGAGTTCCGCCACCTCCGCGCCGTCCAGAATTTCAAGGCCTCTGGGCTCGAGGACCGCATCGACGCCCGCCTGGCCGACGCCCACGAGCTCGTCCAGGAGCTTCCCGGCCCCTTCGATTTCGTCTTCATCGACGCCGACAAGAACTGGACCCTGAATTATTTCAAGGCCCTCCTGCCCAAGCTCGAGGTCGGCGGCTGTTTCGCCGTCCACAACGTCGTCAGCCTCGGCTTCATGCAGGGCATCCGGGATTTCCTCGCCTACGTCCGCGGGCTCGACTACATGGAAACGGTCATCGACACCTCGACCGGCGGCGGTATCTCGCTCAGCACCAAGAAAAAGAACCCGTCTTGACGCCGGGCCCCGTCCGCCACTATATTTCCCTGACCGGCCTCAGGCGTTCCCCCGTCGTCGGCTCGCGCCGGCCGAAAGCCCGAAGGGACGCGGAGCCGGGAAGGAGGCCAGCATGAAGAACTCCAAAGCGTTGATCGCGGCTTTCGCAACGGTCCTGGTCATGGCCATCGCGACCGGCCTTCCGCTCTATTCCCGGGAGGGGCCGGCCATGGGCCAAGTCCTGGAGGGTCTCCACCTGACCAGCGCGATCCTCGGCCGGGATGTCCATTACGCGGTATACCTGCCGGCGGACTACGCGACCTCCACGCGCCGCTACCCCGTCGTCTACCTGCTTCACGGTTACACGGACAACGAGTCGGGCTGGGTCCAGTTCGGCGAGGTCAACATGGCCGCGGACCGGGCCATCGCGGACCGGGAGATTCCCCCGATGATCATCGTCATGCCCGACGGCGGCGTCACCTGGTATGTCAACGACTATCAGAACAAGGTCCGTTTCGAGGACATGTTCATCCAGGAGTTCATCCCCCACATCGATTCCACCTACCGGACGCGGCCCGAGCGGGAGTTCCGCGGGATCGCCGGATTGTCCATGGGCGGATGGGGCACTCTCGTCTACGCGCTGCGCCACCCGGATGTCTTCGCGGCCTGCGCCGCTTTCAGCGCCGCCGTCTGGCCGGATGATGAAATCGTGTCGATGAAGCAGGACACGTGGGACAAGGTGGTCGGCCCGGTGCTCGGGCCCGGCCTCGCCGGCAAAAACCGTCTCACGCCGCATTTCCGGATGTACAGTCCGCTCGAGCTTGCCAGGACCCTGCCGGAGGATTCCCTGAAGAAGGTCCGCTATTATATCGACTGCGGCGACGACGACTTTCTCATCAAGGGCAATTGCGCCCTCCACATCCTCCTCAACGACCGGAAAATTCCGCACGAATTCCGGGTCCGCGACGGTGCCCACACCTGGGTGTACTGGCGCACCGGGATCGTCGACGGCCTGAGCTTCATCGGCCGGAGCTTCAACCGGTAAGCGGGCGCGGGCGGAAGGAGCGAAGAACATGGGCGAAAGTTTCCGTGAGCGGCTTCTGCGGGGCGATAGGCTCGTCGGGACCATTCTCACGCTGCCGGCTTCCGAACTGGCCGAAATCGCGAGCGCGGCCGGCCTCGACTGGCTCTTCCTCGATATGGAACACGGGCCGATCGGTCCGGGGGATCTCGTCCGCATGATCCAGGCGGTCCGCGAACCCTGCGCCCCGGTCGTCCGCGTCCCGGAGAACGAAGAGATGTGGATCAAGAAGGCCCTGGACTCCGGCGCGGCGGGCGTCATCATCCCGCGCGTCAATTCGGCGGGGGAAGCGGCCCGGGCCGTCCACTGGGCCAAGTACCCGCCGGAGGGGGGCCGGGGCGTCGGTTTCTCCAGGGCCAACCTTTATGGCGTCCGCTTCCAGGAGCAAGTGGACACGGCCAACCGGACGACGGCGGTTATCATCCAAGTGGAGCACATCGATGCCGTCAGGGCCATCGACGATATCCTGGCAGTTCCGGGGGTGGACGCCGTCTTCATCGGGCCTTATGACCTTTCGGCGAGCCTGGGCAAGCCGGGCTGCATCCAGGATGGAGACGTGAGGAATGCCCTCGCAGCCGTCCGGACAGCCTGTTCCCTGAGAAAGACGCCGGTCGGCATCTTTTCGGGCGATATTGCGGGCTCCGCGAAGGCCCTGGCCGAGGGCTACAGTCTGGTGTGCTCGGGGGTGGATATCGGCCTGTTTTCGAGCGCGGCCGCCGAGATCGTAAGAAGCCTGAAGCCAAGAAACTCTTGACAGGCCTACATTTGTATACTAGATTTTGTAGGGAGACTTATGGAATCCCACAAAACTTGGTGTTGGAGACTGGCTACTAACCCCCCGTTCTTTTCTTCAACGCCGCGGGCCAGGCGCGACTAAATGAGTTACACGACGGAATCCGCCCTGGATAAATAAGGTCCATGACTCAGACAGATGCCGGCACGCAATCCCCCGGGGCTAAGCCCATTGTCCTCCTCGTCGAAGACGACCTGTCTTATCTTGAAAGACTCCAGCGAGCCCTTCGCGAACAGTTCTCCGTCTATACGACCACCAGCGGTATCGAAGCCATCAAGCTGATCAAGGCGCTCCCCGAGGTCAACGTCCTCGTCGTCAAGGAGGATTTGCCCCGGATGAAGGGGACTGAGCTCCTCCGTTTTCTCCACGAGATGTTTGAGAAATCCGACGCGATCATCAAGATCCTGCTGACGGACTCTCCAACGGACGATCCAGCCGGGGACTTGACCAGCCACGGCCGTATCGATTTTATCTGCCCTAGACCGCGGGATCCGTCTGAGCTCAAGCAGAAGGTCGGTTTCCTTATCGCCCAAAAGTCCCGCGAGAAGCGGACCTCCATGAGGGTCAACATCAACGGCTCCGCCGACATCCAAATAGAGGCCGGAGACGGGGCGGATGCCCGGGTTGTCAACCTCAGTGAAAACGGGATGTTCCTCAAGACCGTATCCTTTTTACCCGAGGGCTCGTCGCTCCCTCTGAAAATTGCCCTCCCGGACGGACGGAGTTACGCGGTGAGCGGCCGAATCGTCAGGCAGGACCTCGATCAGGGAGGCGTCGGCGTCGAATTCTCGTCCATCGACGAACTAGGCCGCCGGTCCCTCCTTCAGTTTCTTTCTGACTACGTCACCGTCCATGACCTCGCGGAGCTCAAAGTCCGATACCCTTTCCTCAAGACCGAGGACATGGTTCTGTTTTCGGACACTTATAAGATCGAATCCCTCATCCGCGAAGCCATGAGAGCCGAATTGGAGGTCGCGGTCATCCACGCTCAGTCCCGGAATCCGGAGATCCTCGGGTTCACCGATATCCGGCCGCCCTTAACGTGCGTGCTCAAAGGTGAAGATCTGAACGTCAAGTTCAAAACCTCAGACCTGATCTTTGTCTCATTCCAGATCGGCTACGCCACGTACAATTTCGAGACGATGGTTTCCCGGATCACTCCCGACGGCCAGAAGCTCGTCTGCTTGTACCCGCGGGTCATGTTCTACTCCGAAAAGCGGACCGAAAAAAGGATCAGCCCGTTCGGGAACCTCCGGATCGAGATCCCTCTTCCCGCGCCTTTCAGCAGCAACATCGCCGGCCGCATCACGGACATAAGCCCCGGCGGGGTCAGTTTTGTCGCCGACTCTCGCGCCCATGTCCTCCTGAAGGGCACACCCCTCGAAACCATCTCCATCATGGATGGCGATCAGGTCCTCTGGAAGGAAAACGGCGAGGTCCGGTACGTCGCGAGGGCCGCGGAGATCGCGCCCGACGCCATGAAATACGGGATCCAGTTCGGGATCGGCCGGATGAGCATCCAATCCGTCCAGACGCCTGAGCTCGACTTCGTTTACCCTACGGAGGAATCCGCGGAGAAGCCCTCGGCGCGGGCCGCGACGCCGGAAGTCATCCGGGTGGAAACCCGTCAGGGCGAGGAGATCGTCGGCCTTCTCAACTCTTCCCTTCCTTTAGATGAGAAATCCGTTCCCGTCGTCATTGTCCCCCCGGCGTTTGGAAAAACCAAGGAAACGCTTTTCGGTCTCGCCCTGACCCTGACGGAAAACTTCCGCCGGCTGGGGAGGCCGCTGGCGGTCGTCCGTTTCGACGGCATCCGTAAAAAGGGCGAAAGCTACAAGGACCCGGAGGCTTCGGAACCGCCCTACGAGATGCTCAACACGAATTTCACGCAGGGGGCAGCGGACATCGTCGCCATTCTTGACTGGCTCGACCTCAACCCCAAGCTCCGGCCCAGCTCCGTCATCCTCCTGACGTTTTCTTTTTCGGCTTTGGACGCCCGGATCGTCCTCCGTGAGGAAGCCAACCGGCACCGCATCCATTATTGGATCGCCTGCATGGGAACACCGGAATTCCGCGATTTGATGGTTCGCGTCAATTGCGGCCTGGATTTCCTGGAACACTTTCAGCTCGGCATCAAGCTCGGCGTTATGCCGGTCCTGGGCAATTTGGTCAACGTCGATCCCTACGTCGGCGACGGGGTCCGGAACTCGGTGGCGACTCTGGAGCAGGCCCGCGAAGACATGCGCCATATCGACATCCCGATCACGTGGATCTATGGCCAATACGACAGCTGGGTCAGAGCCGAGTTCATCCGTGACGTTATGAGCATCAAGGCCAACGCCGCCCGCGAGGTGATTTCCGTCCCCATCGGGCACAATGCCAGAACCTCGAAGGACGCGCTCAAGATGTTCGGGACCATCACATCGTTGATTCACCGGTTCCTCTACAAGGCCATGATCCAGCCGAATTTGCCGGGCCGCAAGAGCATGGAGATCATGCGCCGGGCCGAGAAGGACCGGCTTCCACCGCGGAATCTCAGAAACCGAAAGAGCTATTGGCACCGTTATCTGGTGGGTGAAAACAATTTGTTGGGTTTCGACATCATGGCCATGTCTGACGATTACCAGCAGCTGATGCAGGACCAACTCCTCGCCCTCGAACTGCAATCCTCGGACCGCCTGCTCGATCTGGGAGGAGGCACGGGGAACTTCGTCGAACATCTCCTGGAGAGCGGCCGCGAGCTGCCCGCCCAAATCACGATTGCCGACCTCATTCCGGATGCTATGACCCAGGCCCGGCAGAAGCTCGCGGCCCGCTACGAGGCCCTCCAGGAGCCGGGCCGTTTCGACCTCCTCGGTCTGGACCTCGAATTGAGCCGCTTCCTGCCCATCGAGAGGTTCCTCGGCGGCGAGGTCGGAACCTTCGAGGAGATGGCCGACAAGATCGAAAACCTCACCCTGGAGAGCGCCATCAAGATCCAGGGGGCTTATTCCCCCAAGCTCCACCGGATCCTCCGCGGCGAGTCTATCACCCCGGCACTGGACGACTGGTTGAAGCGGCAGTTCGATCTCCATGAATACCGGACGATCCTGGACTTCAACCAAGCCGCTCGCTACGTCCGCAGGTTGACCAACAAGAAGCCTACTCTTCGCCGCCTCGCCCTCCCCGGGTTCCTGGAAGGAAACATCCATTTGCCGATCCGCGCGGGCTGGTTTAACAAGGTCCTCATGAGCCTTGTCCTTTCCTATATCTTCAATCCTGGAGAAACCCTGGCCGAGGTCCGGCGGATCATCAGGCCGGGAGGACGGCTCGTTCTTTCGAGCATGCGCCCGGATACCGACGCGTCGGGCCCCTTCACTCGGCTCCTGGAAAAAATCGAAACCATGCCCGAGGAGGCCCTGCCGCCGAAATGGCCTAAACCCCTCCTGCTCGAGTCCCTCCGGTCCTTCCTTAACGACGCCCAGGCCCTGGTGGACCTGGAAGAAGCAGGAACGTTCGACTTCTTCGACCCGGAGAAACTCGAAGGCCTGCTGGAGGGGGCGGGCTGGGAGATCGACAGGGTCATTCCGTCGTACGGCGACCCCCCGCAGGGGTATGTCGTCATTGCCAGAGCGAGGAACATCCATGGCTAACCGCGATATGGCATTCGAAGAACGGCTGAATAAGGAATATGACCTGAAAGGGCGGACCCGGCTGGCCGCCATCCTGAGCATCTTCCTCTACCTGAGCTTTCTCGGTCTCGACGCCATTTATACACCCCATTACTTTAAAACTTTCCTTCTCATCCGCATGGTCGTGGTTGGCATTGTCGGCGTCCTCATCGTCCTCCTGGGAAGAGTCAAAACCACGCAAGGGACCATGAATCTGGCCCTGACCTTGGCCCTTGTGGACGCGGCGGGGATCGCGGTCATGATTCAGATCCTGGGCGGCTTCCTGACCAGCTACTATCAGGGATTGAACATCATCGTCATGGGCATGATGGTCCTCATCCCGTTGGCGTTTCGAGAGACCATCGTCCTCTACTGCCTCGTCTGGCTCATGTACACGGTGCCGAGTATCTTTAAAATTCTCCATGGCCAGAGACCGATCGTCGTGGACGGAGCAGAGATCCAATTCTGGCGGTTTGTAACGAACAACCTTCTCTTCCTGACCTCGATCATCATCGTCGGGGGCTTTGGCTCCTATATTATGGACAGCATCCGCCGCCGCGAACTCCGCGGCCGGATCCAGCTCGAGGAGACGACGGCGAAGCTCCAGGAATCCAACGCCAAGCTCAAGAGCCTGGACGAACTCAAGACCCAGTTTTTCGCAAACGTCAATCATGAGATCCGGACGCCGTTGACCTTGATACTGGCGCCGATCAAGGCCGTCCTCGAAGGACGGATGGGGCGCCTGTCGCCCGTGATTAAAGACACCCTGGAGACCATGCAGCGCAACGGCTACAAGCTCCTCAAGCTGATCAACAACCTGCTCGACCTGACGAAGCTCGAGGAAGGGAAGATGCGGCTCAAGATCAAAACAGTCAACTTCGTCGAGTTCACAAACTCTCTCCTCGGATCGGTGAAGCCCCTGGCCGACCAGAAGCAGATCCGCCTTTACTTCCAGCACCCCCCGCACGATGTCGAACTCGTCATCGACCCGGACCAGTTCGAAAAAGTCGTCCTGAATCTCCTTTCGAACGCCCTCAAGTTCACGCCGCGCGGCGGCAAAATCACTCTGTATATCGAGGACCGGGACCGCGCGGTTTCCCTGATCGTCGAGGACACGGGGATCGGCATCCCGGCGAACATGTTGGAGTCCATTTTCGACCGGTTCTCGCAAGTCGATGGATCCATGTCCCGCGCCCACGAAGGCACCGGGATCGGGCTCTCCCTTGTCCGAGAGATCGTCGGCCTTCACCAAGGGAGCGTCCGGGTCGAGAGCGAGCTCGGCAAGGGTTCCCGGTTCATCGTGGACTTAATGAAAGGCGAGGAGCATTTCCCCGCGGACACGCTCGACCGTCGTCAGGAGGAACACTCGGTCGGACTCAGGAGACGAACCACGGACACCCAGGAACCGCGCGTCCAGGACATCGTCACGGATTCTCGCCGTCTCCATCTCGTCGACCTCGAGCATGTGGACATCCAAGACGCGGGGGCTGCCAACACGAAAACGCACGACGCCCTCATTTTGGCCATCGACGACAATCCCGAGGTCCTCAAGCTGATGAGGATGCTCCTCAGCGACGAATTCGACCTGGAGCTCGCGACGTCGGCGGAAAAAGGGCTGGCGATCATGAAAGAGAAAGGCCCCGATCTCGTCCTCTGCGATGTCATGATGCCCGGGATGGACGGGCACGCGTTTTCCCGGGCCGTCAAGTCTGACCAGGCCCTGAAGCACATTCCCATCATCCTGATCACCGCCAGGACGGGCGCGGAAATGCTGGACGAGGGCATGAAGGCCGGCGCCGACGATTACATCTCCAAGCCTTTCGACTCGGTCGAGCTCAAGGCCAGGATCCGGGCCCTGCTCCGGATCCGCCGGGTGGAATCGGAACTGGCCATGGCCAACCGGAATCTCAAGCAGCGGACGTCCGACCTCGTCGACCAGCAGCGCTCCCTCTTCTTATCCACGGTCAAGTCCCTGGCCTCCGCCATTGACGCTAAAGACGAGTACACCCGGCACCATTCGACGCGGGTCACGGAATTCACGCTGAAGATCGCCGGCACCATGGGCTTCAGTGAAAAGGAAGCCGGCGACCTCGAACTGGCCGCTCTCCTCCACGACGTCGGCAAGATCGCCGTCCCGGAGAGCATCCTGAACAAGCCAGGCAAGCTGACCGACCAGGAATTCGCCCTCATCAAGGAACATCCGGCGCGCGGGGAAAGCATCCTAAAGCCCGTCATCGAACTCAAGGACATCGCCAGGGTCGTGCGGTCCCATCACGAGCGCTACGACGGCTTGGGCTATCCCGACGGATTGAAGGGGCGGGAAATCCCTCTGGGGGCCCGGATCATGGCCGTCGCCGACACCTACGACTCCATCACCTCGGAACGGCCTTACCGCAAGGCCGCCTCCCACCGTTACGCGGTGAAAGAGATCATCCGGTGTTCGGGAACGCAGTTCGACCCGGAGGTCGTGGAGCACTTCCTCGAGGTCAGCAACTCCCTCGTCCAGGAGCAAGGTCCGAGCGCCGGCCCGGACGGTACGGCGTGACCGAGCCGGGCGCCGTCGCCGTGACGGCGACCGGCCAGCTCTCCCTGACGATCAACCTGGGCATCGTACGCCTGGACGGCGGCGCCGACCAAAACGGTGGAGCAGCTCATCGAGAAAGATGACGGGGCGCTGTACAAGGCCAAGGCCAAGGCCCAGGAGAAAATCAGCCGATTTTCTTCGCTTCCTGTTTAAAATCCTGCTGCCAGAGAATGAGGCCCGTCACCCGGCCTCTGTCGTCGCTCAGGAACTGGATCCGGACGTACGGGTCGATGGAGAAAAAGAAGGTCTGGTTTTCCACGTAGAACCTGGTCGGCGCCTGTCCGGTGGGCCGGATGATCAGGTAATAATTCTCGTAGGTCACGTCCAGGGCATAATCCGGGGTGACCTGGTAGCGGCCGACGTAATCCTGGTAGACCGACGGGTCGAGCCGGAAAAGGGGGCGTTCCTGGGGCTTGAAATCCGGCCATTCGTAGGCGTCCGAAACGGCCCGGAGGATCTCATCGGCAATCAGGAACCCATTGTCGCCGTTCGTCATGACCACGGCGCCCTGGCCTTTGTATGGATAAACGACGAGCGAACAGGTGTAGCCTCGGGTCCGGCCTTCAAGGTGGAACCGGACGTCCGTCCCGGCCCCGTCGATGGTGAAGCCGAGCCCCCGGTTTCCGGCCTGGGACGTGAGCATGGCCCGGGCCAGACCCGCGGACAGGACATGGCCCTCTTTTCCCATCGCCGCCTGGAGGACTCCGGCCGCGAACGAGACGAGGTCCGACGGAGTCGTCCAGAGACCTCGGGCCGCCGCGGCCGGATAGGAAAGCCATTTTCCTTCGATGGGACGCCCGTCCCGACCGTGCCCCGAGGCCGCGTTGAGCTTCATGAATTCCGGCAACGGGACGTCGAACGTGCTGTGTTTCATCCCAAACGGTCCGAAAACCGTCTCGTTCGCCAGGACCGGGAAAGTCTTGGCCGTGGTTTCCTCGAGAAGCGCCTGGAGAACGGCCAAGCCGGCATCGGATGTGTTGGTGTCGACGGCGGGAAGCCCGGACGTTTCCCCGGGACCGGGAGCCGGGGATTCCCGGCCGGCGAGCACGTCCGCCAGAGGCGGAAGCTTTCGGCCCTGCGGATATCCGGGCAAGCCTAGCGGCGCGAGACCATCGGTATGGGTCAAAATCTTCCGGATCGTGACTTTGTTCAGCGGAGTAGGCACGGTGCCGGGAGGCAGCAGGCGGCGAAGAAGGGGTTCAATATCGCCGCCGAGGTCGAGGACGCCCTTGTCGACGAGCTCGAGGGCCGCGGCGGCGGCGACGGGCTGACTGAGGTCGCCAGCCTGGAAGATGGTGTCGGTTGTCACGGGCTCGCGGGAGTGCGTGTCGCGAACGCCGTATCCCCGGGCCCATTCGAGCCCGTTCCTGTCCATGACAGCCAAGCCGACGCCGGGGACCTTGTAGAACGGCAGGCGGGCCTCGAGAGACAGTTTTTCGGGTCGCTGGCCCTTGAGGTAGATGGCGCGGAGAAGGCCTTTTTCGACTTTCCGGATCCGGCTTTTCGTCAGCGATTCCTGGCGGGTCTCACAGCCCGCGGCAATGAACGCCAGCGCCGCGATTCCGACCAAAGCCGCGACCCGGCCGCTCTGCGCTTGTGTAACCATGACATCATTTTAACCTCGTCCGGCCGGATTCTCCAGGAATATTCGTCGGACTTTTGTTAAGTGGACGAGCAGCGCGAAAGTGCAGGAAGGGGCTGATGGGAATGGCCGGAACGTCATGCGCGGTTTAGCCCGGGAATCGCGTTCTTCGAGGGAAGTTCCAGGGGGAACCGCCAAAACTTGTTTGAGCTTGGCGTAGCGCACGCCAAGCGAGTTGTTTTGGTGCCGAGAAGGACGGGATTCTCGCGGCGTGAAGAACCGCGCTCTGGAGTGGAGGCCAGCCCATCAGCCCCTGACAGGGGCAATGCCTCGGAGGGACCGGTCAGACTCTATTTCCCTTGACGCCGGGCGGGCTTTGCTATAGAAATTTCCTTTCCGGAGGACACCATGGCCCACATTGAACCGTTCCGTGGAATCAGGCCGCGCCGTGATATCGCTCACCTTGTCGCGGCCCCGCCCTACGACGTGCTCAGCTCGGAGGAAGCCCGCGAAATGGCCGCGGGAAATCCCTATTCGTTCCTCCATGTCGGGAAGCCGGAGATCGACCTGCCGCCGGGGATCGATCCCTATGCGGACGAGGTCTACGCCAAGGGCAAGGAAAACTTCGAGCGCTTCGTGCGCGAAGGCGTCATCGCCAGGGACCCCGGCAGGAACTTCTACATTTATAAGCAAGTCTGGGGAGACCATGTCCAGGTCGGCCTGGTCGCCGGGGCGTCCTGTCAGGATTATCTGGACGATGTCATCAAGAAGCACGAACTGACCCGCCCCGACAAGGAGAATGACCGGATGCGCCATATCGAGGCCCTGGGAGCGCAAACCGGCCCCGTCTTCCTCACCTACCGCAGGACGGCAGGGATCGACACCCTGATCGCCGAGGGGATGGCCAAGGGACCCGAATATGATTTCTCGACGGCGGACGGCGTCCGCCACATCTTCTACGTCGTTGACGACCCCGGCCTCTCCGGCCGCATCCAGGCGGCGTTCGCCGGCCTGGACCGTCTTTATGTCGCCGACGGCCACCACAGGTCGGCGGCCGCAACGCGGATCAAGGTCAAACGCGACGAGCAGGCCCCCCATCCGACCGGACGGGAGGAATACAATTTCTTCCTGGCCGTCATCTTTCCGCACAACCAGATGAAGATCCTTGCCTACAACCGCGTGGTCCGGGATCTCAACGGCCTGAGCGCCGCGGCGTTTCTGGACAAAATCGGGGAAAAATTCAACCTGCTTCCCGGCGACCGGGACACGCCCTCGAAGCCTAGGGAATTCTGTTTCTTCCTCGACGGCCGGTGGCATGTCCTCGAAGCCCGGGCCGGCATCTACGACCTCGCCGACCCCATCGCCTCGCTCGACGTGTCCATCCTCCAGGCGAACATCCTGGCCCCTCTGCTCGGCATCCAGGACCCGCGGACGGACAAGCGCATCGACTTCGTGGGCGGCATCCGGGGCCCGGCCGAACTCGAAAAAAAGGTCCGAAGCGGGCAATTCAAACTCGCCTTCTCCCTGTTCCCGACGACTATCGATCAGCTCTTTTCGGTCGCCGACCGCGGCAAGGTCATGCCGCCCAAATCCACCTGGTTCGAGCCCAAACTCAAGGACGGCCTCGCCGTCCACACGATCGACGAATGACGCGCGCCGCGGCCCGGAAAAAAACCGGGGCCCCGGAAGCCCCCCGCCGCCCCCTTTCCCCTGCGCTTCTGGCTGCGGTCAGGAAGCAGGCCCGGGTCTTTTTTCGCGAGGCCCGCGGCAGCCACGATTGGGACCACACCGAGCGCGTGTACCGGCTCTGCGAAAGGATCGGGCGGAAGGAGCGCGCGGACCTCGGGATTCTCCGGCTGGCCGCCGTCCTCCACGACATCGGCCGGGGGGAAGAGGACCGGACGAGCGGCAGGATCTGCCACGGCCAAGCCGGCGCGGCGATGGCGAGGGCTCTGCTCGCTAAGCACGGCCTTGACGCCATAACCATCCGGGCCGTCGTTCATTGCATCCGGACCCACCGTTTCAGGAAAAGGACAGTCCCGAAAACCCTCGAAGCCAGGATTCTCTTCGACGCCGACAAACTGGATTCGATCGGCGCCGTGGGTATCGGCCGGGCCTTCCTCTTCGCCGGGGAAGTCGGGGCCCGGCTCCACGACAAGGACATCGACGTCCGCCGGACGAGGCCTTATACCCGAGAGGACACGGCGTACCGCGAGTATCTCGTCAAGCTGGGCCGCGTCCGGGAGCGCATCTTCACCCGGGAGGGTAAGCGGATCGCGGCCGAGCGTCACCGTTATATGGTCGGCTTTTTCGCCCGTCTGAACAAGGAAACGGACGGCATCCTGTAAACGGCGGATCCGCGCGCCGGACCGGGCGGGTCCCGCGAGGAGGAACCCATGGCGTGGCACCAGGTTTATAACCCCGTGCAGAACGCCCTGCTCTCGAGCCTCATCGCGGCCCTCCCTATTGTCATCCTCCTCGGCGGGCTCGCCGCGCTTCGCCTCAAGGCCCATGTGGCCGCGCTCCTCGGCCTGGCCGCGGCCATGCTCACGGCCGTCGCCGCTTTCGGGATGCCCGTGAGTATGGCCCTCCGGACGGCGGGCCTGGGCGCGGCCTATGGCCTTTTCCCGATCGGCTGGATCATCCTCAACGTCATCTTTCTCTACGACCTCACCGTCGCCAAGGGACATTTCAAGGTCATGCAGGACAGCCTCACCGGCATTACGCGGGATCGCCGGCTCCAGCTCCTCCTGATCGCCTTTTCCTTCGGCGCGTTTTTCGAGGGCGCGGCCGGGTTCGGGACGCCGGTGGCGGTCACCGCGGCCATCCTCATCGGCCTCGGCTTCTCGCCGCTCAGCGCCTCCGGGCTCTCGCTCATCGCCAACACGGCGCCCGTAGCGTACGGCGCGCTGGGAACCCCCATCATCGCCCTGGCCGGGGTCACGGGGCTGGACCTCAAGGAGTTGAGCGCCATGGTGGGACGCCAACTCCCCTTTTTCTCCATCATCATCCCCTTCTGGCTCATCTGGGCTTTTTGCGGATTCCGCAGGATGCGGGAGATCTGGCCGCCGCTCCTCGTCGCCGGTGTGTCTTTCGCCATTCCCCAATACCTTATCTCTAATTTTCACGGGCCCTGGCTGGCGGGTGTGGGCTCCGCCGTCATATCCATGGCCGCCCTGGTCGTCTTTCTCCTGAAATGGCGGCCGCGGTCGTTCTACGACTTCGGGTGCGACGGGGAAGACAAGGCGCCTCTCCCCCGCCCCCGCCATTCCCGTGCGGCCGGGGAGATCGCCAGGGCCTGGCTGCCCTGGTTCGTGCTGAGCGTATTCGTTTTTCTCTGGGGTATTCCGCAGGTCAAGGCTCTGCTCGACGGAATCTCCGTGGTCCGCTTCCCAGTGCCCGGCCTCGATAAGCTCGTCTATCGCGTGCCGCCCGTCGTCGTCAAGGACACGGCCGAGGCCGCCGTCTTCACGTTTAATTGGCTTTCGTTCACCGGAACCGGGATTTTCGCGGCCTCCGTGCTTGCAGGGCTGCTGATGTCCTTTAAGCCAGGAGAACTCCTCCGGGCCTACGGAAAGACGCTCAAGCGCGTCAGATTCTCGCTCTTCACCGTCGCGGCCATGCTTTCTCTCGGCTACGTGACCCGCTATTCGGGGCTCGACGCGACACTCGGCCTGGCTTTTGCGCGGACGGGGGTTTTGTATCCTTTCTTCGGCACGCTTCTCGGCTGGCTCGGCGTAGCCATGACCGGCTCGGACACGTCCTCGAACGTCCTCTTCGGGAGCTTGCAGAAGATCTCCGCAGGCCAGCTCGGCCTGAGCCCCGTCCTGATGGCCTCGGCCAACAGTTCGGGCGGGGTCATGGGCAAGATGATCGACGCCCAGAGCATCGTCGTGGCCAGCACGGCCACCCGCTGGTACGGACACGAGGGCGAGATCTTACGCTATGTCTTCTTCCACAGCCTGGCCCTGGCCGTCCTGATGGGCCTCCTCGTCTTCCTCCAGGCCTATGTCTTCCCCTTCACCCGGCTCGTCACCCGTTGAGCGGAGGCGATAAAGCAACGACCCTGGGGTGGCAGTAAAGACCACCCATGTCCCCCCGCACGCCCGGGAACCAGTCCCGTCGGTTCCCCCGTCGGCGGAGCCGACGGGTCCCCTTCCGCTACGGGGGTCTTATGGGTGGCCTTTACTGCCGCCCCCAAGCCGGGTAGTGAGCTCACTCTTCGAACTAGCTTGGGAAGAGGCTAAACGGGATACGGTCTATCCGGGGTGCCCCGGTAGACGGCTTGAGCGAAGTTGATGGTCCTCATAGGCGGCTGGCTGGCCACTTCCTCGAAGTAATGGGCGGAGAGGCCCATAATCCGCCCGAATATGAAGAGGGCTTTGGCCAGCCGGGGATCGAGGCCCATGTCGGCTATGATGGCGCCGATGACGCCGTCCACGTTGATGGGCAGGCTGAGCCCGCGGACTTCGCGGAGCGCGTCCTCGGCGATCCTGGAAATAGCGACGCAGGGCCCGGCCAGCCCGCTCTTCTCGGCCAGCCGCCACAGGACGTCGCGCCGGGGATCCTGCGTATGGACGCGATGCCCCATGCCTTCGATGCGCTTCCCCTGACGGATGTATTCACGGATGACGGCCCGCGCAGCCTCCTCGAAGGAAAGCCCCTTTTTGGCGGCCAGGTCCGCTGACCGGCGAAAAAACTCGGCCGCCTTTTCGCCGGCCCCGCCGTGGACGTCCGTGATCGCCCCGACACCTTGGGCAACAGCGACCTCGTAGGACGCCCTAACGGACGAGGCAATGAGCGTCGCCTGCGCGGAAGGAGGCGTGACGCCGTGGTCGATGGAGGCCACGATGATCGCCTCGAGCATCCGCGCCCTCCCTTTGTCCAGGGATTTCGCGCCGGAAACGGCACGGAACACGGCGTCGCCGAAAGGAGCCCCGGGCGCTGATGCTTCGAGGGCCCCGATGTGGGATTGGAGCCCGGCCAGGTAGGCCGTGAACCGCCCTAGAGCGAACACGGTTTTATCCGTCTGGGCCGTCTTGCCTGCAGGTTTGAAGCCGGCGAGGGTTTCATCGTTGAGGATATATTTCTGGAAAGTCTTGGACAGGTCTTCCTCAGGATTCCGGGTGACGGACGGGAGGGGCTTCAGGGCCGCTTCCAGAGCCAAGCGGGTCAACGAATCAGTCCGCCCGGCGTCCGGCAAGCCCCCTTGCACGACGAGCTGAGCGGCTTCGACGATGGAGGCCCGCTCGATGAGGTCCTGGACCCGGTATCCCCGCACGACCAGATTGTTGGGCTCGACCTTGGTGATCAGGGTCGTCCAGCTGGGCTTGGGCGGAGGCGCCTCCCAGATCGCTTTCATCCTGGCGTAGTACCGCTCGGGCGGGAAATAGATCTTCCCCTTGAGCTTGCTCCGGACGGTCTCGAGCAGGTCGTACTGGCTGTTGACGACGGGGACGCCGGCCGCCTGCAGGGCTTTTTTCTTGGAGAGGAAAGTCCCCGTTTCGACCCCCGGAGTGATGATGGCGCCGGCATGGCCCATGGTTTTTCCCTCCGGAGCATGGGCACCCGAGATGAGAGCCACGAGGGGCTTCGGGTATCGTCCCGGATTGTCCCGGACGTCCTGGGCCAGGAGCTCCTCCTGGCATCCCCCAATTTCACCGGCGACGATGACCAGGTCCGTCTTCTCAAACTCCATGGCCAGGGGGACTAGGTCGCGGAACGTGGAGCCGATGGCCCCGTCGCCGCCGATGCCGATGACGGCGTTCTGGGCGATACCGATGCTGGCCATGGCGTCGGACATGTGGTAGAGGATGGCCCCGCTTCGGGAGACGATGGTCACACCCCCCGCGCCGAACCGGCCGGGAGAAATCTCCTCAGGGTAAAACACATCGGGCAACATGCCGATCTTGATGCGTTCCGGCGGAAAAATGAGCCCCGGCGTGTTGCCGCCGATGAGGATGGTCTGATGTTTCCGCGCCGAGACGATGATGTCGCGGACGTCCTTCAGGGGAAGCCCCTCCGAGATGAGGACGACAAGGGGAATCCCCGCTTCAATGGCCTCCAGGGCGGTCTCTTTGGCTGTCGAATAGTGGCGCCAGATGCTGGCGGCGACAACGTCGGGATACTCTTCGAGGCATTCTTTCACGGAGTCAAACACCGGGATGACCTCATAGACCCGGGTCCCGCCCGCGCCCGGCGCGACGCCGGCGACGACGGACGTCCCGAAATCGTGCATCAGCCCGGCATGTTTGGAACCTTGGCCGCCGAGGCCCAGGATGATCGTGTCGAGCCGACCGGTCCGGGCGACACGCTCGGCCAGATGGGGCCGGACTTTCTTGATGATATGGAAGAGCATGCCATCGGTGGCGCTGACTTTTTCGTCCATCATTTCCATCCCCTGAGGTCGAAGGCGTATCGGATGCCCTCCCGGATGACGTCGGCCATGATCTTCTGGTTCCCGACCGTGATGCGCATGTCCTTGAGCTCTTCGGGCGTTTCCCGGACGGCCCGTTCCAGGAAGTCACGGGCGCTCGGAAGGTCCGTGCCGACCATCCTCCCGATCACCGGGACGACCCGGGCCCGCCTCCTTCCCCTGTTCCTCAGGCATCCGACCAGCCCGCGGATGAAGACGTCGCAGGAGGAGATGCCGCCGAACCGGGAGGTGAGGACGAGATCGACCATGTCGTTGTCGAGCAGGAGATTGAACATCTCCGATACCATCGTCACGGTCGGGCCGCCGCCCGAGTCCATGAAGTTGACGGGCACGACCCGGCCGCCGAAGAACCGGTCCCCGATGTTGGCGACTTCATCGATGGAGAAAATCCCATAGCCCGCCCCGCCGGGAACAAGCCCTACGTAGAGCCGGGCCGGGTCCTTCTCATGGTCCTCGGGCAGGAGGTCGACATAGCGGAAGCCCATTTCGCGGGCACGGACCTCGTTCCGCGTCGGCTCCGAGACGTCATGCCGTATTTCTCTTAGCCCCAGGAAATGCAGGAGCCCGCTCTGCCGGTAGAGGCCGTTGTCGTCGAGCACGATCTTCGCGTCCGCGGCCACCGGGCCGGCGGGCGTCACGAGGAGGGGATTGATCTCCGCCACCTTACAGTCATACTTCTGGAAGAGGCCGTAGAGGCGGGAGATAACGGACTGCAAACCGCCGCGGGCATCCTCCGCCAGGCCCAGCCCGGTGGTGAGGAATGATGCCAGCTCCAGGGCCTTCGACTCGGGCAGCAATTCATCGTTTCCGGGGATCTCAATGGTCAGAATTTTTTCCGGCGTATCCCGGGCCACCTGCTCGATGTCAACACCGCCGGCGGGACTGACGATGAGGCTGACATTGAAATCGACGGGGTTCATCGTCACCCCGACGTAGCAGGCGGCGGTCCCGTCGACCACCTCTTCGACCAGGACCCTGTCGACGGCATACCCGCGAATCCGCCGGCCGAGAATCTCGCTCGCGCGGGCGACAGCCTCGTCCGTGTTTGTCGCTTTCTGAATGCCGCCCGCCTTTCCCCGGCCGCCGATGAGGACGAGGGATTTGATCATCACCGGAAAGCGCATTTGCGGCCCCTCGCGGATTTCCCCGGCCCGGTGGACCACGCCGTACGCCCTGGGGACGGGGATGCCTTCCTTTTCGAAAACCTGCTTGGCTTCGTTCTCGTAGAGTCGCATCTCAAGCTCGATTCAACAAGCCGCCCCTCTGGTAGATGGCCATCTGGGTTTCCGAGAGCGGTTCAACGCGGAAGACCTCGCCGGTGCGATGCCTTTTCACCTCTCCCGTGGCGAGGTTAAGGGTGATGTTTTCGCCATCCTCGAGCCCCGACGTGATGAGGTCGCCGGCGAGCACCGGCAGCGCGGCGTTGATCGCATTCCTCTCGTAGATGGCGCCGAACGAACGGGCGACGATGGCTTGGATCCCCAAGCTCTTGAAGCAATCGACGGCCTGCTGACGGGAAGATCCGGCGCCGAAGTTGCCGGCCGTGATCACGATGTCCCCGGGGGAGGCCTTCCTGGCGAAATCTTCCCAGCCGGCAAGGTTATCAAACGTGTACCGGCCCATCTGGGCGATGTCCGTAATGGCCAGATACCTGTTGTGGAAGATCATATCGGTATCAATATTGTCCTTGTCGATGACCCATACTCGCCCCGTGATTACGGTGGGCCGCCCCCCCTCCCGCGGGACTTTTCTCCCACCACCTTCCCGCGAAACGGCCTTGGGATGGGCCGCCGCAAAGAGGACCGGCTTATCGGGGATGTCCGAGGCCACCGTGATGCAACCGGCGACGGCCGAGGCCGCGGCCGTCTCGGGCGAAGCGAGATAGACGTTGCCTTTCCCCTGTTTGCCGGGGAAATTCCTGTTGCCCGTGCTGACCGTGACCTCCCCGGGCCCGTTCTGGCCGATCTGGCCTTCGGCGCAGCCGGCGCAGCCGGGATTCCCCACGAGTCCGCCGGCCCGGGCAAAGACGTCAAGGAGGCCGTCGGACAGGCAGCGCTGCCAGATCGCCCGCGTGGCCGGGACGATTTTCAGGACGACGCCGGGGGCCACCTTGCGGCCCTTGAGGATTTCAGCGGCCGCGCGCATGTCCTCGTAACGTCCGTTGGTGCACGATCCGATGAACGCCGAGTCGATTTTTGCCCCGGCCACGTCGCTCACCGGAACGACGTCCTCGGGATGACCCGGGCGCGAGATCAGGGGGACGAGCCCGGAAACGTCGATTTCGACGGTCTTCTCGTACGAGGCGTCGGCGTCCGCGGACACGGCCTTGGCCTTTTTTCCGAGCCGGTCAAAGTGTTTAAGCACGGGCTCGTTCGGTGGAAAGAGGAGTATGATGCCCCCCATTTCCGTGGCCAGGGAGGCGACGGTGATCCGCTCGCTGAGCCCAAGGCTGTCGACGGCCTCTCCGTAGAGCTCGGCGCTCAAGCCCAGGAGGCCGGCCGCGCCGAATTTCCGAAGGAACGCCAGGCCGATGTCCTTGGCCGTTGTCCCTAAGGGCGGAATTCCCTTCAGGATGACCCTGATCGACTTTGGGACTTTGAACCACACCTGGCCGTAGGCCCAGGCCGCGGCGATGTCCCGGTCTCCCATGCCCTGGCCGAAGGCGCCGATGGCTCCCAGGACATTGGCATGTGAGTCGGTTGAAACGAGCGTGCCGCCCGGGAGGACCAGGCCCTCGTCGATGGCGATGTGCGTGCCGATCCCGGCATCGATATCGTAGACCGTGATGGCCTGCTCCCGGGCAAATACCCGGCAGATCTGCTGATTGGCCGCGTATTTCTGGTCCGAGCCGCCAGGGTTGCAGTCGAAGGTGAAGAACGTCTTCTTGACGTCATGGACGCCGAGCCGGCTCTCCCGCAAGTTCTTGACGACGTTGGCGCCGCCGAAATCGCGGGCCATCCGGGCGTCGATGCGCACCTCGGCGATCTCCCCGGGTTTGAGCGTGCGCCCGGAATGGCCGGAGAGGATTTTCTCGATGATGGTCTGCCCCATGCTGGACTCCGTAACGGCGGTCATTTTCACGGCGGATTCGACATCCAGGTGCCGTTTTTCCCCGTGCGGCTTGACAGGCCGGACTCCGCTTTTCAACTCTCGATGAGCATCCCCTTTTGTTTCATCACGAGGGGGTCAAACGTGGCAAAATCCGTTTGATGAATGAGGACGGCTTCGACGACCTGGGGCTTGCCCTCACCCTCCTTGGCGTGGCAGACGATGATATTCAAGATGGCCCCGGGCAGGCCACACTCGGCGGCCAGGATGGCCCCGGAAACCGGGTGCCGGGCGTACTTGCCCGAGAGGCTCTTGCGGAAGCCGCCTTTGCCGTCGGGCTCGATCTCAAGAAGCTTGCCCACGTCGTGGAGCAGACCGCCCGCATAGAGACGGTCGAAATCGATTGTGTAGGGCATCCTGGCATAGGCCTCCGCCTGGGCCCGGCCGAGTGCGGCAGCCCCCTCGGTGACCGCTACCGTATGCTCGACGAAACTAATCCCGAGCGAGTCCGTCAGGAGGGTAAAAGGGACCTGCTTCAGCTCCTCGACCGATAGCCAGCCGCCCCTCTCGCAGGCGAGGACAAAAACCTTGACGACCTTGGCCCGCAGGGCCAGATCCTGGATTCGGCCCAGCTGTCGTCCGAATAGCGATTCGATGTCTTTGCCGTTGATCATGCCGGCCCTCCTCGAGTGCGGCTGACGTTTGCCGACCGACAAAAAACCTGGAAACAGGTGTTACGATAGCATTTGCAGCCGCCTTTTTCAAGCGCTCCGGCCGATGTCCGTGAGCATGATGAAACCGTATCAACATGAAAAGCAAGCCCCACACGGCCAAGAACTCGATCAACAACATCCGCTGAACCTGGTTTGACATCACCCGGTCGACCTGATAAAAAAGGTGTGGATGAGTGGACATGATTTCCGCCGCTGACCGATGGGTTGAGGACCAGGAACGGCTGGCCAAGCCGGCCCGCGTGTACTGGTGCGACGGTTCCGAGGGCGAGGCCTGGCGACTCCTCGAGGTGGGACTGAATGAGGAGAGGCTCAACGGCCCGGTTTTCTATAAGCTCAACCACAAGACCTGGCCCACGGCCTACCTTCACCGCAGCCATCCGACCGATGTCGCCCGGACCGAGCACCTGACCTTCGTCTGCCACCCCGACCGCGACGATTCCGGCCCGAACAACAACTGGATGGACCCGGCCAGGGCCAAGAAAGTCATGGCCAAGCTCTCCGACGGCTGCATGTCCGGCCGGACCATGTACGTCATCCCCTACATGATGGGGCACGCCGATTCGCCCTACGCCAAGGCCTGCCTCATGGTCACGGATTCGTGCTACGTCGCGCTCAGCATGCGCGTCATGACCCGGATCGGGACGCCGGTCCTCGAAAAGCTCCGCAACCGCGAGGACTTCATCAAGGGCTTCCATTCCATCGGAGACCTCGACCCCAACCACCGCTACATCATGCATTTTCCCCAGGAAGGGATGGTCTGGAGCGTCGGCTCGGGCTACGGGGGAAACGCCCTGCTCGGCAAAAAGTGTGTTTCGCTCCGCATCGGCTCCTACCTCGGCTATCGGCAGGGATGGCTGGCTGAACACATGGTCATCATGGGGATCGAAGACCACCGGGGCAATGTCACATACGTAACGGCGGCCTTGCCCAGCGCCTGCGGCAAGACAAACCTGGCCATGATGGAATCGGCTTTGCCCGGCTTCCGGGTCTGGACGCTCGGGGACGACATCGCCTGGCTCAACATAGGGCCCGACGGCCGGCTCTGGGCCATCAATCCCGAGGCCGGCTACTTCGGCGTCGCGCCGGGAACGTCGATGAAGACCAACCCCAACATGATGCGGACGATCCGGCGCGGAGCCTTCAATCCGACCCTCTTCACGAACGTCGCCCTCGACACGGACGCGAACGAGCCGTGGTGGGAGGGCATCGACGGCCCGGTCCCGGAGCACCTCCTCGACTGGCAGGGGAGGCCCTGGACGCCGGCCACCGGCACGAAGGGCGCTCACCCCAACTCGCGGTTCACGGCCGCGCTCATCAACTCCCCGATGCTCTCGAAAGAATACGACAACCCCCGGGGCGTCCCCATTTCGGCCATTATCTTCGGCGGGCGGCGGACCAAGCTCATCCCGCTCGTCACCGAGAGCTTCAGCTGGGCCCACGGAGTGTTCCTCGGCGCCAGGATGGGCAGCGAAACGACGGCCGCCGCCACGGGCCAGGTCGGAGTCGTGCGGCGCGACCCGATGGCCATGCTCCCCTTCTGCGGCTACAACATGGCCGATTACTGGCGGCACTACCTGAACGTGGGGAATCGCCTGACCCGGCCGCCCAGGATTTTCTCCGTGAACTGGTTCCGCGTCGACGAGAAGGGCAAGTTCCTCTGGCCCGGGTTCGGCGACAACATGCGCGTCCTCAAATGGGTCGTCGACCGGGTCAACGGCGCGGTGCCGGCCCGGGAAACCGCCGCGGGGCTCGTGCCGCGGGTCGAGGACCTCGACATGAGCGGGCTCAACCTGCCCAAGGATAAGCTCGAGAAGCTCTTCGCCGTCGACATGAAGGACTGGAAAGGCGAAGTCGACGACATCCGGAGCTTCCTCAAGCCCTACCGCAGCCGGCTGCCCTCGGAGATCCGCGAGCAGTTCGAGAAACTCGAACGCCAGGTCCGTTAGTCCCTTTCATAAACATCATCGTCTCCCGCGGCGTAATATCAAATGGAATGGACCGCTGCACAAAGGCCGTCGTCGGGCTCTTCGGATGCCTGTTCCTTATGGCCCTGATCTTCGTCCCCTGCACCACGACGACGACGACCCTGAGGCTCGATCCCTATTCCCGGGTCTATCTCCGGACGACCATCCCCAAAAACTCCTACGTCCTCCTGCCCCAGTACATCCTCCGGAGATCGAGCACGCAGGACCGGGAAAATATCCACGCCAGATCCTTCCAGTGGGCCGCTTTCATGGTCCTGATCGCGGTCCTGGGGACCTTCGACTATTTGGTGATTTGCCGTTACTTCAGGCGGGCGGGAAGACGCGCCGACCCGGCCGGGCCGGAAAACCCCGCGGCAGCCGGCAAGGACGAAACCAGACCCCCTGGTTTTTCGCTCCTCCGCTGAGCTAGAATAAGGCCGCAAGGAGATGGCGGGAAGATGCGACCCCTGTCCAGAATCATCGCGGTCATTTTCGCGCTCGGCCTTGTCGGCGCAACGGCGGTCGGCGCGGAAACGAGGGACGTCAGCATCCGGGTCCTGGCAGACGAAGAGACCCGGGCGATTGCCGGCTGGCAGGCCAGGATCTCGAGCCTTATCGGCGCCGTGTCCTCGGATTTCGAGCGGCTATTCGGGATCCGGTTCGTCATCAGGGATTATGCGGGCTGGACGTCCGACGACTCGCTCCAAACCCTGGACCTTCTCCTCGACGCCCTCGAGGCGCAGGCCGAAAAAGAGGGCTGCGATACCCTCCTCGCCTTCACCGCTCAGAAGAACCTGAAGTCCGGCCTTTCCGGCTTTACGCTCTTCAAAGAAGGGATTCTGCTGGCCACCCTCACAGATGACCTCCCCGGCCTCGAACGCATCCTGACACATGAGTGGGGGCACATGTTCGGCGCGGCCCACATCGCAGATCCTGAATCGGTCATGGGCTTCTTAATCAAGGGGACGGGCTTCGATGCGCTCAACGCCCGGGCCGTGGAGCTCTGCAAGGACCGGACCTTCGACGGCATCGAATTCCCCATCCGCAAAGGCTCGCGGAAAGCCGCTGTCGAGGTTTACCGGGAGATCTGTGAATTCAACCGGAAGGCGCCGGCCCGGCCGCCCGCCCCGTCGCCAGCGCCGGCGCCAGCGACGGGATTGAAGAGCGCGGGAGTAACCATCCGCCAGGATTTCCAGGGTCTCGCCGGAGAGGACGGACGGAGGAATTCTTTTTTCCTCGATGACGCCCACATCCTCCTGGCCCAGATCCACCTGGAAGAGAAAGAGTACGGAGACGCCCTTGCCGCCTGCCGCGCGGCCCTGGAACTCAATCCGGAGAACCTCGAGACAAGGAACCTCGAGGGCATCATCATGAGGAGGGAGGGCCGGGTCGAGGACGCGATTTCAATTTACAGGAAGATCCTCGAGGCCCGGCCCCGGTCCGCCCGGTTCCTGTACAATCTGGGCATTGCCCTGGCCAGGACCGGCGAAATCGGCGGGGCGATGGATTGCTATCGCCGCGCCATCGTGATCAAGCCCAATTTCGTCGAAGCCCATAACAACATCGGCGAGTTGGACCTGCGCGCCGGCCGCCTCGGCGGCGCGGAAGCGGCCTTCGCCAAGGCCGTCTCTCTCAACGAGGCTTTCGCCCTCGGCCATTCCAACCTGGCGGAAGTCTATGCCAGGAAAAACGAGTACGAAAAGTCCCTGGCGGAAGTCACGCTGGCCCTCCGGCTCAATCCGGACCTGCCCGGGCCCCACAATGTCCACGGGAACCTCCTCCATCGCCAGGGCCTCGCGGGCGAGGCCGTCACCGAATACCTTAAAGCCATCGACCTCGACCCCGCCTACGAAAAGGCCTATTACAATCTCGGCATCTGCCGCTTCGAGGAGGGGCGCGTTGAAGAGGCCACGGGCCAGTTTTCGAAGGCCATCGAACTCCGGCCGGGGTTTCCCGAGGCCCACGCCAGCCTCGGATACTGCCTGCTCAGGAACCGGAAAACCGAGGCCGGGATCGCCGAGATCCAGCTTTCCCTGAAGCTCGGGCTGGTGTCCGCCGCGGCCCACCTCAACCTGAGCTACGCCTATCTGCAGAAAAATTCGCCCGATGCCGCGATCGAGGAAGCCCTCCAGGCGATCGCGATCGACCCGGCCTTGGCCATGGCCCGTAACAATCTGGGAATCGCCTATACGAAAAAAGGGCAAACCGGCGAGGCCGTCGCGGCCTTCCGGAAAGCCGGAGAGCTCGACCCGAAATACAAGGATGCGTTCGCCAACCTGGCCATTCTCCTGATGCGCCTCGGAAAAAAGGACGAGGCCCTGGGGCTTTTCCTCAAGGCCTCCGCGCTCGACCCCAACGACGGATCGCTGCACAACAACCTCGCTCTCCTTTATTACGAAAAAGGCGCCTACGATAAAGCCTGGGACCACGCCCAAAAAGCCCAGGCCTTGGGGATAGTTCTTGATCCGGGTTTTCTCGACGAGCTCCGAAAAAAACTGAAGCTCCACGGACTCACAGCCGGGGGCTCTGTTGGCCTGAACCCCGCAGTCATCAAGAGGCCCCCGAGTGCCGCCTCTTGATGGCGTCCCTGGAATCCCGCGAAGGGGATTGAAAGGCAAGAGGATCCTCGACCTAGCGGCCGAGGATGACCGCCACGGCGTATTGGAGCTTGCCGCCCTCTTCCAATTGGATCGGCAGCGTGGAAATGCCGATTTTCCTGAACGCGGGATCGGCGATGCGCGTCCGGAGCTTGTCGTCGAATTGGCCGAGCCTCTGGAACATGGAAAAGAAGGTCTCCTCCAGCGCTTGAACGGGCAGGGTCGAACGTCCCGTCCGCCGCTGATCGCTGACCACGTCGTCGGCCCGCCGCGAGAGTTCCATATCGAGCGCGAGCGGTTCGCGCCGGCTCCGGGCCCTGAGGTCGTTCGCCGCCTTTAAAACCTTCAGCAGCCGGTCCAGTTCGTCCGGGTCGGCGGATCCGCTGTCTTCAATGAGCAGGACGCATATGAAATATGCGCCGCCGGGGTATTCGGGACCGCGGCTGAACGAGACACCGATCCCGGCCCGGCCGTGGCCCGCCAGGTCGTTCTCCCGGATCACGCCTATGACCTGTGCAAGCTCTGGGCCGATCGCAAGACTCACCGCGGTCTTCCCGAAGAAGGACGGCACGGGAGGGAGGTCCCTCCCGGCGGCCTTCGCCCTCGCGAACGCATCGGCCGTCCGCCCGGCTTCATCGATCAGGACGATCGGGGAGAGTTTTTTTTGCGCCCTCTTTTCATTCAACGCCCCAAGGACCAGGGCCCGCACCTCGGCCGCGGGCCTTTGAACGAGGCCCCTGATAAAGTCTTCCGTGACGTAGTAGGTGTTCTCCGGCCCACGGACAATCCCGATTCCGGCCTCGTCGAAATCCCGGTTGAGGACGTTCTCCCTGTGGCCGGGGCTCTCCATGAAAGACTTATGGATGAGGTTCGCGACGAAGGTGCCGCTCCGGGCGATGTTTTCTCCGTTCGCGGCGAGGAGGTCCCGTTCCATTTCTTCGGTCGAAGGCAGGCCCGTGATCTGCTGGCCCGCATCGGGCCCGCGCCCGTGGGAGGCGGCGGATTCACGCCCATTGCCGGCGGCCGGAAGCGCTCCCAGGGCCGGGATCAACAGGGCGAAAGCAACGCACAACCTCCGGCTATGCGGATTGCTCATGGCCATTGACCGCCTCTCCACCATTATACCCCGCGAGGATCGGGAACCGGCACGCCAGGCCTCGTGTTCTATCGTTTCTATTTCTTTTCGCGGGATTCGACGATCGACTGGTAGACGAGCGTCTTGAATTTCGCCTGGAGGTCCAGCCCGCCGGCCGGCAGGAGCTGCGTCATGAAGACGGCAACGAGCCGCTCGGCCGGGTCGACCCAGTAGGTCGTGTAATACGCGCCGCCCCAGCCGAACGCGCCGACGGAGCCCATCTCCCCCGTCTTCCCCAGGTCGTTCGTCACCCAGAAGCCGAGGCCGAACCCCTGGCCCCGGCCCCCGTAGAGGTCGCCGACTTGATTGACGGTCATGATCTCAACCGTTTTCGGGCTGAGGATGCGGACGCCGTCGAGCGCGCCCCCGTTCGCCAGCATTTGCAGGAAGCTAGCGTAGTCCTCCGCGGTCGAGAGCAGACCCGCCCCGCCCGAAAAACACATCCGAGGCCCTTTGACGAAGGCGCTCTCCAGGGCGTCTTCGACCTGCTCGATCTTGCCGTCCTTCCCGGCGCCGTAGACGGACGCGAACCGGCCGGTCTTGTTCTGGGGCAGGAAAAAGTGTGTATCGGTCATCCCCAGGGGGTCGGTGATCCTCTTCTTCACGTAGTCGGCCAGGCTCATCCCGGAAACGACCTCGACAACATAGCCCAGGATGTCGGTATTGAAGCCATAGATCCATTTTTCACCCGGCTGGGCGTCGAAAGGGAGCTTGGCCAGCTTCTTGACGCAGTCCCCTACAAGAACGTTCTTGTCCGCGAAAGACCAGCCCTGGACGCCGGCGGCTTTATAGAGGTCCGAGGCCGGCCCGTCGCCGTAGGAGATCCCGGCCGTGTGTGTCAGGAGATCGCGGATCGTGATCTCGCGTTTGGCCGGGACAACCGAATAGCCCACGGCTCCCTTATCCGCCGCGGGGACGGAAACCTTCGTCTCTTTGAACTCGGGAATGAATTTGGACACCGGGTCGCCGAGATTGATCCGCCCTTCCTCGACGAGGGTCATAACCGCGACGCTCGTCACCGCCTTGGACTGCGAGGCGATCCGGAAAATGGCGTTCGGCGGCATCGGCGAACCGCGGCCGACGTCGAGCTTGCCGAAAGACTTGAAATAGGCCGCCTTCCCGTCGCGGACGATCAGGACGACGACGCCAGGGACCTTTCCCGTGTCCACGTACTGCTGCATGACCTCGCCGATCCGGTCCAGCCGTTCGGCGGACAGCCCGACCTCCTGGGGCCTGGCCGGGACAAACTTGGCGGCGAAGGCCGGACAGACCAACGCCAGGAGCAGAACGGCCAGCGCGGCCCGCCCAGGGCGCGTAAACGATTTTCCATTAATCATCCTCATGACAACCTCCATCAGCTTACAATTTAGTATAGGTCTCAGATAGGGTCAAATCTTCATTCAGCCATTTTTCAAGAAAGGCGTGATGATTCAGGAGAAGGAAATTGCCTCTCCGCCCTGGCTTGGAAAGGGCCGAAGGGGGCATGGCCGGAACGTCATGTGCGGAGAAATTGGTCAATTCATGGAAGAAGATACATAAACTCATTTCGGATACTTACCAGAAATGCGGCTCCGTTCCGCTCCGCCGCATTTCTGCCGGTCGCTCCTCAGAATCCTCTCCCTGCCGGAGGCCATCCCCAAGGCCCTTTCCGGGTACGCACGCGATAGCCCCGGGCAGTCTTTGATAGAATGCCAAAAGGCGGTGGCTAATTGAACCGCGTATTGAATACCGGCAGGACCTTGAGACCTTTGGGATTGTCGCGGATGATATTGACGATGCCGATCTGAAGCCCCTTCTCGAGCTTCCAGGCGTAATTCACGATCCCGATGCACAGCCCGTTCACGGTGCCCCTGACATAGTTGACCGGGCTCGCGGCCAGGCCGGACAGGCTGCCGCTCCTGTCGATGAAAACCACCCCGCCGGCGAAAAAGGCGCCGGTGAGATGCCTGGCGCCGACGACGGCGCCGCTGACGGCGATCCCCCGGACTTCCGGCGCCCCGGCGCCGACTCCCGTGACAATCAACCCGAGGAGCTTCTCTCCCGCCCCGGCCCCGATCCCGGCGATGGTGATGCCTTTGAGGATCTTCCCGGAGCCTACGCCGATTCCGCCGATATTCAAGCCGGTCATGTTGTTGCCGGCTCCGACTCCCACGCCGCCGATATTGATTCCGGTCATGTCCTCGCCGCTGCCGGCCCCGATGAGGCCGATGTTCACGCCGGTCATGCTCTTCTCGGCGCCCGGGCCCAGGAGGCCGAGCTGAAGGCCCGTCATTTCGCCGCCGCCGGGGATGAGGCCCAGAGAGATCCCCTTGATCACGGAATCCTTGTTGTCCTTCCGCGGGTTCCATAAGGTGACATTAATCCCCGTGACGCGGCTCACCCGGCTGTCGCGGAAGTTGAACCGGAGCCCGGTGAAATCCTTTGAATTGCCGAAGCTGATCCCCCATTTGCCCGTGGGGATGTCCAGGCTCTGTGCGAACACGCCGTGGCTGTGAAGGATGGCCAGGACCAGGATTAAGCCGGGCATCGCTTTCCGGCATTTTCTCAGGGCTGCGGGGATGTTCATGAAGTCCTCCTCGAATTGGGTCCGCGCCGGGTGTTGGGCCGGCCGATGGCGAAGATCTATATACCCGGTCACCAATATAAACGGGATTCAGGGGAAAAAGGTTCTCCGTGACGACTAAAATACGATATAATGACCCCTATTACGGGGAAAGGACAAGGATCATATGAGCGCGCGACAAAAACGCATTGAGGATTTCCGCGCGAAAGACGACCTCCTCGTGATCACGGGCGCGGGCGGGTTCATCGCCGGGGCGCTGGTCCGGTATTTCCGCGATAAAGGTTTTACGAGGATCCGCGCCGTCGACAAAAAGCCCCTCTCCGAGTGGTATCAGAGGACGCCCGAAGTTGAAAACCTCTGCCTGGACCTGAGCCATCGGAACAACTGCGTCCGGGCCTGCGAGGGCGCCGTCGAAGTTTATCAGCTCGCCGCCGATATGGGAGGCATGGGGTTTATCGAGCGCTTCCGCGTCGAATGCCTCCGGAGCATCCTCATCAACGCCCACATGATCGAGGCCGCCTACCGGGCCGGCGCGGACCGCTACTTCTTCTCCTCCTCCGCCTGCGCCTACAACACCGACCTTCAGAAGGACGTCAACTCCCGGGCCCTCAAGGAATCCGACGCCTTCCCGGCTATGGCCGAGCGCGGCTACGGGTGGGAAAAACTGATGTCGGAGATGTTCTGCCAGGAATATTGGGCCGAGCGCGGGCTCCGGACGTTCATCGCCCGCCTCCACAATGTTTACGGCCCTTGGGGGACATGGGACGGCGGCCGCGAAAAGGCGCCGGCCGCGCTCTGCCGTAAGGTCATCGAGGCCCGCGAAAGCGGGTCCGGAACGGTCGAGGTCTGGGGCGATGGGCGCCAGACCCGGAGCTTCATGTTCATCGACGACTGCGTCGAAGGCATCGACATGATCATGCACTGCGACGAGCTCCTCGCGACGCCGATCAACCTCGGCACGAGCGAGCTCGTCTCGATCAACGACCTCCTGACGATCATCGAGGGCGCGGCCGGTATCAAGGTCAAGCGGACCTACGACCCCAGCGCGCCCAAGGGCGTCGCCGGCCGCAACTCCGACAACACGACGATCAAACGGGTCCTCGGCTGGGAGCCGTCGACGCCGCTCCGAAAGGGCATAGCCAAGACGTACGCCTGGATCGAGGCGCAGGTCAAGCTGCGCCAGGCGGGCAAACGGACGGTGATCTGAATGATCCCCTACAGACTGGCCCTGGCCGGCGGCTGGATCGACCAGCCCTTCGTTTCACGCCACAATCCCGACCCGCGCGGCTCCATGGTCGTCGTTTCCCTGGTCCCTGACCAAACGTTCATGGACCGGAGCGGGCTGGCCACCAGCACGCGCCTGACGGCCGTCAAGCGTTGGGGCGAGAGCCTGCCGCAAAAGGATCCGGCGGTCCTGATGCGTGAACTCTACGACGCCGAAAACGCTGGGAAAAGCGAACCCTCCGGCTCACAGGACATGGCGGGGATCATCTATCCCGGAGTCAGCCGGCTGGATTACGATTTCCAGGTCTCGGGAGGCGTTTTCCCGGCCAATATCGAATCGAACACGGACCCGGCGGTCGCGGCATGGCTCGAGAAAATGATCTGGCTCATCCCGGTCTCGGCCAGGCCCGAGGGCTACGACCCCCTCGGTATCAAAAACCTCGACCCGCTCTGGATCAGGCGGCTCGGAAGGTCCGGCAAGGATTGTTACGGCGCGATCCTGGCCAAGGACATCATGGCGCTCGGCGCCTCCTTCAACGAGACCATGGAGTGCTGGGAAGCCATTTTGCCGAACACGGTGCGTCATCCCGCGATCCAAGCCGACCTCAAGGCCATCCTGGCCGATTACCAATCCTGGTATCCCGGGGCCATGTATTCGGGCTGCGGCGGCGGCTATCTCATCGTCGTCTCGGACGAGGACGTCCCGATCGGCCTGAAAATCAAGGTCCGGGCCGCCTGACGGAAGCAGGGCATGAAGGAGGTCCTGGTCACCGGCCCGTTCGACGACCTTCGGGCGCGCGACGTTCGATTCCTCGAAGAGGCGGCAAAGTTCGGCCGGGTTCAGGCCGGCTTATGGACAGACGATCTCTTTCTTGCCCGGGAAAAAAAACCGCCGAAATTTGCTTTCGCCGAACGCCTGTACATGCTGCAGGCGATTCGCTATGTCTCCCAGGTATCCGCCGTCGGCGAATTCCCGCCGACCGCTGACCACGGGCCGGGCCAGACCCCGGCGCCGGGCATTTGGGCCGTGGACGAAGCGGGAGATTCCCCCGAAACCAAGGCACTATCTGAGGAAGGCGGGCTTGAACTCCGGATCATAACCGCCGCTGCGCTCAAGGGATTTCCCCCGTTGCCCGCGCTCGAGGTCGACGCGCGCCCGGAAAGCAAACGGGTCGTCGTCACAGGCTGTTACGACTGGTTTCACTCCGGCCACGTCCGTTTCTTCGAGGAGGCCGCGGCCTTCGGCGATCTCTACGTCGGCGTCGGCAGCGACGCCAATCTCCGCCGGCTCAAGCGCGACGGTCATCCTCTTTTTCCGGAGGCCGAGCGTGCCTACATGGTCCAATCGGTCCGGCACGTCAAGCGCGCGTTTATCGCGACCGGCCAGGGGTGGATGGACGCGGAGCCTGAGATCGCCACCATCAAGCCCCATTACTACGTCGTCAACGAGGACGGCGACCGGCCCGAGAAGCGGGAGTTCTGCCGGCAGGCCGGGATCGAATATGTCGTCCTCACCCGGACGCCCAAGCCCGGACTCCCCCGCCGGGACAGCACGAGGCTCCGCGGCTTCTGAGGCGCCCGTGAAGGACGAGCCCTCAGAGTCCGGCCCCTTTGTTGACGTCACGCGCCCGGACGGCGTATGATTATGATTGACGTCCGCCGGCAATCCCAAAAACGGGAGGGAACGATGTCATTGAATCCGCAAAAAACAGCTTGGGGTCCGATCCTTGTCCTGGGAAGCCTCTGGGGTCTGTCCGAGGCGGCTCTCGGCATGTACCTTCGCCAGTGCGCCTCGACGGTCTCGGGTTCGCTCATGACCGGCGGGGCCCTCTTTTTCCTGGCCGCCGCCTGGGCGGTCTCGCCGCGCCTGCAGTCCCTCGCGGGCATGGTCCTCCTGGCCTCCTTCTTCAAGCTCTTCGACGCCCTGCTCCTCGGCCTGCCCGTCCTCCACGGCGCGATCGCCAACCCGATTTTCGCCATCGTCATGGAGGGAGCGGCGTTCTTCGTCCTCATCAGCGTCATCCGCAGGGACTTCGCCGCGCAGACCGCCGGCCGCGGACTCGCCGGAGGCCTGACCGCCCTCCTCGCCGTCAACGCCTTCCCGCTGGTGCGTTTCGCCACGGGCATCGCGGCCTGTAAAGTTCCGGGCACCGCCCTGTCGCTTTCGCTCTATTACGCGCCCATCGCCATCGCCCTCTCGGCGCTGACCGTCCCGGCCGGTTTCTGGGCCGGGGCCAGGGCCGCCTCCTTCGAGACCCGTCTCGCGCCGCTCGGCGCGGCCAGATTGCGCTGGGTTTCCCCCGCCGCGTTCGTTCTCTGCCTGGCCGCCCTGGCGTGCCTGCGGCTGATATAACGCGACCTGATTTCTCTTCACGGGAGTCCGCCATGGAAAAACGACCCGACAGGAAAGCTCCCGGCGGCGTCAGCCGCAGGGATTTCATCAAGGGTGTCGGCACCGGCGCCCTGGGAACGGCCGTCCTCCCCCGGCTTTTCGCCGAGGACGCGGTGGTCACGAAAAAGGGCCGCGTCCCCGTCTTCGACAAGAAAAACATCACGCTGACCGTCAACGGCAGGCCACAAAGCGTGCTGGTCGCGGCGAACGAAACGCTCCTCGACGTCCTGCGCGACCGGCTCGAGCTCACGGGAGCCAAGAACGTTTGCGACCGCGGCGAATGCGGCGGCTGCACGGTGCTCCTCGACGGCGAGCCGGTCTACGCCTGCATGGCCCTGGCCGTCCGGGCCGATGGGCGGAGCGTCACGACGGTCGAAGGCCTGGCCAAGGGCGACAAGCTTCATCCCGTCCAGGAGGCCTTCATCGAGCACGACGGCTACCAGTGCGGCTTCTGCACGCCCGGGTTCGTCATGGCGACGACGGGCTTCCTGGCCAAAAACCCGTCCCCGAATGCGGACGAGATCAAGCTGGCCCTCTCCGGAAACCTCTGCCGCTGCGGCAACTACGTCAAGATTTATAAAGCCGTCGCGGCCGCCGCCGAAAAGATGAAGGGGGCGTGACATGGCCAAAGAAGACACCGCGGACATCGGCGTCGGCAGCGGCCTGTACCTCGAGGAGGCCCGCGGCCGCCAGAGCCAGGCCGCGCCGGCTCAAGCCAAGCCCAAGCCTGCCCCCGGACCGGCCCCGGCCGAGTTCAAGTTCATCGGGAAACCCACAGCGCGCATCGACGGCCGCAAGATCGTGACCGGGCAGGCCAAGTACACCCACGACGTCCGACTCAGGGGCATGCTGACCGGAAAGATCCTGCGGTCCCCGCACGCCGCGGCCGAGGTCGTCTCCGTCGACCTAGGGCCGGCCAAGAGCCTGCCCGGGGTCCTGGCCGCGATCCAACTCGCCGAAGGAAAGGTCCGTTACGCGGGGCAGCAGGTCGCCGCCGTGGCCGCCGTCAACAAGAGCACCGCCGAAAGGGCCCTAAACCTCATCAAGGTCGATTACAAGGTCCTCCCGGCCGTCGTCGACTGGGAAAAGGCCAGAGATCCCGGCGCTCCTCAGGTCCGCGACGGCAAGCCCAACGTCGAGAAGTTCAACGAGGCCGCCCGGGGCGATGTCGAAAAAGGCTTCAAGGAAGCGGACGTCGTCATCGAGCGGACCTACCGGACGAACTTCGAGATCCACCACCCGACGGAAACCCACGCCAGCATCGCCTCCTGGGACGGGGACCAGCTCACCGTTTACGATTCGACGCAGAACGTCCACGGCGTCCGCGACGGCCTGGCCCGAGCCCTGAAAATTCCCGCGGCCAAGGTCACCGTCATCAAAAATTACATGGGCGGGGGATTCGGGAGCAAGCTCGGCCTCAATGAGCACACCGTGGCCGCGGCGCGGCTGGCGCGGGAAGCGGGGCGTCCGGTCAAGGTCGTCCTCAGCCGGCGCGATAATTCCCTCTGCGTCGGCTACCGCCCGTCCTCCCTTCAGACTTATAAAGGCGGCGTCAAAAAAGACGGCACCCTGACGGCCCTCCAGCTGGTCAACTACGCGAGCGGCGGGACGGGGTACGGCGACGAGGTCTCGGAACCGGCCATCGACCTTTACCGGTGCCCGAACCTCAAGGTCGAGGAGTTCACGGTCTTCACCAACACCGGCGCGTCCCGGGCCACGCGGGCCCCCGGCCACACCCAGGGCATGCTCGGTCTCGAGGGGTTCCTCGACGAACTGGCCGCGGCCATCGGCATGGACCCGCTCGAGCTCCGGCGGAAAAACTACACCACCCGAAACCAGGGCGACACCGGACTCCCCTACTCGACCAAGGGGCTCGACAAGTGCTACGAGGCCGGGGCCGGGGCCATCGGCTGGGAGCGGCGCAACAAGCGGCCGGGCGAAGGCAACGGCCCGGTCCGGCGCGGCATCGGCATGTCCTCGAGCATCTGGTGGGGAACCGGCGTGCCCGGGACCCAGGCCGACATCGTCCTCTACCCCGACATGAGCGTCGAGGTCGTTTGCGGGACGCAGGACCTCGGCACCGGGACCCGGACGCACATGGCCGTCGTGGCCGCCGAAACGCTGGGGCTCGAACCGCGCGAGATCACGGTCAAGATCGGCAATTCGGACTATCCGTGGGCGCCTCAATCGGGCGGAAGCGTGACGACTCCGTCCGTGGCCCCCGCGGTCCGCGACGCCGCGCTCAAAGCCGTCGAGCGGCTGACACAGGTGGCGGCGCGGAAGCTCGAGGCCAAGCCGGCGGATGTCGTCATGGAGGGCCGGACGTTCGCGGTCCGGGGGACGCCGGGAAAGTCGATCGCCTTCGCCGACGTTTACCGCGAGTTGCGGCGGGAGACGGCATTCCACGGCGAGAGGGCCGGCTTCCCCCAGGACCAGTACGCCTTCAACACCTTCGCGGCCCACTTCGCCGAGGTCGAGGTCGACTGCGAGACGGGCAAGGTCCGGGTCCTCAAGTATGTCGCCGCTCACGACAGCGGCCGGATCATCAACAGGCAGACGGCCGACAGCCAGGTCGTCGGGGCCGTCACCCAGGGGCTGAGCGCCGGGCTCTTCGAGGAACGGGTCATGGACTCGAATATCGGTTATCCGGTGAATACGAATCTCCGCGATTATAAGATCGCGACGTCGCTCGACATGCCGGAGATCACGACGATCTTCGTGGACGTTGTGGACGACAGGCTCAACAACCTCGGCGCGAAGGGCCTGGGGGAGCCGCCGCGCATCCCGAGCTCGGCGGCCATCGCCAACGCCGTCTACAACGCGATCGGCGTCCATGTGGCGGAGATCCCCATGACACCCAAGCGTGTCCTCGAGGCCCTCAAGCGCAAGGAGTCCAGGTCATGAGAGAGTTCAAAATCGCCCAGCCCAAAACCGTCGAGGAACTGGCGGCTCTCCTGGCCGAAACCAAGGAGAAAGCGCTTATCATGGCCGGCGGCACCGACCTCATCGATGAGCTCAAGAGCGGCGTCGCTGCTCCCGACATGGTCGTGGACATCCAGGGGGTGGCCGGCCTGGCCGGGATCGCCCGGGACAAGGGCGGCCTGCGGATCGGACCGATGACGACCGTCGCGGCGCTCGCCGGGAGCGCGGACGTCGCCCGGGAGTTCCCGGTCCTTGTGGAGGCAGCCCTTTCGCTCGCGACGCCCCAACTCCGGAACGCCGGCACGGTCGGCGGCAACCTCTGCCAGCGCCCGCGGTGCTGGTATTACCGCGACCCGCAAGTCATCTGCCGGAAAAAGGGCGGCTTCAACTGCTTCGCCTTCCAGGGCCGGAACAAGTACCACGCAATCCTCGGCGGAAGCGGCTGTTTCATCGTCTATCCCTCGGACCTCGCGCCGGCCCTGATCAGCCTGGGGGCGCGCGTCACGATCAGTAGCGCCAGGGGCGACAAGGTCATGCGGCTCGAAGATTTTTACAAACCCCCGTCGGTTGACGTGACGAAAGAGAACATCCTGGCCAGGGACGAGTTCCTGAAGGACGTCCGGGTGCCGGCCGCCAAGCCCGGCCAGAAGGGGACGTATATCAAGCTCAAGGAGCGGGGGACGTGGGATTTCGCCGTCGCGTCGGCCGCCGTGACGGGTGTTGTCAAGGGCGGCGTCTTTTCCGAAATTTCGATCGTCGCCGGCGGTCTCGCGACGATCCCCTGGCGGATGAAAGGGGCCGAAGACATCCTCCGCGGCAAGCCCGCGACCGAAGCGCTCGTCAGTCAGGCGGCCGGCGAGGCCCTCAAGGACTCAAGCCCGCTCGCCGAAAACGCCTACAAGAAAAACCTGGCGGCCGCGGCGATCAAACGGGCCGTCCTCGCTCTCCTCTGAATCGAATGAAGTACAGTTTTCCCAAGCTCCTCGAGGTCATGATCGAGGGCCGGGGGCTGGCCCTGGCCAGCATCATCGACGCCTCGGGTTCGACCCCTCAAGTCCAGGGCGCGGCAGCCGTCTTCTCGAACCAGGGCCTCGTCGCGGGAACGGTCGGCGGCGGCCTCGTCGAGGGGCGGACGCAGGCGATCGCCCTCGATTCGCTCAAGGACAAGCGCGCCCGGCTGGCCGATTTCCGGCTGGACGCCGACCCGGCCGACGTCGAAGGGGCTATCTGCGGCGGCACCGTCTCTGTCCTCGTCGACCCGCTCATCGCGGACGCGCGGCCGGCATTCGAGCGGGCCCTCGAAGGCTTCCGGAAACGCCGGCCTGGTGTCCTCCTGACCATGGTCCGGCCGCTCGGCCGCGGATTCGTCCGCACCGTCCGCGAATGGCTTCCGGAAACCGGTTTTTCCGGTCCGTCCCGTCCGCACGCCGGAACCATCGGGCCGTCCGACCTCGCGCGCGTCCTCGGCGACGGCCGGCCGGCGCTCTTCAAGACCGAGGACTTCTCGGTCTTCGCCGAGCCCGTATGGCCCTTGCCACGGCTGATCATTGCGGGCGCCGGACATGTGGGAAAAGCCCTCGCGCATCTCGGCAACCTGCTCGATTTTGAGGTCATGGTCATCGACGACCGGCCCGAGTTTGCGAGCAAGGAAAACATCCCCGACGCGGACGGCCTTGTCGTCGGCGACATCGCCGCCGCCGTCAAGGAGGTCCCCGACTCCCCGGAGAATTATTTCGTCATCGTGACCCGCGGCCACCGGAACGACGCCGAGGCGCTCCGGGCCGCGATCGGGCGGGGGGCGGCTTACGTCGGCATGATCGGAAGCCGGACCAAAATCGACCTGATGCGGCGCGAGTTCCTGGACAAGGGCTGGGCGACGGAGGAGGAATGGGGCCGCGTGCGGGCGCCGATCGGCCTCGAGATCGGGTCGAAGACGGTCGGAGAGATCGCGGTCAGCATCGCCGCCGAGCTCGTTCGAGTCCGGGCGGTGCTCGCCGAAAAGGGCCGGAAAAAGCCATGATCTGGGCCGTCATCCTGGCCGCGGGAGAGTCGCTGAGGATGGGGACGCAGAAGCTCCTCCTCCCCTACGGCGAAACCACGGTCATCGAGGCCATCGTCCGGACCGCGCTCGATTCGAGCGTCGACGGGACCCTCGTCGTGCTGGGGGCGGACAAGGAAAAAGTCCGGAAGGCCCTCAAATCCTATCCCGTGAACTTCGCCATAAACAGGGACTTCAGGCGGGGCATGCTCTCTTCGATCCAGGCGGGGTTCGAATCCCTTCCCGGCGAGGCCGGGGCGGCGGTCCTTATGCTCGGCGACCAGCCGGCGGTCCCTTTCGATGTCGTCGACGGACTTGTTTCGAAGTATCGGGAAAACGGGCGGGGGATCGTCATACCGGTTTACGGGCAGCGCCGCGGCCACCCCATCTTGATCGAAACGGGCTACAGGAGCGAAATCCTGGGGCTCGACCCGGAAGTCGGCCTGAAGCAGCTCATCCGGGCCCATTCGCAGGACATCATCGAGGTCGAGGTGTCCTCGCCGGCCGTTCTTAAAGATATGGATAACCCCGAGGATTACGCGGCGATCATTCCGAAGAAGCTACACTAAGAAAGCGGAAGGGATATGATAGCCGTCCGAAAGCCCCCGTAGCGGAGGGGGTCCCGGCGGCTCCGCCGACGGGGGAACCGACGGGACTGGTGCCCGGGGGCGCGGGGGATAAGGACGGCTATCATGTCCCTTCGGATCACTTGAGCCGCTCCATGGCGATGGCCCGCTTTAAGATGCGCTCCGGAACAACCTTGACGCCGATGCCCGGGCCTTTCGGGATGTCGATGAAGCCGTCGGCCCCGAGAACGACGGGCGGCTCGGCGATGTCTTCGTCGAAGTAGTTCGTCGTTTCCGACGTGTCGCCGGGCAGGGTGAAGCCCACCGCCGTCTGCAGATGAATATTGACGGCGCGGCCGATCTCCGTTTCATCCATCCCGCCCGACCAGACGCCGATGCCGTGATCGGCGCAGTGGCGCGCGATCCGCATGGATTCGAGGAGGCCGCCGACCCTCCCCTGCTTGATGTTGATGATGCGGCAGGCGCCGAGCGAGATAGCCGCGGCCGCGTCGGCCAGGCTGTGGATGGACTCGTCGAGGCAGATCGCGGTCGTCATCTCCTTTTGGAGCGCGGCGTGCTCGAAGATGTCGCTGTAGGAGAGCGGCTGTTCGACCATCATCAGGCCGAAGGCGTCGAGCCGCTTGAGGTGGTCGATATCGGAGAGCGAATAATCCCCGTTCGCGTCCACCATGAGCCGGATGTCCGGGAAGCGCTCGCGCACGGCCCGTACCCATTCCACGTCCTGGCCCTTCTTGATCTTCATTTTGACGCGCTGGTACTTTTTGGCCACGGCTTTTTCCACGGCGGCCAGGAGCTCGGCCTGTGTCTCCTTTAGGCCGATGCTCAGCCCCGACATGATCTTCTTGGCCGGCCGGCCCAGGAGCTCGTGGAGCGGGAGGCCCTTCTGGAGGGCGATCAGGATGAGCAGGCCGTTCTCGATCGTCGCCTTGGCCATGCCATGGCCGCGGACGTGCCGGAAGCGCGCTCCGAGCTCCCCGAGCGTCATCCCCGGCTCGACGAGGGGCATCAGGAAGTCCTTGATTATGTGGCGGGCCGTCGTGTTCGTTTCGTAGAAATAGAACGGGTCGGGGTCGGAGACGCATTCGCTCCAGGCTGTGACACCGCCGGACTCGAGGCGCATGAGCATGGCTTCCTTGTCGGTCCAGACGTAGACACTCGTCCCGAACGGGGCGACGAAGGGCAGTTTGACCGTGACGAGATCGACGTGGTCGATTTTCGGGAGAGCGAGCGTCTCAAGGGTGGCAGTGGGCGACTGGCGGGATGTCGATGTCATGCGGACCTCCATGGACGACGGATCGGGATGCGGGAATCGTAGTGCGCAGCCGGTGGGATTGTCAAGGCGGGACTAGGTCCCATAAGCAGGGACTTTATACTGGCGGGTCCTTTACCCCGCAAGGCGGGGCTAGCCCCAAGCGGGGGCTTTGCCCGGCGGGGGCTTTGTGCTATATATCGGGAAGCGAGGTTCGGGCATGAAATCACGAACGACGATCATCCCTCTTTTTGCGCTTTTCATCCTTCTCCCGGCGCTCACCGCCTATGCTCAGGAAACGAAAACGCTGGCCCAGCAGGGCGACGAACTCTATGAGCAGCGCGGCGACCTGGCCAAGGCTAAAGAGGCCCTGGCCAAGTACCAGGACGCCCTGATCGCCAAGGAGGACGCCTACGGTGTTTACTGGAGGATGGCCCGCGTGGAGTATTGGATCGGCGACCACACGACGGACATGGACGATAAGAAGCAGATTCTGAGCATGGGGGTTTATCACGGCAAGAAGGCGGTTACCGCCGACCCGGACAAACCCGAGGGCCATTACTGGCTCGGCGTGAACTACGGCGTCTACGGCGAGGCCAAGGGCGTTCTCAAGAGCCTGTCGCTCGTCAATCCCATCAAGGAGGAAATGAGCAAGGTCCTGTCCATCGACCCGGCGTTCGACGACGGCGGGGCCGACCGGGTGCTGGGCCGCGTCTATTACGAGCTGCCCGGCCTCTTCGGCGGGGACAATAAAAAGTCGCTCGATCATCTCCTGAAATCCAAGGAGCTGGGGCCGCGGGTCGGGTTGACCCGGATCTACCTGGCCGACACTTACCTGGCCATGAAGGACATCCAAAAGGCGCGGGAGGAACTCGAGTTCGTGATCGCCATGGAGCCCGACCCGAAGCTCATCCCCGAGACGGCCGAGGAGAAGAAGACGGCCGGAGAAAAGCTCAAGGGGAAGGATTTCAATAAAAAGTGACCGCGGGCGCCGCTCCCGGGCCCGGGATCCGGGTCCTCTTCGAAAACGACGCGATCCTCGCCGTCGACAAGCCCGAGGGCGTGGTTTCGATATCCGAGGCGGGAAAGGGCGGCCTGCCGGAACTTCTGCTCGACGTCTTCGCGGGGCGACTCTACACGGTCCACAGGCTCGACCGCGAGGCGAGCGGCGTCATCATCTTCGCCAAGGACGCGGCCATGCACCGGCACCTGAACGGCGAATTCGACCGGCGGTCCGTCCGGAAAACCTACCTGGCCCTGACCCACGGGATCATCACGGCGAACCGGGGCACCATCAACAAGCCGATCCGCGAGTTCGGGTCGGGGCGGATGGGCATCGACCCGAAGAGCGGCAAGCCCTCGGCCACGGAATTCAAGGTCGAGGAACGGCTCAAGGGATTCACGCTCGTGCGGGCTTTTCCGCTGACCGGGCGGCGCCACCAGATCCGCGTCCACCTCTACAGCCTTGGCCACCCCATCGTGGGGGATTTGAAGTACGGGGAACGGGCGGCGCAGGAAAACTTCCCGCGGCTGATGCTTCACGCCCTCGAGATCGAGTTCGCCCTGCCGGATGGAGAGCGGCTGAAGATCAGCTCGGCCGTCCCGGAATCGTTCGCGGCCGTCGTGAAGGTTATCCGGGAACGTTACTAGAACTAAAACAGGTGGCCGAAGTTGAAGTAGATGCCGGTCCCTTCGCGGCTGAAGCCCATGTCGAAGCGGGCCACGAAATTCGCGAGGTAGTACCGGAGCCCCCAGCCGGCATCGAAGGCCGCCGGCCTGAGCGAGATCGCGCTCCAGGAAGGCCAAACCTGCCCGCCCTCGGCGAAAATATTTCCGCCGATGCGCTTCCAAATCGGGAAACGGTACTCCACGGCGGCCAGGAATTTGCCCTTGTCCATGAAGCGATTTAGGGCATAGCCGCGCATGGCGGTCATGGTCGACGCGCCGCCGAGCGTCGACAGCTCCCAGAGCGGGATATTCGGGCCCGAAACGTGCTGGATGAGCCCGCGCACGGCCAGCACCGCCTTCGGGAAGAAGAGCCGCGTGTAGGAGCGGAGGTCGAGGGTCATCCTGTAGTATTTCCCAGCTTTGTTCCCCACGGCCCGGCCGGCGAAATCATTCTCGAAGAGGAACCGAACGCCGCGGGTCGGATGGATCTGGCTGTTCGAGGTGTCGTAGCGGAAGGTCAGGGAGAGGTAGGGAGAAAACTTTTTACCCTCGGCGTCGAGGAGACTCGTAAAAGGCCGGTCCGGCTCGACGTTGAAGGTCTTGTAATTCCGGAGAATATAGGCGCCCTCGAGGATGAACGCCGGGCTGAAGCCGCGCCCGAACGTCAGCCCCAGCTCCTCCTTCAGGTACGATGCGGAGGTGACGTCGTCTTTTGCGGAGCCAGGGCCGATGCCGTAGAAGTTGTATACCACGTACTTGTCGTATTCGGCCCTGAGGTCGAACGAAAGGCCGTAACGCGTCCCCTGGCGGATCTCGGTGTCGGGGATGGAGAAGGTGAAGACGTACCAGCGCTCGCCTTTCGTCGAGTTGAAGGCGATGAGGTCGAGAGATTCCCTGCCGCGGAAGTAATTGACGAATTTGACTTTACCACCGTACCCGAAGCCGATGTCCGAATCGTAGATCAGGATTGGGAATCCGCTGAAGGATTTGTTGGTCTCGGTGGCTGCGGCGGACCCGGCGGAGGGGGCCTGAGCAGAGGTTGAGGGGACGTTCTGAACTAGGCTGTCGTCGGCAGCGCAGGCCGGCGCCGGGGCCAGCGCAAGGGATATCAGGCTGGCGGAAATGACGATAAAGAGAGAAACGTTGGCGAAGCTAAGAACCCCTAATTTCGACAGGCCTTGTGGGTTGTTCATATTTCCCGTCCCCCCGGACCGTCGCTACCCCTATTTAACTCATCCGAGTGGGGGTATTGTCAAGTGCCTTTTTCTATTTCGGTGACACACAACTAATTACCGAATTAGGGACGTGACCATCAGGCCGACAATTTCGGTAATTAGTTGTGTGTCACCGAATTATCGTCGAACGAACGTCGAATGGAATTGATTCCCCGGCCGGTTTGGTTTATCCTGATGGCCTATGACGCTCATATCAGCCGGCTCGCCGATGCCCGACTCACCCATCCATGGACGATAAACCCCTGACCGACCCCCAGCTCAACGGCCCCGTCATTCTCGACCGGTCCCGCCATTCGATCTCGCGGCGCGACATCGATTACGACGCCCTCAAGGTCCTCTATCGCCTGAACGGCCACGGCTTCATCGCCTACCTCGTCGGCGGCGCGGTCCGCGACCTTCTTCTGGACCGCCGGCCGGCCGATTTCGACATCAGCACGGACGCCCATCCCAACCAGATCAAGAAGCTATTCCGGAACGCGTTCCTCATCGGACGGCGCTTCCGCCTGGCCCACATCAAGTTTCAGGGCAACAAGATCGTCGAGGTGTCCACCTTCCGCAGAAAGCCGGACGAAGAGGAGCTCCGGGCCGAGCGGGAGGAAGAGATGAGGGCGGCCGAGGCAGAGAAGGCCCTTGATGCCGCCGAATCCGCCGCTCCGTGCGCTTTTGACGTCGCACAAGACGTCGAACCCCACGAGCCGCAAAACGCGGTCCAAGCCGCTCCTGCCACGCCTGAAGACGATGTCGTCGAGCCGCCGCCAGCTCCCGAACTCCGGAAACCCATCCCGATCCCCGGCCGGCCGCCGCTCAAGCCCATCGCCTTCGGGACGCCTCAGGAAGACGCCTTCCGCCGCGACATCACGATCAACGCTTTGTTCTACGACATCTCGACCTACTCCGTCATCGACTACGTCGGCGGGCTCGACGACCTCCGCCAGAGCCGCGTCCGGATCATCGGCGACCCCGACGAAAGCTACACGGAGGATCCCGTCCGGATCTGGCGCGTCATCCGCCACGCCTCCCGCCTCGGCTTCTCGATCGAAGAGCGCACGGCGCGGGCCATTCCCTATCACCGCCATCGCCTCGGCGCGGCCCCCGGGTCCCGGCTCTTCGAGGAGCTCAACAAGGACATGAAGTCGGGCGCCGCCCGCCCGTTTTTCGAGCTCGCCCGCTGCCACGACCTCCTCCCCGTCATCCTCGGCCGGATGGGCGATTTCTACCAGCGATCCGATGACGCCTTCGCCCGCCTCACGGAATATCTCGACGCCCTCGATGCCGCCGTCGCGCGCGGCGCCCCCCTGGCCCCGGAACTCATCTACTCCCTCCTCCTCTGGCCCTGGGCCCGGACAATCCTTGCCGACGCGGAGGGAGACAAGACCAAGGTCCTCTACCAGGCCTTCCGGGACTGCAAGCCAGCCGCCCTCGTCCCCAAGGGCATCCTCCTCGAAGCCGTCCAGACGCTCGTCATCGTCGAACACATGCTCGAAGCGCTCTCCTCGGGCCGCATGCGCTGGGCGTTGAAGAAGCGCGCCCACTACCCGTTCGCCTCGAGGATCACCGCCCTCCTCGCCCAGGGGACGTTTGGCGAGGGCGAAGACCCGTTCGAGCGGATCTTCGATACCCGGTTCGGGACCGGCCGCCCGCCGGAAAAACGGCGCCGCCGCCGGCGCCCCAGACGGCAGAATATCCCCCGCCCCCCGGCCGTGTGATGAGGAGAGTAGGCATGGAATATCAGAAGCCACGGACGCTGACGCTCGGCGGCTGGACCGCGCCCCGCGTCCTGAGTCTCGTCTCGGGACTGGGCATGATCGCGGCCTCGGCCCTGACCATCCGCCACTTTTTCCTGGCCAATTACCCGGCTACGATCTTCACCGGCTCCTTCTGCGACATCAGCGCCTTCTTCAACTGCGACAGCTCGGCCTTCTCGCCCATCTCCCAGGTCATGGGCGTCCCGCTCGGCTTCTTCGGCCTCTTCCTGGGCGCGCTTGTGGCGCTCGGCGCGGTCATCCCGTCCGAGGCGTTCGAGCGGACCAACAAGGCCCTGGCGCTCCTCAACGTCGTGGGTGTCGTCGGCCTTCTCCTCTATTCGCTTCTCGTCATGGGCAGCCTGTGCCTTCTCTGTTCGGGCTTTTACCTGTTCTCAATCCTGAGCTTCGTCCTGTTCTGGATCTACGGGACCGGCCGCGACAGGAAGAACCTCTTCTCGCAATGGGTCCAGCCGTCCGTCAAACTGCTGGCCGTTTTCGCCGTCATCGCGGCGTCCGGCGCGTACGGCGTCGTCCAGTATCACGACGCGAAGAAAGACGCCCAGGCGGGGATGGCCGCGAACATCGTCAAGCAGTTCTACGAGCTTCCCAAGGTGGCCTCGCCGAGCTTCCTCTCGCCCTACTGGTCGGTAAAGTCCACGGAGCGGTTCGAGGACGCGCCCATCCAAATCGTCGAATACGCCGATTTCCTCTGCCCGGACTGCCTCTACCTCGCCCAGCAGCTCGAAAAGCTGAACAAAGAGTTCGCGGGCAAGATCAATGTCGCTTTCCAGTTCTTCCCGCTCGAGGGCATCTGCAACACCGTCGTCCCCGAAAAGGCCAGCCTCCACCCCGGCGCCTGCGAGATGGCCTATATCGCGGCCGGGAACCTGGCCCGGTTCCCCGAGATCCACAACGAGATCTGGGCCAATTTCCGGTCGGCCCGGAACCCGGAATGGCGACGGGCCCTGGCCAAGAAGTACGGCACGGAGGAGGCCATCGCCGACCTCAACATCCGCGACCTCATCGAGAGGATCATCAACACCGGCGCCGAATACGAGAAAACGTCCGACAAGTATTCGCACGGAATTCGGTCGACGCCAACCATCATCATCAATAACCGGATGATCATCGGGACGCTCCCCTACCAGCACATGAAGGCCATCTTCCAGGCGCTCGTCGACGAGCGGGAGAGCGGCGGGAGGAGATTCATCGAGAACTGGGTGCCGCCGGTGCGCCGGAAAAAATAATCACTTAGGGGGACACTATACTCTGTCCCCCGATTAGCTAACGCCGTTCCGGAGAGCCTGATGACGTGTTGTTCTTGACCTCCGCCCGGAGGGCGGCGTCCAGCAGGCCCGGGTTGCAGCGGCACTGAAATTCGACCCGGCTCGAATCCTTATGGGCCCGCCCGTACGGCCAGCCGCGCGCCATAAGGGCCCGCTCGTGGAGCTCATGGAGAAGGATGAATCTGCGCTCCCCCGGATTGACGTCGTCGTCGAGCCAGACTTCGCCGGCCGGAACGAACTTGTAGACCTTGTCGTGCCCGCCTTCCGTGAAATCGATGAAGAAAACGTCCCGGACGAGCTCGCCGTCGACGACCCATACCTTGACGTCCGCGCTGAATTCCTTGAGCAGTTCCTTGTGAACCATGCGCAGCAGATCGTCCGTCCGGCCGGTCTTCACGAGCCCCCCGGCTTCCACGGCGCGCGGGTTTTTGTCTCTCTCCGACTTCTCCGCTGCGTCCGCCTGGTCCAGGGCCTTGTCGTAGGCGGCCCCGCGGGCCATGACCCTGTTCTCCACGAGAAGATGGTCGATGAAGAACCTCTCCTCGCCCGGGGCGTTTTCCTCGTCGAGCCAGAATTCTTGGGCCGGGATGAAGCGAAAATTCAGGTGCTGGCCGAAATTCGTGAATTCCTCGTCGAGGTTCTCCCGGACGAAGGCCCCGTTGACGACCCAAACGGCGAACCCGCCGGCTTGGCCGTAAAACCGGAGATACGGCTGGCCGGTCATCGAAGGCGGCCTGATGCGGGCCGCCGGGCCCGCGCCGCAGGCGGCCAGGGCCAAGACCGCCGCCAGGACGGCCGCGGCGGCGACCCGTCCCGCGGTCTTGCGAATCCGTCCATCCTCGCGCGTCGTCTTCATCAGCCGCGGACTCCCCGCCATCCCCCATCACTTCCCGCCAAAGCCGTTGTCGGACGGCGACTCCAACCGCACCCGGTCCTGGATCTCTTTTAGGGAGGAGTAGCTCTCCATGAGATCCGGCAGATACTCGGTGCTCGTGACAAACGTCCAGAGATAGGCGACGACGGAATAGGTCTGCCCCGTCGAGAACTGGTCGATGTCGATCGCGATATAGAGGACAACAAGGAAAATTCCGAGGAGGCAGAGCCGGATCAGGCCGAAATTGAGCGCGCTCCAGTTGGCGATCTTCTTCTGCGGCTCGACCATCGAATCGTAGTAGGCCCGGACGTGCCGGATATCCTTCCTGGCGAAGATCTCGAAGACGCTTTCCCGCAGGTCATGGATCTCTTTCTGGAGGCCGAAGACTTTTTTGGAGTAGAACCGGTTGATGACCAGGAGCGGCAGGGCGATGAGGAGGCAGGTTAACGAGATCCGCATGTCGTAGAGGGCCAGGGCGATGGCCGTGCCGCCAAGGTCGAAGAACTGTTCAATGAAGTCCGGAACGCGCCGCTTGAGGAAGGTTACGTAGTCCCGGGAGAGTTCGACGCGGGAGGCCGTCTTGGCGACGTCCAGACCTTTCTGCTGGCTCGATTCCGTCACTTCGACCGCGATGTTCGTGAACATGTTCAGGTAGATTTTTTCGTCGATGGACCGCCGGGCCGCGCCGACTCCCGAATTGACGGCGAACGCCCCAACCCACAGGACAAGGGGGGTGGCGTAGGAGACGGCCTCCTTCGAGCCGAAGACCGCGATGAGGCTGTCGAGGAGACGGCCAAAGAGGGTCGGCTCGACGATCCAGGCCAGTTTTTCGATGACGACGAGGGACACGGCGAACAGAAAAACGCGCCGGTGCTTGCGGATGATGTCGATGAGCCTCATGGAATTTCCGCCAGGGTGTATTAGACGCCGGACAGGGGGAAAAATTCCAAAACGCCCGAAATCATAGAATAGGGGGACACAATACTGTGTCCCCCCCTGTCCTTATTCTACAGCCAGAGCGCGGCGGTTTCGGGCACCGACGCGCGGGCGACGAGGCTGATCGCTCCCCTGGCGCAGGCGTTCCGGCAGATCCCGCAGCCATAGCACTTTTTCCAATCGACCACCGCCTTTGTCTTGCGCTTGTGGGGATGGAAAGCCTCGAACGGGCAGAGCTTGACGCATTCGCCGCAGCCGCTGCACTTTCCGTCATCCACGCGCGCCAGGTACTCGGAGCGGAACATGACGGGCGTTTTGTGGGTCACGCTCGCCCTCATGGCCAGGCAGCCCGGGAGCGAACAGTTGCAGATACCGCCAATGAAGCGCGTGACGAACGACCAGACCGTGTGGCAGAGCCCTTCCTCCTCGTTCTCCCGCATCAGGGCCAGGGCGTCCTCCCTGGGCAGGAACTCGAGGCCGCCCGTCTGGGGCCCGATCAGGTAGGACGGATCGATATCGCGGAGGATCTTGATCAGCTCACCGCCCTGCGGCGCCAGGCTGATCCCGTAGCAGTAGCGGTGTTCCGGACCGAACGCGACGTGGCGGCAGATGCAGGCAAGACGGACGACGGAGCTCGTGAAGCCCAGGATTTTTTCGATATCTTCGATGGGTACGACCTGGCCGAAGTGCATGACCTTTTGTTGTGCGGTGATCTTCTTGCGGATGCCGCGCGTGAAAAACGAGGGGATTTTGTCGAGTTTGGCGAGCGCCCGTTCCCCTTCAGCGAGGTGGTCCGGGGAGGCGAAAAATCGCTCGAGAAAGCGGCGCCGCCGGAGGTCGCTGAGCATGTCTTCGGAGTAATTCCGCGCGTCCAGGTACCACTTTTTTCCTTCCCCGTGCTGGTGGCAAAAGTCGCACATGTTGCTTGATTCCTGGGAAAAGGAATACCACACGCGCAAGTCTGACGCAAGGTGCGCTAAGAAGGGGTCAAATCTTCATTCTGCCATTTTTCATAGATTTCGAACGCTCAAAGTCAGCGGATCCATAATTAATTATTATAGTTACGTGAATCTGGAGGGTTCAGCCTGCAAAAACTGGCATTGCGTAGATTTGACCCCCTCTTTACTTCTTCAACATTTTCATCCTGAAGACATGAATTATTCTTCGTAAGCCGCTATAAATAATAAAATAACAAGAATACTTTGAAAAACAGCTTGACATACTGTATATGATACGCTATACTATGTAACATAGGATAAGTGAGACATACAGTATGAGCCGCCAAATTTCAGACCGCCGCGCAAACCGCGTCTCAATCCCGACGCCAAGGAGCCCGAGCCATGGAACCTGAAATCGGCAATTTCGAAACCGAGATGAACCGTGGTTTCCTCCAGATCCTGGTCCTGGCCCTGCTCGAGAAGGAAATGTACGGTTACTCAATGGTCCGCACGATCAGCGACCTGGGCTACGTTGTCGAGGAAAACACCCTCTACCCCCTGCTCCGCCGCCTCGAAAAGAACGGCTGGGTCCGGAGCAGGTGGGACGTCACCGAGGACCGGCCCCGCAAGTTCTATGGCATCACCGACGCCGGACGGGCCCTTAGGACCCAGCTTCTCGCCATCTGGAAGAAACAAGACGAAATCCTGAAACATCTCATGGAGGAGCAGACCCATGTTTGAGAAACTCGAAGCTTACCTCGAGGAGATCAGCCACTTCTTGTCCGGCCGCGAGGAACGGGAGGAAATCCTGTCCGAGATCCGCAGCCACATCCTGGAAAAGGCCGAGCGCGAATCCGGTCCGCTTACCGCGTCGTCCCTCGAAAAGGTCATCGCGGCCTACGGCCCGGCCCGCCGCGTGGCCGAAAAATACCTCGAAGGCCGCGAGATCATCGCCCCGGCCTACCGCCGCTATCTTTTCCGCTACACGGCGCTCCTGTTCGCCGCCCACACTCTCCTGACCGTGTTCGGAGTCCTCTTCAAGGAGGATTTCATTTTTTTCCCCTTCCTCTTCATGCCGCGCCTCGGCGTCATCGAAGCCCTCATGTACCTGCCGACGGCCTTCCTGACCGACCTGGGCATCGTCGCGCTCGTTCTCATCTTCATCACCCAGAGCAAAAAAGACGTCAAGCTCCCCTGGCCCAAGTTCAGCGTCGACCTCGACGAGGTCAAGGCGCCGAAAAAGACCTTCTGGAATATCCTGGGCCTGATCCCCATGCTCGCCGTCACCGATTTCGCCCTCTATCTCTACGTCAAGCACCACACGATCTTTTTCGCCAACCTGGACTTCGCGAACCCGCGGCCGCTCTTCACTCCCGACGCGGGCGTGCGGTATTCCGTCGTCGTCATCGCCATGCTCGCCGCCGGAACGGTCGCGTTGCTGGTCAAGCTTTTCACGAAGTCGCGCTGGGTGGATGTCGGTTCGAGCGTCGTATCCCTCGCCTTGATCGGCCTCCTGCTCCGCCAGCCGTTCGACCATCCCTTCGTCGTGTCCGTGCCCGAGCGGTTCCTGCCGAAGATCAAGTTCGGCCTGAAATTCGCCCTGCTCTTCATCGCCCTCATGGTCACGATCGACCTCATCAAAAACCTGATCGTCATCGGGCGAAAAAAATTAGCGCGCTGAATTCGGTGACACACAACTAAATACCGAAATAGGCCCGGCGGCGGAAATAGAAAATGGGGACGGTCCTGGTTTCCGTAAAACGCAGAGAAACCTGGACCGTCCCCATTTAAAATCTTGAATACCCCGCCGCGCGTAGGATAAATTAGGGGCGGCCCATGAGAAAAATCTACGACGTCTTGAACGCCATCCTCCTCGCCCTCACGACCTACACCGTCCTTTCCCGCTATGCCGCGCTCCCCGGCCGCGTCCCCGTCCACTTCGGCATCTCGGGAACACCTGACCGCTGGGGTTCGAAGTCCGAGTTCCTCGTCCTCGTCGCCGTTTCTTGGGGCCTGACCATCCTTTTCTACGCCTTCACCCTCGCCGTGCCCCGGCTCGCCCGGAACCCCCAGTACCTGAACATCCCGCGCAAGGATGAGTTCCTGAAGCTCCGGCCCGAAAAGCAGGCCCCCTTCTGGGATTTTCTTCAGGAGTTCATGGCCGGGTTGGCCGTCTCCGTCAACCTCATTTTCTACCTGATCATCCAGGGGATCTTGCGTGTCGTCGACGGAAGAACGGCGGCCCTGCCGACCAGAAACATGTTCGCCGGCCTGGCCGTCCTCGTTCTGTTGATAGTCCTCTACCTCCCGCGGATGTTCAGCCTGCCGAAAAAACTTATCCGCGGCGACGAATTCTAAACCCGATGGAGGTCATGCGCATGCGAAAAATCATTCTCCCCGTTTGCCTGGTCATTCTGGGAGTTCTGGCCGTGAGCTGCAAGGAAGACAAAGAAGACAAGGAGGAAAAGGAGAACGAGGCCATGTCCCGAACCGCGCCCCAAGCCAATTCCCTCGCCGAAAGCTGGGAGGCGAAATTCTGCGCCGCCCTGCCCGCCCTCGGCCATCGCAACTGGGTCGTCGTCGCCGACGCCGCTTTCCCGCTCCAGATCAGCCCCGGAATGGAGGTCGTCGTCTCCGGAGAGGACCACTTCGCCGTCCTGGACAAGGTCCTGAAGGCCCTGGGCCAAAGCAAGCATGTCCGGCCGAAAATTTACCTCGACAAGGAACTGGACTTCGTCCCCGAGGAGCTCGCCCCGGGCATGGACGCTTGCCGGAAACGCCTCAAGGGGATGTTAGCCGCCTACGAGGCCAAGCCCGTCCTCCACGAAGAGCTCATCGCCCGTATGGACCAGGTGGCCCGGACGTTCCGCATCCTGATGATCAAGACGAACCTGACTCTCCCCTACACCACGGTTTTCCTCGAGCTCGACTGCGGCTACTGGGGCCCGGACGCCGAAGCCAAAATGCGCGAAAAGATGAAATAAAAGATAGGCGCCATGCGTCAATAAAGGTCAAGCTGTCCGTCCGCCCTTTCCTCGTCCGCCAGGCACGGCCGGGCCGCATCCCACCATCGCCAGACGGTGCGGGTGTTCCCGTACCAGCGCCGGCCGAGCCGCGGCGGTTCAGATGGGGGCTGCCGAGCGTGATCAGACGGCAGACGACGTCCCGCCCGGCGTAAACGCGGCCGCGGAAGGGCCGCGGGCTAAGGTAAAGCCGGCCGATCACTCCGCCCGAGCTGTGGCCGACGAGCACGACCTTGGCCGCTCCGGTTTCAGCGAGCGTCCGCCTCACCGTCCGGTCGAGCTTCTTCAGGATCCGGGCCCAGCCGAATCCGGTCAGGCCCAGCGCCCAATCCAGCCGCGTCACAGGGACGATGGAAACGGGCTGGCGGGTGAGTTTCTCCAGGGCCGGCCGCATCTCCCAATAATCCCGCGGTGTCGCGAACGAGCCGCCGAGAATAACCACGGGATCGTACTGACGTAAATACATGGAGCTTCAGTCCGCCGCCCTCTCCGGCGGATGGAAGTAGCCGCGGGCGGCCTTGCGGATATCAAGATTGACGATTAGCTGTTCCATTCCCTTTGGTCCCGAACCCAGGCTATTTTTCTAACACGGGGCCTTCCGTCGCGTCAAACGCTGGACGAGGTGATTTGAGGGGTGATTTTGCGGTGATTCAGGGATGCGGCAATATGGGGACACCGGTAATTTGGTGACACACAACTAAATACCGAAATTCAATGATGCCGAGGCGCCCTATTTGTAAACGCCCGACGCGTTCCACTTCTTGATCGTGTCGAGGACGATCTCCGCGACCCGGTCGTTGACCTTGCGGAAATATTCCTTGGCCTGGTCGGCGCGGAAGGTCGGATAGCCCTGGCCTTTCTCGTAGAGGATGATGGTCGACGTCACGGGCACTGCGGCATAGGCCCCGGCCGGGATGGCCCCCGGCGCGGCCATGTCCTTCGTGTACCGTTCGGGATGGATGTAGCCCGGCAAAAACGCCTGGATGTACGCGGTCTCGTTATTGCCCGCGTGGCCGCCGTTCTCCTTGAAGACCGTCTTGGTGATATCGTCGGCGATCACCCACCAGTTGAGGACGAGGACGCGGACCCGGGCGCGGTTGGCGACGCGCGTCGCGACCTGATTGAGGACCGTCGTGTTGCCGCCGTGCCCGTTCAGGATGATGATATTTTTGAAGCGCTGGTCGGCCAGGTTCTGGAGCAGGCTCTCGGCGAAGGGCGCGTAAGCCTCCTCAGCGATGGACACCGCGCCCGGGAAGCCCTTCATGGCCGCTGTGAGGCCGTAGTTCAGGGTGGGCGCGATGAGCGCGTTCGTCCGGTCGGCGATATCGCGGGCCATGGCCTCGGGGGCCAAGCTGTCCGTCCCGTTGGGGATGACGCCGTGCGGCTCGAGCGAACCCATGGGCACGAGGACGGTGTCGATCTTCGCCGGCACGATTTCCTGGAATTCCTGCCAGCAGAGCAGGATCATCTCGCGGGTCGTCGGGACCTTGGCGGGTTGTCCGGTTGAGGTCTGGTCGGCCGCGCCCGCGTCACCCGCCGCAGCCAACAGGCAGACGGCTGCGATTAGGAATAGGGCTGGCGACGCGTGCCTAATAAACAGTTGTTTGCTCATGATCATGCTCTCCTCTTTCCCCTATTCTACGACAATTTCCGAAAAAAAGGCGCCTTTCAAAAATTGGGGACACAATACCAATTTCTGTAATTGTTTTTTTGCTTTCGTGCTATTCGGAATTGAGTATTGTGTCCCGGATTTCCGCTCCGCTTCGGGGGAAAAATCAGGGACAGAGTATTGTGTCCCCCTACACGATTACGGGACGTTGATGATTTGCTGTTGCTGCTGTTGATCTTCCTGGGCCGCGGTTTTGAGGTAAAGGACGGTGGCCTGGGCGACGATGAAGACGATGAAGCCCATGATGAAGATGCTCAGGGCGATCAGGGCGATGGCCTTGACGTTCGAGACTTTGCGCGCCAGCCCCTGCGGGGCCAGGGAGTCGAAGGCCCATTTGCCGACGAAGATGATCATGATTAGCAGGCCCAGGGCCAGCCGGTAGCCCAGGATTTCACGCTGGGCGTAGGCGGAACGGTCGATATGGATGAAGGGCGAGACGAGCCACACCGCGAAGAGCAACAGGACGACGGTCAGCGAGATGCCGATATATCGTTCGTTCGCGGTCTGGACGTTCATCAGGCCTCATTTTACCCCATTGTCAAGGAAAAGGATAGGTGCCGGACTCCCCCTGCCAGCGCGGATTCCCCCTTGCGATTTTCGGCGCGCGCGGATATAAATAAGAAATATTTCCGGCATCCGGACCCGCAGGGAGGCCCTCATGAAAATCGCGCGCATGGCACCCGGAATCCTGGCATTCTCCGTCGCCTTCGCTCTCATCGCGGCCGTGGCCGCCGCTGACGAATCGACGGACAAAGTCGACAAGCTCTTCACCTCGTGGGACAAGACGACCTCGCCCGGCGCGGCGCTGGCCGTCGTGCGCGACGGCCGGATCATCTACAAGCGCGGCTACGGGATGGCCAAGATCGAGGACGGGATCGTCATGACCCCGGACAAGATCTTCGACATCGGCTCGGTCTCCAAGCAGTTCACGGCGACGTGCGTCGTCATGCTGGTGCGCGACGGCAAGGTCTCGCTCGACGACAACGTCCGGAAGTACATCCCCGAGCTCCCCGACTACGGGATGCCGATCACCGTGCGCCACCTTCTCCACCACACGAGCGGTCTCCGCGACTATAACGACCTCCTCGAGCTGGCCGGTTTCCGCGGCGACTCCGACTGCCCGAACGTCGACGAAGCCCTGGACGTCATCTGCCGCCAGAAAAAGCTCAACTATCCCCCCGGCCAGGAATATTCCTACACGAACACCGGCTTCTTCCTGCTGAGCCAGATCGTCGAGCGCGTCAGCGGCAAGTCGCTCAATGCCTTCGCCCAGGAGCGCATCTTCAAGCCCCTCGGCATGGAGCATACGATCTTTCAGGACGACCACACGCAAATCATCAAGAACCGGGCCACGGGATACGAACCCACCGGCCAGGGATTCAGGCTCGACATGAGCAACTGGGACGAAACCGGCGACGGCAACATCTACACTTCGGTCGAGGACCTCTACCTCTGGGACCAGGCCTTTTACACCTTCAAGCTGGGCAAGGACGTCATGGACATGCTCCACACGAAGGGCACGCTCAACGACGGCAAGACGATCGATTACGCCTTCGGCCTGGTCGTCACCGAATACAAGGGCCTCAAGGTCGTCGAACACGGCGGTTCGTGGGCCGGGTTCCGGGCGGGGATCGTCCGCTTCCCCGACGAGAAATTCACGGTCATTTGCCTGGCCAACTTGGGCACGATGGACCCGTCGGGCTTGTGCTTCAAAGTCGCCGAAATCTATCTCGCCGGGAAGCTCAAGGAGCCCGCGAAAAAAGAAGAGGCGAAAGCCGGGACAGCGGCCGCCCCCGCCATCCCCGAGAAGGACCTGGCGCCCCTCGTCGGGAACTACCAGGAGCCGAAATTCGGCCAATGGCTTGAAATCAGCCTCAAAGACGGCAAGCTCATCGCCGGCCGGGGGAGACGGAATTTCATCCTGGTCCCGGTCGCGCCGACGGCCTTCGAGCTCCGGACGCCGGCATCGACGGTCAGGCTCGAGTTCACGCCGCAGGCGACCGGGCAGCCGGGGAGAATCCGGGCCGTTTACCCCACTCGTGACGAGGTCGACGTCTACGTCAAGGCCGCGCCCCTTCGTCCCCTCACGCCCGCCCTGCTCAACGAATACGCCGGCACGTACGTCAGCCCCGAGCTCCTGGACGTGCGCTACGGGATCTCGCTCGATAAGGACAAGCTGATCTTCAAGATGAGGGCCATCCCGCGGGCCGAGATGAAAGCCATGGCGCCGGACAAATTCATCGATTTCGATTTCGGGGCCAACATCGAGTTCCTCCGCGGCAAGGGGGGTAAGGTCACCGGCTTCAGGCTCGCCGTCGGCCGCGCCGCCGGCATCGAATTTGTCAAGAAATAAAGAGGGGGTCAAATCTACGCAATGCCAGTTTTTAGGATTGAGCGGCAGCCAAATGAACAAAGCGTCAGATTGGCGACATAAGGAAAACTGGCATTGCGTAGATTTGACCCCCTCTTAGAATAAGGAGCGGAGATGGCCAAGATAACGATGCTCGGGACGGGGCTCATCGGAACGTTCTACACCCGGACGCTGCACGGCCTCCGGTCCCGGGACAAAGTCGTGCATGCCTATTCGCGGAGCCCGGAGCGGGCCCGGGAATTCGCCAAGGAGCACGGCATCCCGCGTTGGAGCGCCGACCTCAAGGAGGCCGTCCTCGACCCCGATTCGGACGTCGTCGTCGTGGGCGTGCCGAACAACGTCCACCGCGAAGCCGTCCAGCTCGCCGCGAAGGCCGGCAAGGCCGTCCTCTGCACCAAGCCCCTCGGCCGGAACGCCGCGGAGGCGCTGGAAATGCTCCGGGCCGTCGAGTGGGCCGGTGTCTTCGCCGGCTACCTCGAGGACCTCGTCTACACGCCCAAAACCCTCAAGGCGCTCGAATCCGCGCGCAACGGCGCCCTGGGCCGCATCCTCTGGACCCGCTCGCGCGAGACCCATCCCGGCCCGCACAGCGCCTGGTTCTGGGACCCGGAGCAGTCGGGCGGCGGCGCCATCATCGACATGGGCTGCCATTGCATCGAGATCGGCCGAAGCTTCATCGGCAAGGAGGTCCGCCCGGTCGAGGCCTTCTGCTGGGGCGCAACCCAGGTCCACCCGATCGACGCAGAGGACCACGCCATCGGCCTCGTCAAGTACGCGAACGGCGCTATCGGCCAGTTCGAGGTCAGCTGGACCTTCCGCGGCGGCATGGACCTCCGTGACGAGGTCGCCGGCACCGAGGGGACGGTCTGGCTCGACCACTTCCTGCGCACCGGCTTCGAGATGTTCACCGCGGCGGGCGAAGGCGGTTACGTCGCGGAGAAAGCCGAGAGCCAGAAGGGCTGGCTCTTCCCGGTCGGCGACGAGGTCCACGAACTCGGCTATGTCCACATGTTCACCGACATGCTCGACGCCATGGAGCGACGCCGCCCCCCCACGGAGACGTTTTACGACGGCTATGTCGTCAACGCCGTCGTCGACGCCTGCTACCGCTCGATGAAATCGCGGCGGTGGGAGCCGGTCGAGCTCGAAGTCTGGCGCGGGGAAGAAGATGCGGAGGCCGGGAAGGCCGGAAGCGCTCAAGCGAAACTCAGCCTTGCGGAAACCGAAGCCGGATTCGTCCTCGTCAAGAAGGAGAAAATGCCCGACGGCCGGACCAAGGTCATCCTGAGGGAAAAGGCCACGGGCCGGATCATGGAGAAAATCGAACCATGAAAAACAAGAACGGCGAGCATCCCTTCGGCGACGCCGGCCAGCTTATCTTGTTCTTCATTTTCATAGCCGTGTGGGTGGCGGACTCGTTTTTCCTCCATCGGTCGACGTTCCTGGCGCGCCGCGTTCCGCTCGCCGTCCGCCTGGTCCTCCTCGCCCTGGCCATGTTCACGACCTGGTTTCTTTTCAAGTCGGCGGCCGCGCTCATCCATCACGGGCAGCGGCAGGACCATGTGTTGGCGACCGGGGCATTCCGTCACGTCAGGCACCCCTTGTATCTCGGGGTCCTTCTCGTTTATCTTGGGATGACCATCGCCACGGCGTCACTTTATTCGCTGGCCGTATGTGCCGTTATTTTATTATTTTACAACTATATCGCGGGCTATGAAGAAAAACTGATGGATGGCTGGTTCGGCGAGGCGTATAAAAGCTACAAAAAGCGCACGGGCCGATGGCTGCCCAAATTCCATGGAAATAAATAAAATGAGATGGCTCCGGGGATTGTCCCCCTTGTCAATCATAAGGAGGCGCGGATGACGGCTGCGATCACTGTGAACGCCCTACGAAAGACCTACGGCCCGCTCACGGCCGTGGACGGCATCGGCTTCGAAGTCGGCGCCGGCGAGATATTCGGCATGGTCGGCCCCAACGGCGCGGGCAAGACGACGACCATCGAGTGCCTCGAGGGGATGCGGGCGCCCGATTCGGGCGACGTCCGGATACTGGGCCTCGACCCGCGCCGCGACGGCTACCCGCTCCGCGAGCGGATCGGCGTCCAGCTCCAGCAGAGCGCGCTGCCCGACGACATCAAGGTCTGGGAGGCCCTGGACCTCTTCGCCTCCTACTACCGGAAGCCCGCCCCCTGGGAGCCGCTCCTCGACGAGCTCGGGATCGCCGACAAGCGCGACGCCCGTTTCTCCAAGCTCTCGGGCGGGCAGAAACAGCGCCTCTTCATCGCCCTGGCCCTGGTCAACGACCCGGAGCTCGTCTTCCTGGACGAGCTCACCACCGGCCTCGATCCCCACGCCCGGCGGGCCATGTGGAACCTCGTCCGGGCCATCCGCGACCGCGGCAAGACCGTATTCCTCACGACCCACTACATGGAGGAGGCCGAACAGCTCTGCAGCCGCGTCCTGATCATCGACCGGGGCAAGATCGTCGCCCTGGACACGCCCGAGAACCTGGTCGGCAGCCTGAAAGCCGAGACGCGGATCATCTTCACGGCCGCGGAGCCCGGCTACGACCCGGCGCCGCTCCGCGCCGTCGCGGGCGTCACCCGGGTCGACGTGGCAGGCGACAAGATCACCGTCACGGGGCGCGGCGACCGGCTGGTCATCCTGGTCGTCAACGCCCTGGACGCCCAGGGCGCCCGCTTCCGCGACCTCCGCACCGAGCAGCCGAGCCTCGACGACGTCTTCATGGCCATGACCAGGGACGAAATGAATCCTGAGGGAGGCGCGAAATGAAAGGCCTCGTAAAACTCTTCTGGGTCGAATTCAAGCTCTACATGCGCCAGCCCCAGGCCGCTTTCTTCTCCCTCGTCTTCCCCCTGCTCCTCCTCTTCATGTTCGGGAGCATCTACGGCAATAAGCCGACGCCGTTCTTCGGCGGGCGGGGCATGGTCGACGTCAGCGCGCCGGCCTACATCGCCATCATCATGGGCTCGACGGGCCTGATGTCCATTTCGATCGTCGTCAGCACCTACCGCGAGCGGGGCATCCTCCGGCGGTTCCGGGCGACGCCGCTCAGGCCGGCGGCCATCATCGGCGCCCAGGTCGCGGTCAATTTCCTCATGACGCTCGCCGGCACGATCATCCTCGTCGGCGGGGCGCGGCTCGTCTACCACATGCAGTTCAACGGCGCCGTCGGGGCCGTTTTCGTGGGTTTCACCCTGAGCACGCTGAGCTTCTTCGCCATCGGCTTCGTGGTCGCGAGCCTGGCCCGGACGTCGCGCGTCGCCCAGATCTTCGGGATGCTCCTCTACTTTCCGAACATTTTCCTGTCCGGGGCGACGGTGCCGAAGGAGATCTTCCCGGCCGCCATGCGGTCGGTCAGCAAAGTCTTCCCGATGACCCACGTCGTGAACCTCATGCAGGGGCTCTGGATCGGCAATCCCTGGTCAAAGCACATCACGGAGGTCGTGGTGCTGGCGGGATTCCTGGTCGTGGGAGGAATCGTCTCGGCGAAAACGTTCCGGTGGGAATAAGCCTAAATGGGGACGGTCCTGGTTTCGCCGTACGGATTTCCCCAGATCCTCTCCTTCCGGCCATTAGCCAAGGAAAACCAGGACCGTCCCCATTTAGTTAGCCGTCACCGCCCGGGCGCGATGGCGATCATCCCCCGGAGCGTCTTGAATCCCTTGAGATAATCATCGGACGTGAAGGCCACGGTCCGCGAGTTCACCCTCTGGACGTTCGGAAAATACATGGCCATGTCCGCCTGGGCCGAGATGTAGAACATGAGCTCGAACCGGCAGGGCGCCGCGATCTTGAAGGGCTTAACCTGGCCCAGTTTGCGGAGGGCATCGGTCACCCGGTCGCGGATGCCGCGGCGGGCCTCGGCGAAGGGGACGAGGCGGGCGGCCGTGCGCCCGATACCGTCCTTGACGGGCGCCGTGACGACGTCACCGCCCAGGATCGTCTTCGCCTGGCGGCAGACGGCCACGTCGCCGCTGATGAAGACGACGGGCACGTTGTAGGCGCCGGCGATGGCCGCGTTGAGCCCGAGCTCGGGCAGTTCCATCCCGTTGACTTTGACACTCTGGACGACGCTCCCCGAGATCGTATGGTCGAGGACCGCGTCCTGGGTGCCGGCGCCAGCGTGGTAGCCGATGAAGAGGACGGCGTTATAGGATTCGTCGATCCCCTGCATCATCGAAAGCGGCTTGGGGTAGCCCGAGATGAGGATGGCCTTGGGGTGGATGTCGCCGGGGTCGATGTTGCGCTGGCTGCCGTGGGAATCGTTGACGACGACCTCGGTCGCGCCGGCGCGGAGGGCGCCCTCAACCGCGGCGTTGACGTCCTCGGCCATCCATTTCCTGGCGGCGGCGTATTCAGGGTTGCCGGGGGTCGTTTGTTCGGAGGCGACAACACCCGTGATCCCTTCCATGTCGGCCGAAATGAAGACTTTGAGCTTCTGGGCATCACGTTGCTGGGCCGGGAGATTGGCGGGAAGGAAGGGAATGATCAGTGCGGCGAGGGCCGCGAGAATGAACAGGGCAAATAGGGCTTTTTTCATGGCGCCTCCTCAAAAATAGGGACGGTCCTGGTTTCTTTCTGAAGAATCATAACTCGACCCGTTGGGACCGATCGGGAAAACAGGACCGTCCCCATTTATTACCCATTTATTATTACGCTTTGTAATTAATGGCCATAACTTCATCGTATGGGCCGCGCCGGGCCGGGCAGGCATCCCGGTCGCAGAGCTGGCAGGACGAGAACCCCTCCTCCGACGGAAAGAAAATGCCCGAAATGGACTTCCGCGGGATCATGAGCATGCTGTCCGTGAGGCGCACGCCGACGAGCCGTTCCGTGTCGCCTAAGATCGAGAAAAGCTTCGGCTGCTCGGTGATCGGCCAATCCTCGAGCGAGCCGGGGTCCATGCTGGCGAGCCCTGGAAGTCCATAGCGCGTTTTGAGGCGTTCGGCGAGCCACGCGGCGCCGTTCTCGAGGGCGATATTGGCCATTTCCTCGAGGTAATACTGCTTGAGCAGGTCGCCCGAGGAAGTCGCGGCGGCCTCTAGCGCGGGCCCCGCGGTCATGATGAACGGGAAGACCTTCTGGGCCTGGTCGAGGTTGCGGCGAAGGATGCGGCTGCGGAATGTGACGCCGGCCACTTCGACTGTGTCCTCCCCTTTCGCGCCCGTATAGGAGACCTCGTAGACGGCGCGCAGGCGAATGAGCGAGCCGGCCAGGGCGAGGAGCTCGTCGAGGTTTACGGAAGAGGCGCGTGCCGGGTTGTGCCTCAGGCGTTTGGCGACGGCGGCGGGGTCGAGCGTGACAGGGATGCGGTCGATCGTTTCCATGGCGCTCCTCTATGATTACCCCAAAAGGGAAAGAAGAATCAAGACCCGCACGGAACGGTTTTTCGCAGTCGTTTGACTTTTCGCGAGACCGCTCCTTATAATCGCTCTGTAACGAAAACACGCTGAAAGCGGGGGCCGACACATCAAAAATCCATTTTTGGACGCGCTTGCGGAGAGGATCCTTCTTGGCGACGGCGGCATGGGAACCATGCTCTACAGCAAGGGGATCTACCTGAATACGTGTTTTGACGAGCTCAACCTGACCAATGCCAGTATTGTTCAAGAGATCCACCGCGAATATGTCCGGAGCGGAGCGGACATCATCGAGACCAATACGTTCGGGGCGAACCGTTTCAAGCTCAAGAAGTACGGACTCAACGACAAGGTCGCCGAAATCAATCGTGCCGGCGCCCGGATCGCGCGCGAGGAAGCCGGCCCCGACGTATTTCTGGCCGGCTCAATAGGCCCCCTTGGGGTCAAGGTCGAGCCCTGGGGGCAACTCGCGGCCGAAGAGGCCGAAGACGCGTTCGCCGAGCAAGCCCGGTCCCTTCAGGAAGGCGGAGTGGACGTTTTCATTTTGGAAACGTTCGCGGCCGTCCATGAAATCGAGCACGCCGTCCGGGGAATCCGGGAGGCCGCCCCGGATATCCCTGTGATCGCCGAGATGACCATCGGAGAAGACGGCAACAGCTTATACGGCACGACTCCGGAAGTTTTTACCAAAGAGCTCGAAAGCCTGGACGTTCAGGTTATTGGGGTCAACTGCAGCGTCGGGCCCGCCCTCATGCTCCAATGCATCGAGCGGATGATGAAAATCACCGCCCTTCCCCTATCGGCCATGCCCAACGCCGGCATGCCCCGGGAAGTCGACGGGCGAAACCTTTATCTCTGTTCGCCCGACTACATGGCTGAATACGCCAAACGGTTTATCATGACCGGCGTAAGGATCGTCGGCGGATGCTGCGGCACGACTCCGGCCCACATCAAGGCCATGAGATCCGCGATAAAAGCGCTGCAACCGCCCAGGCGGGTGATGCCGGCCGCTAGACATCTTGCCGAGGCCCGGGGCGCGCCGCAAATTCCGATCCGAGAGAAGTCCGCCCTCGGGAAAAAACTCGCGGACAGAAAATTCGTGACCAGCGTCGAAGTCGTGCCGCCCCGCGGGCATGACCCGTCCCCGGCGATCGAGGCCGTCCGGAAACTCGAGAAACACGGGGTGGATGGGATAAACATCCCCGATGGGCCCCGGGCCAGCGCCCGGATGAGTCCCATGGCCCTTGCCTCCATTTTGACGGCCACCACCAAGATGGACATCATCCTGCACTACACGTGCCGCGACCGGAACCTCCTCGGGATACAGTCGGATTTTCTAGGCCTGCAGGCCCAACATATCCAGAATATCTTAATCATCACGGGCGATCCGCCCAAACTCGGAGATTATCCGGATGCGACAGCGGTTTTTGACGTCGATTCGATCGGCCTCGCGGGCTTCGTCAGCTGCCTCAACCGCGGCTTCGACATCGGCGGGAAAAAGATGGATAAGCCGACCTCGTTCTTAGTTGGAGTCGGCGTCAACCCAGGGGCTATAGACCTCAACAACGAAATTCACCGGTTTGAGCGGAAGGTGGAAGCCGGGGCTGAATTCGCCATCACCCAGCCGGTTTTCGACGTCCGCCTTCTCGAGCAATTTCTCAAGAGGACGGGATCGTGCGGGGTTCCCATTCTCGGGGGCATCTGGCCGCTGTGGAGCCTAAGAAACGCCGAATTCATGCACAATGAGGTGCCCGGCACCTCGATCCCTGACGAAATCATGGAACGGATGCGCCGCGCGCAGGATCAGAGTCCCGAGAGCGCCCGGCGGGAAGGTGTGGAGATTGCCCGGGACATTCTGGGCAGGATCAAGGGCATGGTTCAGGGTGTCCAGATAAGCCCGCCGCTGGGGAAATATGACCTTGCGCTAGAGGTCCTGCAAGTCCTGTAGGCCTGGCCTACGCCCCCGACTTTTTCGCCTGTTCCCGGATGTAGCTGAGATAGTCGGCGTCCTTTTTTTGGAGCGCCTCGAGGACGACTTCCCGGCTGGAGTTGAGGCGTTCGCCTACGATGATCAAGAAGACCCCTCCTCTGTCACTTTCTCGGGACGATAGCATAAATAAGGGAATGAGACAAGAAGGTATATGGGGTCAGGGCAGGCCGTGCCAACCACGGAAGCCCCTTCTTAGGGGCCTCCCGTCATTTCAAAAGTCAGGAAAGAATTTTCCGGCGATTACTGCTTCTTGCCGCGTTTCCTTTTGGCATAAAGACCGAGGGAAACCAGGCCGGCGCCGAGAAGGGCGATAATCGCAGGCTCGGGGACGGAAACGGCGCTGCTTCCTGTGCCGCCGGCAGTGCCGGTCGTGCCACTATGCTGGTCCGTTTTCGATTTCCACCAGCCGGGCCACATCCCCGCGGCGCTGGCCACCGTCGACAGGACGAAGAATAGCAGAATCACTGAGAGAACGACGATTTTGGCTCTTTTCATCAAAAGCCTCCTTTTCCACGATTAGAGAAAACTTGGCTAGCCAAATATCGCACAAGCCGCCCTTGTTGTCAATCAGAAATAGCCTAAACGGGAAAAAATCACCCCCTCCTACCTATCTAATTTATTTTCTTGCCTTTAAAATCCCCCAGGTCCATTTTTGCCCCGGATCTTCGGCCCTCCCCCTCCCTGAGAAGCCAGAGGATCGAAGCCAGCACGACTAGTCCCAAGCCGAAGAAAATGAAGCCCCCTGACCTGTGCAGGAACCCCCCTTTAATAATCCTCATGTCCACAAAATAGGACAGCAGATAAAGGGTGACGATCCGGATGGCATTCTTGAACAAGGCCACGGGGAATACGGCCAGGGCCAACAGGGCTTGCTTCCAAAACTTCTTCAAAAAGATCTGCCCGGCCAGGACTGTGGTGATGAGGAGGGCCAGGCTCGATCGGATCCCGCTGCATTCCTGGGCGATCTCGATAGCGAAGCCGGGGAGGCGGAATACGGGCCCTTCCTGAACGAACGGCACGCCCAAACCCACCAACAACAGGCGGGTCATGTAGGCCGAGCCGACGACAAGGACGGCGATGATCTTCTCAATAATTGGGGCCGGGATGGGTACGGCGAAAAGAAGGAAGGCGAGCGGGAAGAAGGCCCGCCGGCTGCCGTTCTTTCCGTAAAGCAAGAGATAGGAGCCGCACCAGAAGAGAAGCGCCCCGAGGGTCGTCAGCGAGGCCCGGACGTCGAACCCCCCGCCGAGGAACCTGCCGGCCACATACAGCCCGACGCCCGCCGCCGCGGCCAGAATCCCCCAAGGATGGCCCGATGCCGTCCCCCGGAATATCTCCCTTCTGCGCCGGAACATTAGGTAAGCGCTGACGATCGGGATCAAAGAGATATGACCGTAGTACTCCGATAACCACCTTGTCCGCAGCAGATCGACAAGCGGCGGCACGGCAAGCGCCAGCGTCACGGCTGTCAATAAAGCGAACAGCCAATCCTTCTTCCTCATGAACGAATCCGCTAGATCCTGATGAAGATCTTTCTCCGATAGAGCCAATAGGTAAGGGCCCACAACAGGCCCCAGACCGCCAAACTCGTCAGGATCCGGGCCGGTCCCTCCCCCATCCATCCGGAGAAGGCCATGGAGAACGGCGCGACGATCCTGTGGAGCCAATCCGCTCCGCCCGAGAGCGCGAAAAGGTAGATGAAAACCGGGTTCATGCCCACGATGACGAAAAACTCCGACCGCTTCCGGAATTTCATGATGTCGATCAGCCAATACCCCAGGGCGAGAGATAGGAAGGCCAGGCCCCCGCCCAGGATGACGAAGGAGCTCGTGCAGAGGCGCTTGACGACCGGCGTCAGAGGATCGAGAGCGAGGCCCAGGGCGACTCCCGCCAAGCCCGTCCAAACCAAGCTCATGAGCTTTTTCTTCTGCGATCGGCCGCTCTTGAGCAGACCCGCGGCAAGAACACCAAGAATCGCAAATGCTGCCGCCGGCACCATGTTGAAGGTGACCAGACACTCCTCCGAGGTCGCGCCGAACAGGGCCGTGTCGAGCCAGGAGCCGAAGTTATGACCGGCCGTAAAGGGCTGGTCGAAGCCGGCGACGGGCCAGAGGCGATAGAGGAGCTCCGTCAGGACGACGAGGCCGAGGGCGACGCCGATCTGCGTCCGCGCCGGCCGCCTGATCAGAAGAAAAGCGACGAGACTGGCGAAAGCGAGTTGGGGCAGGATGTCGAAGAGAAACGCGCCTTTGAAGCCGCCCGCCTCGGAACCGACCTGGTAAAGCGCCCAGCCGAGCGCGAACAGCAGGAAAGACCGCCGCAGGGCCTGGCCCAGCATCGTCCCCCAGCTCTCTCCCCGCTCCCAGCGCTTTTCGTAGGAGAAGACCATAGCGACACCGCTGATGAACATGAAAAAGGGCTGGCCGAGGTCCCACAGCCTCAGGCCGTGCCACGGGTGGTGCTGGAATTGGAGGCCCAGGGCGTGGACGACCGTCCCGTCGAGGGCCGGCGCGGCGAGAAGGTCGTACAAACCGGTCACCTTGCCGATCAGGAGAAACATGATGACGCCGCGGAAAAGGTCGACCGAAAGCACGCGGCCTTCCCGGACCATGACGCTCGTCGACTCGCGGCTCATGTCGCCCATGCTATACCGTAAAAGAGGGAACGAATCAACAGGCCGGCGAGCTATGCGCGGAGAGCTTATTTCTTAAGTTCCACGACGTGGCCTTTTTCAAATCTATACGTCACCCCCGATTTTTCACAATACGCCAGCCCGTCCTTATTGAACTCGAGGCGCTTTCCGGCTTCGCTGACCCACCCCGCGACCTTCGCCGGACATCCGACGACAAGCGCGAAATCCGGGACATCCTTGGTCACGACCGCTCCGGCTCCAACGAACGCGAAACGTCCGATATTGTGCCCGCACATGACCGTGCAGTTGGCGCCGAGGGTAGCCCCCTCGCGGACGATCGTTTTTTTGTAGAACTCCGCGCCGGACTGGAGATACTTGCTGCGCGGGTTGATGATATTTGTGAAAACGACGGATGGCCCGCAGAAGACGTAGTCCTCGAGGGTGACGCCCTCGTAGACCGAGACATTGTTTTGGATCTTCACGTGATTCCCGATGACGACGTTGTTCCCGACATTGACGTTCTGCCCGAGCGTACAGTTTTTTCCTACTTGAGCACCCTTCTGAATATGGCAGAAATGCCAGATTTTTGTACCTTCTCCGATGATGACGCCATCGTCCAGGTAAGAGCTTTCGTGAACGAAAAAACCCATCGTCTCCTCCCCGGTCTATTTTTTCCGCGCTAAAGGATGGTAATCGCCCTTCAAGCCGATCGGCCGGGCGTTACGGATATCGGAGACGATCTCCACGGAAGGCCTGGCTTCGTCCAGGCCGAATCCCTTTCCCCCCAGGATCTTCTTATAGGTTGCCGTATGAAGGTCGGCGAATCCGTCGGAGAATTCGAATTCCTCGCCGCTCACCCGCAATGACCGAAAAGTCCGTTTCCCGCCCGCGAGCACAGCCGCAGGCAAATCATCGAACCGCAGCGACAGGAACCAGCGGACCCGGGCGTTCTGGAGCTCCAAGAATCCCGCGGCACGGTCCTCGTCCAGCATATGAACGACGTTTTTTTGTGCCGGCCCGAAAATCCACTGGAGCACGTCGAAGAAATGGATCCCGATATTGGTGGCGATGCCCCCGGATTTCTTGACGTCCCCTTTCCACGAATAGAAATACCAAGGGCCCCGCGCGGTGACGTAGGTGAGATCGATGTCCCATTTTTTGGAATGCGCCGCGGACGCGGTCTTTTCCTTCAGAGCCAGTATTGAAGGATGATAGCGGATTTGGAGGATGGTCAAGATCCGACGACCCGTCTCCTTTTCGATGGCTTTGAGAGCATCGATGTTCCATGGATTGAGGACTAGAGGTTTTTCGCAGATGGCGTCGGCCCCGATCCTTAGGGAAAACCGGATGTGGGCATCATGGAGATAGTTCGGCGAGGCGATGGAGACGTAATGGATCCGTTCCCTCTCCCCCTTCATTTTCAGCTTCTCTGCGTGCCGGTCGAAGCGTTCGAACTCAGTGAAAAAGCTCGTTTTAGGGAAATACTGGTCCAAGACGCCCACGGAATCGCTCCTGTCGAGAGCAGCGATCAGGACGTTGCCCGTTTCTTTGATGGCCTTCATGTGCCGTGGAGCGATGTAGCCGGCCGCTCCGATAAGAGCGAAGTTTTTCATCGGTTCCCTCTCGTCCGATAGAAAGAAACGACGGCTTCGACGACATGCTCTTTCTGCTCGACCGTCAGCTCGGGATACACGGGGATTGAAAGAACCTCTTTGGCCGCCAGCTCCGAAGCCGGAAAGCTCCCCCCGGCATATCCGAGGCTCTTGAAACAACCTTGAAGGTGGAGCGGAGTCGGGTAGTAGATCGCGGAACCTACGCCGGCCCCTTTCAAATGGGATTGGAGACCGTCCCGGTCTTTCGCTCGGAGCGTGTATTGGTTGTAGATATGATAGTTCTTATCGCCGCCCATATCATACGCGGCTGTCGGAGTTTCGATGAATCCGCTTCCGGTCAAGCCCGATTCTTTAAAACGCCGATCGTAGTATTTTGCGTTCTCTCGCCGTGCTGCCGACCAGCCGTCCAAGTACCTCAGCTTGACGCTGAGCACGGCCGCCTGGATGGCGTCCAATCGGAAGTTTCCTCCCACCATCTGGTGATCGTAGGGCTTTATCGCTCCGTGATGGCGGAGGGACCTTATCTTCTCCGCAAGCCAGTCATCATTGGTGATGACCATCCCGCCATCCCCGAAACAGCCCAGGTTCTTGCTCGGAAAGAATGACAATGTCCCGATCGTCCCCATCGAGCCGGCTTTTTTTGACCTGTATTCCGCGCCGATCGACTGAGCCGCGTCCTCAATGACGGCGATCTCGTGATCCCGCGCAACCGCGAGTATCGGGTCCATGTCGGCGCATTGACCGAAAAGATGCACCGGAATGATGGCTTTTGCCCTCTTGGAAATAGCGCGCTCGATTTGCTTCGGATCGATGTTGAATGTAACGGGCTCGATGTCGACGAAAACCGGGACGGCCTTCATGCGGGCGATGACACCGGCCGTGGCGAAAAACGTGAATGGGGTCGTAATGACCTCGTCTCCCGGCTTGATGTCGAGGGCCATGAGGGCCACGAGGAGCGCGTCCGTCCCGGACGAAACGCCGATCGCGTAATTCGTCCCGGAAATGGCCGCGATCTCTTTTTCCAGGGTTTCAACTTTGGGCCCCATGATGAATGATTGGGATTCTATAACCTCACCAATCGCCGTTTTTATCTCGCCACGAATGAGGGCATATTGGGCCTTGAGATCAAGCAAAGGGACGTGCATGCAAATTATCCGGGCGTCGAGGCCAGATCTTCAAACGACATTTATTTCGCGGGGGACGTTTTTGTCCACAGGCTTAAATCCTATACGCATGCTTTATGCCGTTATTGTTTTTCAGCCACCATGAATTGTCAAGTTCATATTTTTGTTTGCTGTGCAACGGGAATCGTGTTTCAGAGAGCCGGAAAATGATGCTTCCCTTAGCCGAAGGGGGGCCATCACCTGGTTACGATGCGATAGGTCTGAATCCACTGTCCGGGAAGCACGTCGCTCAAGGTCGAATTGAGGATGCTCACCGTCGTGGTATTCGTCTCAATATGGGTTGTCCGGTGTGCGCTAAGGAGGGAGCCAAGATGAAATGTCAAATCGAGACTATAGGTGGAGTTATCGACGTTCCAGACCCTGGCAATTATCCCCTGGGAAAAACCCTCCTCTGCGGGCTTCAGTGCCCAAAGTATAGTGTGCGGATCCGCAACAGAGATAAGTGAAAAGTTCGTCGAGGGGTACTCCCCACCGGCTCCAGTGGTGAGATAGGCCGTGACGAATGGATTCTGATGCTCGAGCGCCATGCGCATGGCATCTGCCTGGTCGTATCCTGCATGGCTTCGCAGGGCATAGCGGTTCCTGAAATACGAGTCGCCGTTCTGGTTAGGAATGCCCAGATTCGCATCGACCCTGCCGCCGACCAGGGCTTTCACCTCAGGCGTCGTCACATCCAAGGAGGCGCCGGAGCTGTTTCCCAGCTTAAAGAACGGGCTGTCCCAGTTCGAAAGCGTTACCCCCCGGACCGCATCTGAGAGATCGACAAAGTGATTCATCGTCAGGTAATCATAGCGGCCGAGGTCGTCGGAATAGCTGCCTCCTTGAGCTTTCAATTTCGCCGTGGCAATCGCCCCGACCTCCTCATGGCGAACCGTGTAACCCGAGAGATCAAAATTGAAATCATATGTTATCACCGCATCGCCGAAATTCGAGGTCACTTCGTCGTCGATGTCGATTCTATCAACGGTCTGATACAGTGTAAATCTCGAACTATGATAGGGCGCACCGCCGGCGTTGACGAAGAGGGTTGCCGAGACGGACCCGACGTTTTCAGCCACCGGCGTGCCGGCGCCCGACCCGATGTCGTTGAGCGTGTGTCCCGCCTGGACGAGCTGGCGGTTCCCGCCAAGCTTGTCGATCATGCTCGATATGGCGCCGTGTCCATCGGCGGTCACGCGATAGCGATCATTCTCGAACGTCGCGCCGCCGTTAGAAAATGTCGCCGCGTAGTCCGTGAATTGACTGGGAACACCCTGAATTTCATAGACACGATAGCCAACGGACGGCACATTTTCCGCCAAGATTCTTATGAACGATTGCGAGTTTTTTGCGATCAGCTGACTCCGGACCTCATTGCCGGTCGTAACATCGACGACCCGGAAGGGGGGCGCAATGTTGCTCGGTATGTCCGCGATATCGGTGCGAGACCAGCCCAGGGGGTTGAACACGTAGAATCTATTTCCTCCGGGGTTCTGGATGTACCCCGCGAGCGCTGCGGCCGCATCCGATTTGAGCGAGCTCACGTAGTTGACGATCTGCGAGGCGGTTCTACGCTGGTAGTCCGGCCTTTTCCAGGATACGGGGGCGTTACTCTCCGCCGTCCAGCAATGCTCGTAATAGAGACCCATGTTCATGAAAGCCTCTTCTGCCGCCTCTGATCGGGCCGACATGAACGTAGGATCGACAAAACTCACGAGCGTTGCCAGGGCCTCGGCGCTTCGCAGATCTTCAACGGCTCGTTTCACGCCGGCCGTCACTTCGGCCATCGTTGCAGAGTACACGTCCCACTCGTTGCCGAATCCGCCCGAAAACGACGGGACCGAACTTGACGGTGCGTTGGACTCGAAGTCGCGGAAAAAGTCGACCTCGTTTGATACGATGACTCGTTGTGCGTCAGAGCTCTTCGCCTGCGCAGTTGTGATGAGATCATTCGTAAGTGTCTGAAGATCATCTCCTCCCTTGCCGAACATCCCGACAACCTTGGTGAAGGGATACCTCGAACGGAAGGTAGCATCCGACGCCGCGAAATCGACCGCCGCAGACGGGTCACGGGCCTCGGCGTATCCGCCGCTGGCGTAATAGCCCGTCCAGCTGTGCCATTTCATGAGGACCGAACGTCCGTCAGGACCTACAGCATGGTAGATTTCGCGGCCACGATTCGCCAGCCCCGTAATCGTCGTGGTCCCGCAATTGCAGACTCCCTTCCAGCTATACTTGGCCCCGGCTCCCGCCCAGAGCGACGGAAGTCCGTACGGGAGGGTCTGGTCCTCCATCGCGCACGCGAGCTCGAACGGAACGCTGAAGGCCCGCTCGATTCTCCCCGGATAGTACATGCTGCGTATGACGGCTTCAGCCGGCATGGCGCCATAGCAGAGAACCAGCGTCTGCAGCGGAATGGTGATATGGCCATCGCGAATGCGGTCGATGAGCCGCTGAAACTCCACGGTGGATCTGTTCTTTTGATACGTCCATAGCCAGAGGCTTCCATCGGCATTGAACCGGCTCTGGAAGTCACTCGGATTTGCGGCCGTTGCATCAGCTTGATCGAGATAGTAGTCGAGCATCTGAAGAAAGGCATCCCGGTACGTATCCTCGTCCGCAACCCAAATGTAGTCGGTATGATCATCATTCGCTATATAAATCCTGGGTTTCTGAACGGGTGGAGGGGGGGGTTCGCTGGGACCTCCGGTGGAACAGCTGACCGCAAGGGAAACGACCAATAAAAGTCCGGCAAGTGAGATTCGATGGATCATAAAATCCCTCTCTCCACAATATGGGGGCGAAATCCAAGCGCTGGATCGACCTGCCCCCTCGTATTATAGCACCCCCGAAGTGAGATCGCTCAATTTTCTGGTTCGTGCATGTGCATCACGGGGCTTTGGTCGGCGCTCAAGGGGAAGGTCCCGGACGCGGAGCTCGCGGCATTCAGCTCGTTATCAGCGGAGGGGTTTTAGGTGCGTGGAGAACTCTTGCATCGGAGTGTCCATACCCAACATGACTCCCACCTTAGCGACAGGCTGGGCCGGGTTTCCCTGAACGAGGGTCATAGGCGGTACGGAGCGAGTGACGACGCTCCCCGCCGTAACCACGGCGCCCTTCCCGATCTTCACGTTGGGCAAAACCATCGCCCCCGGCCCGAGGACCGCACCCTCCCCGAGGACCACCCCTTCGTATTCACGAAAATGGGCGATGATCGTAGCCCGGATGCCCACGACGGCGTCGTCGTGTATCTCGACCAAATAAGGGCAGGACGTCTCGATAACGGCATCGTAGCCGATCCAGACGCGCTTTCCGATCTTGACGCCGCGCAAGCGATGCAGCCAGACGCGAAGGGTCCTAGCGCCTGGGCTGAAGCGAGCCAGGAATTGTAGCATGCGGATGTATAGGCCGATGACTTGGTTCTCTTTGTTTTCCATGGTTCACCTCATCATTAGAAGACGACGGCCACCTTACGAAGGCGATCGGAAGATTCGAGAATAGCGGCCTCCCGAGTCACGACACATCCCCTCTCGCGACGGCATTCTCGGCCACGAAGGAGCTGAACTTATCCAGCAGAGTAAGCTCGGCCGGGTCCATCGGCTCGAAATCGACGGTGATCTTGAAGCGCTGTTCAACCGCCGAGATCATCTCGAGAACACCGAGAGAATCTATGACCCCGGCTTCCAATAGATCAAAATCATCGCCGATCTCCGTAGGATTCAGCCCGTTCGCGGCGATCGTGAAAGAGAAGTGCTCCAGGAGGAAGCTTCGAACTTCAGACACGGTTGGTCGTGTCATGGCGACATCTCAAGGCGCTTGGTCAAGGCTTTACGGTCGTACTTACCGCTGGCGTTCAGCGGAAATGGCACGAGGAAATGATATCTTCGCGGCACCATATAAAAAGGCAAACGATTGGCTACCCTCCGCATCAGGTCCGGCTGCGTCGGCCCGTCGGTCTGCAGGAAGACTTCCACACCGTCGGCGCCGCCGGCGTTCCTGGGCCAGCCCAGGGCTACCACTCCCTCGATACCGGATTCCTTCCGTACCACCGCTTCGACCTCGCCGAGCTCGACACGGTGGCCAAGGATTTTGATCTGGTCATCGGTACGACCCAGATAAAGCAACGGACTTTTTCCCACAGGCCTGCGGACACGATCTCCAGTGCGGTAATAAACCTCGGACCGCCCGGGTGGTATCACGAAGGCCGCGGCGGTTTGGACCGGATCATTCCAATAGCCCAGCGAGAGCTGCGGGCCGGTCATCAGCAACTCCCCGTCCTGGCCGGGCTTGACTTCATTAAGCGACTCATCGACGACGAGCGGCCGCATGCCGGGGAATGGCTCTCCGATGGGCACCAGGCCGTAAGCCGACTCCGATGGCGAGCGCGCCGGGTCCCAGCGGTAATAGGTGCAGGCGACGGTGAGCTCGGTCGGACCATAAAGGTTCTCAATGACGGAATTCGGCGCGGCCTTGGCCCAGGCCCCGACGAGCTCGACCGGGAGCGCCTCTCCACAAAACAGGCTGGCCCGCAGCCGGGGATACGCGCCGGCCTTGAGCGCGCCCAAGCGTTTCATGAAAACGGCGGTCGACGGCACTGAGAACCAGATCGTCAGGCGCGCATCGTTGATGAACCTGCCCGGGTTGATGAGCACCTTCTCCGACGGACAGCACACGCACGCGCCCCGCTCCCAGGCCACGAACATGTCCGCCGTCGACAGGTCGAACGTTAGATCAAAAGTTTGGGAAAAACGGTCATCGCAAGTGACGGAAAAACGTTCCGTGATGAAGTCGATGCAAGGCCGGACGTTACGGTGCGCGACCATGACGCCTTTCGGCACCCCTGTGCTGCCGGAGGTGAAGAGCAGATAGGCGATGGAATCCGCCGAAACGTCCACGGCATCCCATTGCGCATGCGACACGAGTGCGGCCCCCCCCACGAACCGATGCTTCGTCCATCGTGAGGCCAAATCACGGACATCTTGCCGTTCGGGAAGGACAATAAGCATTTCGTCTTCGATACCGCCGAGGATCTGGCCCAACTGATCCTCCGATCCCGCATCGACCACCAGGGAGCGGCACCCAGAACGATGCAACATGGTCCTCGTGCGCTCCATGGGAAAGGTGCGGTTTAGGGGGACATATCCGTGACCTCTGAGCAGCGCCGCGAGAACGCCTGCGAACGCCGTCGACGACCGGTAAGCGTACACTGCCGTCAACGGCGGTCCTCCGACCCCAGATTGATACCGGATAAGAGTAGCGGCCAGCGAGGCTGCCTTTTTAAAAAGCCCCGCGTAGGTCAGGACTTCGCCGCCGACTTCGACTGCGGGGCGGTCGCCGAAAGCCTCGACGGATCTCAGAAATCCCTGACCGAGGCCTTGCTGGCGATCGCCGTTCTTTTCATTGAACGTCAAAATCTTGCTCCCGGACGAAACCTTTTGGGTCCCCCGCCTGGAAATTGATTTTAAGCCACCTAACACGGAGATGCAAGCCCATTCCGAGGGCGCGCCGGATCAGGAGACGTCGCCGCGTTTCAGAAGATAGCGCTCAATGGTCTTGAACGAGCTTAGCTCCTGCAGATCCGAGAGATCTATCCGCAATCCGAATTCTTCCTCGAGCACGGCGACGAGCCTCAAGGCTGCCAGCGAATCCCATTCTTCGACGCTCTCGAGGCGGGCGGCCGGGATGTCCTCGATGGCCAGTCTCGGAAAGACCGCCGAAAAACACCGGATCAAGCGGTCATTCAATTCGGACACGGACATCCTCTTCGATATGGTGGAATAAGGTCGGAACTTTTTCGAAGAAAGACCTCCTCGAGAGTGAGAACGTCCCCGTGGGAACACCGTCGAGCCACGGCCGGAAGAATTCTTGGAGGGGGCCGTTTCGGGGCGTGGCCTCGAAATCGAAGACGATCGCCTCGGCCTTGAACTTCTCGAACAAGTACTTCAAGCACTGATATTCGATCCGGCGGGAAAATGCCCGACAGCTCATGACCCAGGCATCGATAGCCAGCCGTCGATCTTCTTGTCTGCCCATAAGCACGGCGATCTTGCCCAGCGGGCCGAACTTGTCCTCATATGTCGCCGTGACGAGGAATGCCCCTGGTTTTTTCAGGAAGCCCAACCAGGCCGAATCGTTGAGCCGCCGGCCGTTGAGATTGAATTGATTGGTTTTATTGATCAGCTCCAACGCCCTGGCGTCTCCCGACTGCTTGTCCATGGTGAATAGGATTCTGGCCTCGGCGTCGCGGAGGAAATCGTCCAGAGAGCCACCCGTACTCCCCGAATGTTTCCGAAAAGCGGAGGCATCCCGGATACTCCGCAGGCGAAGCGAATCCTCTTCGGAAACAGCACTCTTTCCGAAAAGCTCCCGAAGACGCTTGAGCAATTTCCACAAGGCTCGATAATCGTTTCCGGGGAAGAGCAGACATTCCAGGCCGGGAAAAGCCGCGCCGACTTCGGCGATTTCCATCGGGCTGTCGTCGACGAAGACCACCGATTCAGGCCCGACGTTCCAGGTTTCGAGAATGCGCTGAACCGATCCCGACTTGCGGTCCCAATGAACCTCGAACGGGAACACGCTTTCCCGGGGCAGTATGAGATCCCCCCGCGCAAAGGCTTTCTCCACCAAGGCCGGGTCGTTCTTGCTGGCAACTCCGATCAGGATCCCGGCGCTTGCGAGTGAGGTCAGCATCTGTTGATAAAGCCCGTGCACATGAGCATGCTGGTCCATATGCCAAGCCAGCCCGTCGACGCCGACCTCGCCCAGGATTCCTGCCCATAGGGTATCATCCAAGTCCGTGATAAGGCCCTTTTTGGGACCCGGGTTGTGAATCAGCGCGGCCAAAAGCTCCGCGACGATGGAGGCATGAGCGAGTGTATAGGGGAATCCGGCCATGACTTCGGAATCCATATCGAACCGCCCGCCAAGAGGCGAGAGCTCATCAAGACATTGGCCATTGACGATACGGACGCTCCGCTCTCCGGATGTCGCCGATGCGAGCGAGGCGACCATTTCCCGCAGTTGAAGCTCATGGACGCTGCTCTGTTCGGAGCGCGTGATGAAGAGCGGCGGCAGGGGAAGAGTCGGGAAACAGACGCAGACCGGGAGGGAAGAGGCTAGCCGTTTTAGGATTCCTCCGATTCGAGCAGCACTTTTGCCGGCCGATTTCACGATATCGGACGAATCCGTGGATCGCCATCCGCCCAGGCTTCGGATTCCCAGCCGCGGGTCAAGATCCTGCCACTCCACGACAACGGCCAAAGCGTCCAGGTCAGAGGGCGAAAGACGCTCGAGGTTACCCGCCAAATCTCCAAAGAGCCCGGTCGTTATATCGACCCGCGAGTGGGGATGAAGGGTGCGCAAATGGGCGGCAAAGAACGTTTGGAGGTGGAGCGGCGTGAAACCGCAGGCTAGGAAAGCCCTTAGCGAAGGGGCCCTCTCCGGCACGGGGCGTTTCAGCAACTCCAAGGCATCGATCAGTTTCACGCTGTGTCGCCCACCTTGCGCATCAAAACACGTCCAGGTACATTGCGTCAAGGGTCCCCGTGTCTGTCGGACCAGACCAGGCGGATAGATACGCCTGCACGATCCGAGGTGAAGGACGGAAACCCGCTGAGAGGAACGGGGCCATATCTCCATAACCCAGGACGGGGACGACGGCCAGCCTGGCCCCCGCCGCGGCGGCCTCGTTCTTAAGCCGGAGGACCAATTCCGATCGTTCCTCCGGCTGCGAATTACCCCAGAGGATGTCCTCGATAAGAAGGCACTTCGTACGCTTCGGGTCGGCGACCTGCATGATGTAGCCGGTTAGGATCCCCTGGCTTCGCTCGACGACTCGTCTGGCGACGATGGCCCCAAGCCGTCCAGAGCACTGCCACTCAGCTTCCGGCCTGCTCCAGATACGAGATAGAGACGCACGGTCCGCGATCGGAGCGGCCAATTCCAGAAAGGTATCCACGACCCCCTCCCCCTGCTCTCTCTTCACGGCGTTGGGTTCTTTCGGCCAAAGTAAGCAGGTAAGGTAATGGATGGAAAAGACGCGCTCGACCGGCATCTTCAGCCGACGGCAACAACCGAGGATCATGCCGTTCATCGGCTCTCCCTCGACGCAGTAGTTCATCATGCCGTCGAAGCCCGCGGCCTGCACCCTCCTTACGAGCTCACTCCAAAGGACAATGCCATATCCCCTTTTTTTGAATTCGCTCGATACGCTCAGGAATGAGCCGATGACGATTCGCAATTCCCGGCCCTTGAAACGCAAGCGGCGCGGAAAACCCGCGGTGAAGGCTATCGGCTTCGTCCCGTCATACAGGGTCGGCGCGAGAGAAAGGTCTGCGCCCGGATACTCGAACAAGGAGCCCAGGAATTCGGCCGTGTAGAGCAACGGCTGTTTTTCGTTATCCGCCCACGCGCGCTGGATCAAAGAAGCGGCCTGTTCGAAATCGCCGCGAAAGCTCTCGATAATCAAGACCGTTCGTCCCGTCGTTTACTTTATCCTCGGCCGCGGACCGGTGTCAAGTACCGGTAGCCCGAGCGACGCAACCTTCCGCCGTATTATCGTTTCCCCGGCGTTATCGAGTGGCCCCTGAACTGGTTCAGCCTCTTTACAAAGCATCCGGGGGAAATTATCATAGGCGGAAGAAGGGAGAGGGTTGGCGAAGTCCTTTTTCATGGCATTCAGAAAACTGAGATGCGATCATTCTCTTGGGCAAGGACAGGGTTCGGCGCCCGGCAGCTTGATGACCTATTGCGGCTGATGACTCATGGAATATGACATCGTCCTGGTCACGAGGAATAGGCCTGTCATCCTTCCGGTTTCTGTGCCCCTCATGATTTCACAAAGCAGGCCTCCCGCGAATTTCATCATCGTGGATTCCAGCGATGATCACGACACCGTTAAAAGGATAGTCGGAAAGCTATGCGTGTCGGACAAATCCATAAACTTCGTGTTGTTGCACGCGGAACCCGGGACAGCGCATCAACGCAATGTCGGGCTGAAGCATGTGAACTCGCCGGTTGTGATATTCCCGGATGACGATTCACTCTGGTTTCCCGATACGGCCGCCTCCGTCATGAGGGTTTATGAGAAGGACATCGATGACAAGATCGGAGGTGTTTGCGCCGCGGAGTCGGCGCATCCGCCTTTGGGATCGATTAGCCGTAAGCTTTACAACATCACTTTGACGGACGGGTTAAAGCGTCAATATCATCAATTTGTCTACCCTCTGTTGTCAAGGTATTTCCCGGATCCTCTTTATTATTTTGAAGACATTCTAACGGCTCCGCTTTGGTTGCCCGGTGAGAATGCGATTGTTCAAGGCCCCATGGCCGGCTTTAGGATGTCCTTCCGGACGGACCTGATCAGGAGCATGGGCTTCGATGAATCCCTTGGGGAATACGCTTTGAGCGAGGATATCGACGCGTCGCTGGGCATTTTGAAAAAGCACTTGATCGTGTGCGCCAAAAATGCCAGGGTTTTCCATTACACCTTCCCATCGAGAAGGGTCGACGGAAAAGAGATGGGGATGATGCAGATGCTGAACAGAACCTACATAGTTTGTAAGCACAATGAATCATGTTCCCCTGCGCGTGAACGGCTGGTGAGGTTCTTGATATTCAGGCTTTTCGTTTATTTTTTGCAGGCTGGTTCGAAGTATGGTCGAGAAAAGTTCTACGGATCGTTATTCGCTCTTAGATATGTCAACCGGTTACGGCATGCGAAAGCCGTTGATCTTCACAAAACGTATTGGTCTTTACGGAATGAATGCGCCATGCGTCTCGGCTTAAAACACTATTCGAAGAAAGCTGCCTGAACACCAACCCGCACCCGCGCGGCGATCTCCCCCAGATTAAACGCTATCCGGAGCGCCCTCTTGACTGGTCCGCATGGAGGTGCTATCTCTTTGACAGTCCTCCATGCGAAAAACATAAAGGGTTTGGGTAAAGGAAACGCACGATGGATTTCACCAAAGATGTCCTCAAGATCGACTGCGAATCTGAGGCCGATAGAATCTGTGCTTTCATCAAGGATCAGTTGCTCTCCATGCATCGAGAAGGCCTTGTCATCGGCCTCAGCGGGGGAGTAGATTCGGCTTTGTGTGCGGCGTTATCGGCAAGGGCAATCGGCAAAGAAAAGGTTCTGGGCTTGCTGCTTCCCGACAAGGAATCGAGCCCGCAAAGCGCTGAGTTCGCCTCGCTTTATGGGAAGCGGCTTGGTATAAAAACAATCCTATTCGATATCACCCCGGTTTTGGAGGCCTTCGGGACGTATGAGAAAAGAGACGCGGTCGCCAAATCGGTCTTTCCTGAATTCAGCGAAGGGCATAGGCTGAAGATCACGCTCCCTTCGGATATCCTCAATAGAGGCAACTTAAACTTCTTCACGTTGACCGTGATCGATCCCGCAGGTGCTGCTAAAAGTGCTCGCCTGAACAATGCGCAGGCGCGCGGCATTATCGCGGCCACCTCTACCAAACACAGGGTTCGGATGATGACCCAATATTATTTCGCAGAGAAAAGCAACTTCCTGGTCTGCGGGACGACCAACAAGAGCGAAGCCCTGCAGGGGTTGTTCGTCAAGTACGGTGACGGAGGAGTGGATATCGAGCCGATCGCCCATCTATTTAAAAATCAGGTGTTCCAATTGGCCGAAAATCTGGGAGTTATCAAAAAAATACTCGAACGCGCCCCATCTCCGGATACTTACAGCGCGCCGGTCACTGATGAAGAATGGTATTTCCGCATGCCCTTCAACCAGCTCGATCTGCTGCTCTATGCCTGGGAGAACAAGGTCGACATATCTGAGGTCTGTCGTGTCATGGCGCTAACCGAGGAACAGGTCCGGAGGGCGTTCAGGGATTTTGGCACAAAATACAATGCAACCAGACACCTGAATCAGGCGCCGCCGATATTACAGTAGAAAGGCGCGGCGATCTCGTTGAGCCAATCCCCCCGCTTCCGGCCTTGACTTTGAACCGAAAAACACGAATCATTAGGAAATATCGATGGAATTCCGGATTCTCAACCCGGCCGAGTCTCCCGATTGGGACGAGGTCTTGTTGCAGAACAACGACCACTCGTTTTTCCATACATCGGCTTGGGCGAAGGTCCTTCAAGCGACCTACCGATTCAAGCCCCTCTATTTCGTTTCCTCGGAGAGTGGACGGCTCGCTCTTTTGATGCCCATGATGGAGGTGTATGGCCCCCTGAAAGGGAAACGAGGGGTGGCCCTCCCATTCACGGACCGATGCGCCCCTCATGTCCTCGAGCCGGAGTCGCTGAAGGCCGCGGTGAAGAGCGCCATCGATTACGGAGAAAAAAACGGGTGGCGATCCATCGAGTGGCGGGACGATCCGTATGGCCCGGAGGGCGCACCAGCATGGAAAACTTATCTCATGCATGAAATCGGCCTCCGAAAGACCAAGGCGGACCTTTTTAAGAGTCTAAGCTCCAACAATCGAAGGAACATCAAAAAAGCCCTCCGCGAGGGCGTGTCCGTACGGACCGACCGCTCGGCCGAATCTCTGAGATCCTTCTATCGCTTGAATTGCATGACCAGAAAAAGGCACGCCCTCCCACCCCAGCCCTTCATCTTCTTCAAGAACGTCCTCGAACATGTCCTTTCCCGGGATCTCGGCCAGGTTTTTTCCGCCTATCACGCGGGCAAAGTCATCGCGGCGTCCATCTTTTTTCATTTCGGAAACGAGGCCCTATTCAAGTACGGGGCTTCGGAGATGGAGCACCAGTGTCTAAGACCAAACAATCTTCTCATGTGGGAAGCCCTGAATTGGTACAATGACCGAAATTTTGCGACGATGAGCCTTGGCAGGACCGAGATCGATAACCGCGGCCTTTTGCGGTACAAAAGGGCATGGGGCGCGAAAGAAACTGTGCTGGAATATTTCCGTTACGACCTCGGCGAGAAGGCTTACCTTGCGGAGCACCGCGGCCGCGGGGGATTATCGAGATTCCTCGTCGCGAGGACTCCGACGAGCATTCTGCGCATCATTGGCAGGCTGTTTTATAGGCTCGTCGGATAAGGAGTGGGAGTGCGGACATGAGGACCGGGCAGACGCTCATCCATCACTTTCTCGAACGGAGCGCTGAATCCTTCCCCGATTCCGTCGCCGTCGTATTCGATGACGAGCGGCGGTCCTACGCGGACATGAACCGTCTTGCCAATCAGCTGGCCCATGGGCTTATCGAAGCCGGCGTCCAACCCGGCGACCGGGTCGTCCTGATATCCGAAAACAGCCCCGACTACATCTTTTGCTACTACGGCATCCTGAAGGCGGGCGGCATTTCCGTCGCCCTCAATACCGGGCTGAAGCCCGAAACGATAAAGGGATTGCTCGAAGAGCTGAGACCAAAAGTCCTGATCATCTCGTCAAGATTCGAGCCGATTCTCACATCCCTCCACTTGTCGCGGCTCGACATCCGCCACATTTATGTCGCCAACGCCCGCCGGACGGAATCATCCGACCCTGGCGGCGGCGCCTTATTGCCTGCACTCTTATCATCCCAATCAGACAACAATCCCGACCTTGACATCGACCCTCGGACATGCGCCATGATCGTCTACACTTCAGGGTCGGCGGGCAGGCCCAAGGGTGTCATGCTCACGCATGCCAATATTATCGCAAACACACGCTCCATCGTCGAATTTCTGAAGCTCACGTCCCATGACGTCCAGATGGTCGTACTCCCCTTTTTCTACGTCATGGGCAAATCGTTGCTCAATACCCACATCGCCGTCGGAGGCAGGGTCGTTATTCACAACAAATTCGCTTATACGGCATCGGTATTGAAAAAAATGGCCGCGGAGGGCGTGACCGGTTTCTCCGGAGTCCCCTCGACGTATGCCCACCTGCTGTTCAAGTCGCCGCTGGCCTGCTTTCGCGACAAGCTGCCCGCTCTCCGCTATTGTTCGCAAGCGGGCGGACATATGCCGAAATACGTCAAACTCGAGCTGTTGAGGGTCCTCCCGCCCCATACCAGACTTTACATCATGTACGGGGCCACGGAGGCCGCAGCGCGCCTCGCCTATCTTGCGCCGGAATTCCTGTTAAAGAAAATCGATTCCATCGGGAAGCCCATATCGGGGGTGACCATCAAGATCCTTTCCGATTCGGGCAAGGTCTTAAAACCCGGCGATACGGGCGAGCTGGTCGCGCAAGGGGAAAATATCATGATCGGCTATTTCCGGGATGAAGAGTCGACAAAAAAAGTCCTGGATAAGCATGGATATCACACGGGCGACCTTGGTTATTTCGACGAAGACGGGTTTCTCTACGTAACGGGCCGGAAGGACGACCAGCTCAAAGTCGGGGGGCACCGAATCAATCCCCAGGAAATAGAGGATGTCATCATGGAATCCGGCCGCGTCGTGGAATGCATCGTTTTCGGGATCCCGGATCCGCTCGCAGGTCATCGGTTGGCGGGACTGGTCGTCCCCATGCGGAACACTCCAGGTGCGGCGGCCGGCATGCTCGATTATTGCCGCGAAAAGCTGCCTAACTATAAGATTCCGCAGACCTTGCTGATTGTCGCCTCCATCCCCAAAAACGACATCGGAAAGCCGGACAGAACGGGCAGTATCCGGTTTTTTCAGAATATGTATAATAGGGGGAAGGAAAGTTAAAAATGTTCAAGAAACTCGTCGCCGTCCTATGTGTGTTTCTCCCCTCTTCACCGACGAGGTTCCTCTATCGGCTCTGCGGTTACCGAATCGGCAGAAACGTCCGCATTCCGATCATGACGTACGTGCATGCCGATGAGATCTCACTCGGCAACGACATCAGTATCAGGAGGCTGGTGTACATCAACGTCCACAAGCTGTCCATGGGCGCCAATGCCATCATCAGCTATGGAACTCAGATCAAGGGAAAGGCCTCCTTCAGCTGCAAGGACAATTCGTTTTTCGGCATCCATTGCATCATTCACTGCGCCGAGGACGTCTCCTTGGGCTTTTACTCTGGATTGGGTCCTCGATGCACCGTGTACACCCACGGGTCCTTCCTGCCTGTGACCATGGGGTATCCCGCCAAATTCGCGCCCGTCGTCATCGATGATTTCGTCTGGATTGCCATGGCCGTCACCATCATGCCCGGCGCCCATATCGAGCGCAACTGCATCATTAATCCGGGAGTCGTCGTCCAAGGCCACGTCAGGCCGAACAGCATTATCCAGCAGGATCCGGACCAATACACGACCCACGACCTGGTCCGGCTGCAAAGGATATCGAAAAAAAGCGTAACCTATTATCATGATAAAATCATTTCTTCGTTCCTGGATGCCCGATCGATACCATTCCAGCACGAGAAGGACTCCGGTCGTTACACGCTGCCGGACGACCGCGCCTTCTGTTCCCTTCCCGATACGAACACGATAGAATTGGTCATGAAGGGCAACAAGAAGATCTCCTACGACTTGGAGCACTTTTATACCGACTTCAGTCGCGATCCTCTGCACAGGGACTTTCTGGACTTCATCCGTCTCCATTTCGGAATCACCTTGCGGACCCAGTACCGGCAATGATCCACCATGGAAATGAACCGATGGTCATCGATCACATAGGTTTCGTCGTCAAGCGGCTCGACGAAGGCATTGAGCAATGGACATCGTTATTCGGCTACGTCCCGATAACCGAAAAAGTCGCCAACACCCGCCAGAAGGTCAACGTCATCTTCCTGGCCAAGAAGGATTCCTGCCTGGTCAAGCTCATCGAGCCCTCCGATAAGCGATCTCCAATTTATCAATTCGCTCTCAAGGGAGGCGGTCTCCACCATATCTGCTTCAGATGCACGAACCTCGCCGCCGGAATCGAGCGGTTGAGGAAGAAAGGAATGCGCGTAATCGCGGAGCCACAGCCCGGAGAGGCCTTCGAGAACGAGAAAATCGCCTTTCTTTACGCCCGGCCTGGTTTGAATATCGAGCTGATCGATACCGATAAGAAAGCCGGTCGCAGGGAAATCCCCGATGATTTGTTATAATACTCGGGAGGCGGACCGCATCTTCACCGCGGAGATCGGGGTATGCCCTCCTCACGAAAAGGACGATCGCCATGGCCGACATTGAAGCAGAACTCCGTCGGTTCCTGGCCGATAAATTCTTCTTCGGGGACGACAGGCCGCTGGGCGCCGAGGAATCGCTGGTCGACGCCGGAATCATCGACTCCATGGGCGTCCTTGAGCTTATCTCACATCTCGAGCAGCATTATCACATCAAAGTGAACGACGACGAGCTCGTCCCCGAAAACCTGGATTCGATCGCGAGCATCCGCGCCTTTCTGGAAAAAAAGGTGTCCTGACAGGATATGCGCCTTACGGACTGGCTCTTTGACACTGAGGACAGAAGAAGATCTCTAGGCGCCCCGAGGCTAACATGATGGCAGGCGTTCATTTTTCCCGGGAGGTTCTCACGATCGATGGCGATCGCGAAGTGGCGAGGATCGCTCTCTCGATAAGAGAGGCCTTGGCCAAGAGGCTCCGCCGGAGGGGCCTGATCCTCGGCATTTCCGGGGGGATCGACAGCAGTGTCACGGCGGCCTTGTGTGCTCGCGCCATCGGGAAAGACAAGGTCATCGGCCTCCAGATGCCCGAACGCCATTCTGCAGACGAGACAATGGCGCTGAGCTCGGTGGTTGCAGATCATCTAGGAATACGAAAGGTCCACTGGGACATCTCCTCACTCCTCGATGCCGCCGGCTTCTATACCAAGTATGACGAAGCTGTCCGGTCGGTCATTCCCAAATATGGCGCCGGATGGAAGTCGAAGCTCGTCTTGCCGGGCATCGGAGAGGACAAGCCCTACACGCTGTTCTCGATAGTCGCCGTTTCGCCGGATGGAAGGGAGATAAAAAAGCGGCTTGATTTGAATTCCTATCTAGCCATCGTGGCCGCCACCAATTTCAAGCAAAGAATCAGGAAGATGCTGGAATACTACCACGCCGATAAGCACAACTATGCCGTCGCGGGCACCCCTAACCGGCTGGAATACGACCAGGGATTCTTCGTCAAGCTCGGCGACGGCGCCGCGGACATCAAGCCCATCGCCCACCTGTACAAGACACAGGTCTACCAGCTGGCGCGCCATTTGGGCTTGCCGGAGGCCGTCCTCCGCCGACCGCCGACGACGGACACCTATTCCCTGCCTCAGGGGCAGGACGAATTCTACTTCACCGTTCCTTACGAGATCATGGACCTCTGCCTCTATGGAAAAAACCACGGCATCGACGCCGAAACGGTCAGCGGACACACCGGCCTTTCGCCGCAACAAGTTCGCAGCATCTACCGGGACATCGAAAGGAAGCGCTCCACGACGTTGTACCTTCACTTGCCTCCGATTTTGGCTGGCGCGGTGCCGGAGATCGTAACCTGATCAGGTCGGATGAAGCCAGAGATACTTGCTGGTCCGCCAAGGAATCCAGGAAACCCCCGTTAAAGAAATAGAAGGATATCATGGCTAAGGTCTTTCGTGCCGTCAATGGATCCCCCTCCGAGAACATGGAGAAAGTCCTGGCGATGATGGGCGGCGCGGAAAGGCTCTTCGGCGATGACGACATCGTCATCATCAAGCCGAATCTTCAGTGGTTCAACCAGGGCGCGCCCAACATCGCCGCCGTCGAAGCGCTGATCACTCTGATCATGGAGAAGAGGGGCGGATTCAAGGGCGAAGTCGTAATCGCGGAGAATGTCCATAGGGGCTCCAGGCCTTGGGAAACGGGTGGCTGGCACACCGATTTCGATCGAAATTCGGATCTGCCCGGCATTAAGAGCTACAACGGCCTGGCCGACCGCCTCAAGAAAGCCTTTGGAGACCGGTTTTCCGTGTGTCACCTTATCGACGTCGGGAGCGGCGGGAAAAGGGTCTACTCCCCCCCTGACGGGCCGGGGTATGTGCTATGCGACGGATCGGGCGGTATCCCGCTTCTGGCCATGGACAACGGCCTGCCTGGGCTAAACAAGCGTGAAGTCATCATGAGTTATCCCATCATCCGAACGGACAAGGGGACAATCATCGATTATCGGTGGGGCGCTTGGGAGAAGGACTCATATACTCCTCAGCCGGTTAAATTCATCAACTGCGCGGCGCTCAACCATCACAGCCAGTTTTGCGGCATGACCAGCTCCGTCAAGAATTACCTTGGAGTCAGTGATCTGAGCGGGGGATCAAGTCCCATCGGCGGCGGCAAATTGGTCGATCATTATCACAATTTCCATTCGTTCGCGTTCAATTGGTCGAAGAAAGGGCCTGTTCCGGGGATGCTCGGCGCCGAGGTTGGATATTTCCTAAAAACTGTCCGAAGGCCTTACCTCAATATCACCACAGCGGAGTTTTGTGGTCTTATCGATAGGACCAATTTGCCGGTCGCCCATACCAAGGCCATCGCCGCATCCACGGATCCCGTCGCCCTCGATTTCCACATGGCCAGGTACGTGCTCTATCCGAACTCGCACGTTTCCGTTCATGATTCGGAGGCCCCGAAATCGCCGACTCGCCAATCCCTGGATCAATGCGCCCGCACGGGGGGGTATTGTATCGATGAGAAGTATGTCGAGATCAAGTCGTTCGACTTTTCGACACATTCATTTCAAGCGGATAAAAACTGGGTCATCCGCGCGGAAACGCAGTGGGGCGGTGATATCAAGTCCTTGATGAAGTACGCTGTTTTTAGACTGAACTTGGTGAGTTGATTATGGTCCGCTTATGTTCTTTAGGCGTAGCAGGCGTACCCTTGAATGGTAAAAGCTCTTATCGTCTTCGACGGTGAAGGAATTCTGGATATATTTCTCCAATATTTCGCAGTGATAGTCCACCCCAAGGTACTCGCATAATCCCCAAGTGACGACCCAGACATACTCCGGCCGCAATCCCTCCCTATCGACAGCCCGAGTGATATCCTGTTCGCTTTTCAGGGCAAAGTCGTTCACATCATAGTAGGTTGTCGGAGCTTTATCCGGTATCGGAATGACGATATTTTTGCCCGAATAATAATAAGCGAAGGGCAGGGCCAACTCTGATATGAAAACCAATATGGGCTGTCCGGACACTTCATTGTTGGCGATGTATTCGGCGACTCTCCGAGAATCCCCGAATTTTGCCATTGGCGAGTATTCCCCGACCATGTAGATTGCATTTGCCAACGCCATTACCAAGAGCGCACCGATGGCACTTTTCCTTCTTCGGTCCGCAGGCAGGAGACTCAGGGCGGCAACCAGTAGCAGGAGCGCGGGAATGAACAGTACGGTGGTATGTCTGGTATTGACCAGTTCGTTATTTACAAAAGGCATGGATGCTAGGTAAAAAACTGTGACGATGAGGATCATGACCCCAATCATTTTATGTACGTCTCTGAGATTCTTACGATGCTTCATGATAAAACCCAGGAAGCCGGCCAGGCAGGCAGTGTAAATAAACATGTAGATCGGCGAGGGCATCCATTCCAGCCTCAAAAGATAGCGCAGGAAGCGAGTTCCCACGGATAAATAGTTTAGGACACCGTTATCGGCAATCATGAACTTCCGGTGCTGCGCCGTCTGCCGCACCGCGGCCAAGAGAATCGGAAGAACGCTGGCGACTACCAAAACATAATATCCAGCGAGCTTTTTCAGCGGCCCCCATCTCTTCAATAGAACGAGCCCTAAGAACATGGCTGTGAGCAGGAATGCCGCGTAATACTGGGTATAGAGGGACAGCACGCAAAAAACGAAAAACCATTTCCTTTTTCCCTTCGCTGCCGGGTCGTCCGACAGGAATCCCTGGTAGAACGTCAAGAGGAGGGCCGAAGTCAAGAGGACAAGGAAAGCATATAACCGCATTTCCGTCGCGGCCCATATAGCGTAGGGATTGATCGCGACGGCCAGAGGCAGCCAACCGGGATGGAGCTCGGGAAACATGCTCTTCGATATCCGCGAGGCCAGCCAGATGGCCGAGATCATGCAGAGGACGGAGAATAATCTCAGGAAAAGAACCGAGGATCCCAATCTTGCCCAGAGGTTCATGAAAATGAAGTACAAGGGAGGCTGCATCTCGAAACTCATCGCCCTGTCGAGCGTATGAGACAAGGAGCCGCTGATGGTGTTCATCGTATGGGCTTCATCGATCCATATGTTGAGCGCCGCAGCCAGCGGAATAGTGATGGAAAGATGGATAAGAATCGGGAAAAGGGCCGCCCGTGAGTTTTTGTCGAAGGAACGCAAAAGCCCTCTGATTTTTGCCATTGTTGGCGTGTTCGCTGGCCCTATTATATCTATTGAGGCATTTACATCAAGAAAGATCGCTCGCCTTATAGTCAACCGGGCAAATGGAGACGCCCGGCCTCACCCTTTGAGGTGATCTTCGGCACGTAATTATCACCCCCTAGCTAATCCGTCACGAGTATTGATATTTTTGCCTAAAACAACAAGAATGGTATCCGGCAGCACGGCTGGGATCCGGCCGACTTGACGGCTGATGATGGTCGTGATTGATACCAAATGAAAAAGACTGTTCGGCTCGTGACGATCGTGGGCACACGCCCGCAATTCGTAAAGGCGGCCGTTGTGAACAAGGCGATCAAGGCCTACAACCGTCGAAAGCAGGCCCCGCGGCTGGATGAGGTCCTGGTCCACACGGGGCAGCATTACGACTCCGAAATGAGCCAGGTTTTTTTCGACCAGCTCGATATCCCCACCCCCCAATATCATCTTGGCGTACGGTCGGGTCGACACGGCGAGCAGACGGCCAAAATGCTGGCCCGCATCGAGGGTGTCTTGATAGAGGAACGCCCGGACCTGGCCCTCGTCTATGGGGATACGAATTCGACTCTTGCCGGGGCGCTGGCCGCGGTGAAAATGAACATCCCGATCGCTCACGTCGAGGCCGGCTTGAGGAGCCATAATCGCCGCATGCCCGAGGAAATCAACCGGATACTCACGGACCGGATCTCGAGCCTGCTCTTCTGCCCGACGGAAGCGTCCATCCTGAATCTGAAGACGGAGGGCATCGTCCGGGGCGTCCACCGGGTCGGGGACGTCATGTTGGATGCGTTCCTGCTCCACAAGAAAGTCGCGTTGAAGACATCCGAAGTCCTTCGGACCCTCGATCTCAAGCGCCATTCTTATTGTTTGGCCACGGTCCACAGGCAGGAGAATGCCGATGATCCTGTCCGATTACATTCCATTTTCTCCTCCTTTTCGGAGCTGGCGAACGAGCGCTGCCCGATTATCGTGCCCCTTCATCCCCGGACACGCAAATCGCTGCTCGACAATAAGCTCCCTATGCCCATGAATCGACATGTCCGGCTGATCCCTCCTATCAACTACCTGGACATGGTCGCCCTGGAGTCTCAGGCCAAAGCCATATTGACGGACTCGGGGGGTGTTCAGCGGGAAGCCTATTTCGCCCGTGTCCCCTGCGTCACCCTGCGAGACGAAACTGAATGGACGGAAACGGTGGAGAGCGGCTGGAACATCGTCGCGGGCGCAAAGACCGAAGCCATCGTCCGGGCCTTTGCAAAATTGGACCGCGCGGACCTCCCGGAACCTCCCCCCTATTTCGGGGACGGCAAGACATCCGAGCGGATCGTCAAAATCCTGGCCGGGCTGACCCAATGAGAGGTCTTTAAGCATGTGCGGTTTCGTGGGCATCTTCAACAAAGACCGAGCGCCTGTCGATTTCCGCCTGCTCGCGCGGATGGCGGAAAAAATCAGCCACCGCGGTCCCGACGAAGAGGGCCATTGGATCGAGGGGGGCGCCGGGCTCTACCACAAGCGGCTCTCCATCATCGACCTCGTATCGGGGAAGCAGCCGATGAGCTTTGGGCCCCTGACCATCGTCTTCAACGGGGAGATCTACAACTACATCGAATTGCGGGAGTCCCTGAAGCAGGCCGGCCACGTCTTTTCCACTCAATCCGACACCGAGGTCATGCTGCATCTCTATCTCGAGGATGGCCCCGATTTCATCCGGCGCCTGAACGGCATGTTCGCATTTGTGCTCTACGATCGGGAAAGGAAGAGGGTCATGGCCGCCCGGGATCATTTCGGCATCAAGCCCCTCTATTATTTCGAAGACAAGCGGCACCTCGTCTTCGGTTCGGAGATCAAGGCCCTGCTCGAGCACCCGGCCGTCAAGGCCGAACCGGACATGGATGCCATCCAAGAGTATCTGGTCCTTCAGTTCGTTTTCAACTCCGAGACTCTGTTCAAAGGTATTCACAAGGTCCCGCCGGCCTACTATCTCCTCATCGACCTCGAAACCTACGACACGAGGGCGGTGAAATATTGGGAGCTGGACTTCACGGTGGATACCCGGACCACAGAAGCAGATTTCGCCGATCGGCTCAGGGGCCTGCTCGAGGACTCGGTCCGCATCCAGCTGAGAAGCGATGTCCCCGTAGGGGCCTATCTGAGCGGCGGGATCGATTCCAGCGTGATCACCATGCTGGCGTCGCGTGCTTACCCGCAGCGGCTCAAGACATTCACGGGCGCCTTCAAGGAAGGCCCGGAATTCGATGAAACCGCCTACGCCCGGGCCGTGGCCGCAGCCTGCGAAGCCGACGTCTTCGAAATCTTCCCGACGGAGGACGATTTCATTTCCCTCCTCCCCCGCTTGATCTATCACATGGACGAGCCGATGGCCGGGCCCGGGCTTTTCCCCCAATATATGGTCTCTCGCCTGGCCGCCCAACATGTCAAAGTCGTCCTCGGGGGCCAAGGCGGGGACGAGATCTTCGGCGGCTACACGCGATACGTTATCGCTTATCTCGAACAGGCACTCAAGGGCGCCATCTTCGAGACCAACGACGAGGGCGAGCACATCGTCTCCCTTCACTCCATACTGCCCAACTTGCCGGCCGTCAAGCAATACGTTCCCATGCTTCAGAAATTCTGGCAAGACGGCCTTTTCGAGCCGATGGACGCCCGGTATTTCCGGCTGATCAACAGGGGCGGGAGGAGCGACCGGAGCATCCTGAGCTACGAGTTCAACAGGAGCTTCTCCATCGACCGAATATTCGCCAGGTTCCAGCAGGTCTTCAACAATCCGAACACCTTGTCCTACTACAACAAGATGGTTCATTTCGACCTGTCCGCCAGCCTGCCCGCCCTTCTCCACGTAGAAGACCGGGTCACCATGGCCGTCTCCCTCGAGTCCCGGGTTCCTCTTCTCGATCACCGCCTGGTGGAATTGGTCACTTCCATGCCTCCCGCCCTGAAATTCAAGGGCGCGGAGATGAAGTACATCTTCAAACACGCGCTGAGGGACCTGCTCCCGCCCGTCATCCTAGGACGAAAAGACAAGATGGGATTCCCTGTCCCGCTCCACCTCTGGGCAAGGAACAAGCTAAGAGGTTTCTGCCAGGATATTCTCCTGTCTTCGGCCTGCAAGGACCGCGGCCTCTTCGCCCCGGCCCAGGTCGAGAAGCTAATCAGCCAGGAGGAAGCCTTCGGCCGCCGCCTTTGGGGGCTTCTGGCTCTCGAGCTCTGGTTCAGGGAATTCATCGACAAGAAGCGCCCGGAGAAGCATTGATCATGCCGGAAACGGAAATCCAGGACATTGCGGTCATCGGAGCGGGCATCGTCGGAGTCCCGATGGCCGCCCTGCTCGCCGAAGCCGGCCATCGCGTCGTCGTCATCCAACGTGCCTCCCCGACCTCGGGCTGGAAGGTGGACGCGATCAATCGCGGAAAATCCCCCATCGGAGGGATCGAGCCCGAGCTCGATGGGATCGTGGCCGAAGCGCACGCTCGGGGACGGCTGACGGCCAGCCATGATTACGCCGACCTCAGAGAGGCCGATGCGATCCTTATCTGCGTCCAGACCGATAAAAAGGGGTTCGGGCCCGATTACGAGCCCTTGGAAGACGCGATCCATCGAACGGCGGAAGCCCTCAAGAGAAGGCGTTCCGGGAAGACTCCCTTGGTCATCTTCGAGTCCACCCTCGCCCCGACATCCATGGCCACCTGGGTCGCGGACCTTTTCGGCCGGCATGGTTTCGCCGACGGCCGGACGATCCTTCTCGGCAACAGCCCCAATCGCGTCATGCCCGGCCGGCTCGTGGAGCGGATTAGGCGATCCGACAAGGTCGCCGGCGGGCTCGACCCTCGAACGCCGAAGCTCATCCACTCCCTATATTCCTCGATCGTCCGCAACGGCAAGCTCCATCTCACGAACAGCCTCACCGCGGAGATCGTGAAAACGCTCGAGAACGCCTACCGTGACGTCCGGATCGCCTACTCGGTCGAAATCGCCCGGGCCTGCGAAGATAAGGATATCGACTATTACTGCATCCGGGATGAAGTCAACCGGCGCCTGGCGTGGAGCGACCTGGCCTCCTCGGCCTCGAGCGAGGTCCCGACCGGCGGCCTGCTCATCCCGACGGTCGGGGTCGGGGGGCACTGCCTTCCCAAGGACGGGATCCTCCTCCTTTGGAGGCAGATCGAGAGCGGCCGGGACATGTCCTCCAGTCTGATCCTCGAAGCGCGGCGTATCAACGACGAGTCCCCGGCCGTGGCGATCTCGCTCATCGAGCGGCGCTCGGGGGACGTCGCCGGCAAAACCCTCGCGCTCATGGGCACGGCTTACCGTCCAGACTCCGAGGATACCCGTAATTCGCCGACGCTCGTCCTGGCCAACTTGCTGCTGGCCAAGGGCGCCGATGTCGTTCTCCATGATCCCTACGTCAAAAAGGATGATCAGAATTTGAAAAAATCCCGGCTCACCGGGCACTTCACACGGGACCTTGACGAAGCCCTCGGGAAAGCCGATCTGCTCGTGTTTTGCGCGGGCCACCGCGCCTACCGCGAGAACTTGGAGTCGATATTGCGGGCGGCGCCGAGATTGAAACACATCTTCGACGGCTGCAACCTGCTCGGCCGGACGGATAGTCCGGCTAAGGACATCGCCTTCCATGGCTTAGGACGCGGCAAGACCAGGCCACCGCTCGAATTCGTCGACGCCGTCTACCACGGCTTCCGGGCCATGAAGACGGGCTTCTCCAACGAGGTCGACTCCTTCATCCGTTTTGCCAACGACCGCTATGCCTTGGACGAGTTCAACCGGGCCGGTTTCGAAAAAGTCAAGGCCATCGCGGAAACCTGCACGACCGGATGCCTCCTCGCCGACCCCGGCCCGGTGGAGGAACCGGCCGGTTGGGACGGATTTGCCTCGCGTCTGGTCCAAAAGGCCGTCCACTCATGAAAAAGCCCCTGGCCGCGCTTTCTCTCGACCTCGACAACAAGTGGTCCTACGTGAAGACCCACGGCGATACGGGATGGGAGGATTACCCTTCCTATTTGGACATCTTAATCCCGCAGGTCCTCGATTTTTGCGGCCGCCTGGACTTGAAAATGACCTTCTTCGTCGTGGGTCAGGATGCCGCGCTGGACAAGAACCGTAGAGCCCTGGCCGAGATCACCAGAAACGGCCACGACGTCGGGAATCACTCCCATCGGCACGAGCCGTGGCTCCATCTTTTCCCACGGGAGAAGATCCGGGAAGAGATCCTTCTTGCAGAAAAAGCCATCCAAGAAGCCACAGGACGAAGACCGGCCGGCTTCCGCGGACCGGGCTTCAGCTGGAGCGAAGACTTAATCCTCGTCTTGAAGGAGCTCGACTACAACTATGACGCTTCGACGCTCCCGACGTGGATCGGCCCGCTTGGGCGTCTCTATTACTTCTGGAAATCCGACCTCACCCCCGACGAAAAGAGGGACCGGAAAAAGCTCTTCGGCGGCTTTCGCGAGGCCCTCCTGCCGGTAAAACCCTATTCTTGGGCTCTTCCAGGCGGAGGACGTTTGTTGGAAATCCCCGTGACGACTATGCCGTTTTTCAAAGTCCCGATCCATTTCAGCTATCTTCTCTATATGGCCCGTTTTTCCGACGCCTTGATGCTCGATTATCTCGGGACCGCCGCGAATTTGTGCCGGTGGACCCGGACCGGCCTGAGCTTCCTTCTCCATCCCCTCGATTTCCTGAGCGCCGAAGAGGTTCCCGGGCTTGCCTTTTTTCCCGGCATGGACATAATAAAAGAGAAGAAGCAGAGGGCGCTCTCGAGAGTCATGGAAATCCTTTCGAAGAAGTTCCAACTCGTGCCTATGGATGTCTATGCCGAATCGCTCATGGTTAAAAAAGGGCGATCGAGGGTCCGAAGCCTCAGGGCGAAAGGAGCATGATGCCTCCAGAGAAGCCTCTCCTCACGGTCATCGTCCCGGCCTACAACGAAGAACAGATCATCCAACACAATTTGTCCATCATCTGCGAATACCTGGCCAGCCTCGAGGCGGAATACCGCTGGGAGCTGATCGTGGTCGACGATGGGAGCACCGACGCGACCGGCAAGATCGCCGACTCTTTCGCGGCGGAGCGGGGTCGTGTAGTCGTCCTCCATCACAAGTTCAATTTCAAGCTCGGGCAGGCCCTCCGATTCGCCTTTAATGAAAGCAAGGGCGATTATGTCGCCGTCCTGGACATCGACCTCAGCTACACCCCCGCGCATGTCGGCCGGATGCTGGCCCGGATGAAAGAGACGGGGGCCAAGATCGTTATCGCCTCTCCCTACGCTAAGGGCGGCAAGGTCTCGAACGTTCCCTGGGCCCGCAGGCTCCTGAGCTTTTGGGCCAACCGTTTTTTGGCTATGACGGTCGCCAAGGACAGCCAGTCCGACAAGCTCACGACGATCACGGGTATGGTCCGTGCCTACGACGGCAAATTCCTGCGTCGGTTGACCCTTAAGTCTATGGACGTCGAGATCAACCCGGAAATCATCTACAAAGCAAAGATCCTGCGGGCCCGGATCATGGAATGCCCGGCCCATCTCGATTGGAAGCCGGCTCTTGAGACAGGGTCTCTCGCGGTACGGAGAAAATCGTCCCTGAAGGTCGCGAGGAGCATGGTCCATCACATCCTCTCCGGATACATCTTCCGGCCCTTCATGTTTTTCATCGTCCCGGGCGGCCTTCTTTTCGTGCTCTCCCTTTATCCGTTGACCTGGACGGTTGTCCACACGATCCACGCCTATCGCAAGGCCGCGGGCCCCGGCCTGTCCTTCGACTACAGATTATCCGACGCCATCGGCGCAGCCTTCGCAGCCTCGCCCCATTCGTTCATCGTCGGCGGCATCGCCCTGCTCGTGGCCATCCAGCTCATCAGCCTCGGCCTTCTTTCCCTCCAGAAGAAGCGCTATTTCGAGGAGCTTTACTACCTCAACACGACCATCCACAAGGACCTCCGCCGGAAAAATGACCAATAGCCGGTTGTCCGTCGGAGTCGTCGGAGGGGGCCTGCTTGGGATGGCGTTGTCTCTCCGGCTGGCGGAATCGGGGCTGGACGTCACCTTGATGGAAACCTCCGAGAACACGGGCGGCGTGGCCGCCTCGTGCGCCATGGGGGACTATCGATGGGACCGGTTTTATCATGTCATTCTCCTGTCCGATTCCCATCTGTTGTCCCTCCTCGACGAACTGGGGCTTAAGGACCGGCTGAGCTGGGGCGTGACGAAAACGGGCTATTGCGCGGACGGCAAGCTCTATTCCATATCGAACCTCGTCGAATACCTGCTTTTCCCGCCGCTGAATATCCTCGATAAATTCCGTCTCGGCTGGACGATATTCTACGGCTCGAAGATCAAGAATTGGAGACGATTGGAGAGGATCACGGCCGTCGATTGGCTCAAAAGGCACTCCGGCCGGGCCACGTTCGACAAGATGTGGCTGCCCCTGCTCAAGAGCAAGCTGGGCGCCGACTACGGCCTCGCCAGCGCGTCGTTCATATGGGCCCACATCTCGCGGTTATATGCGGCCCGGCGGACAGGCCTGAAGAAAGAAATGTTCGGGTACGTGGACGGCGGTTATCAAACGATTATCGATGCGTTGCAGCGCTCGCTCGACGACAGGGGCGTTACGACCTTGGCCGGAACGCGTGTCCATAAGGTGAAGGACGAGGGTCCCCGTGTGACGATAGAAACCGGGAGAGGCGAATCCCGCCACTTCGATAAAGTCGTCCTGACCGTCCCGTGCACGCGAATCCTGGAGCTGTGTCCCCAGCTGTCAGTCCAGGAAACGGCGCGACTGAAGAGCGTCGTTCATCAGGATCTACTCTGCGCCGCGCTCATCCTCAAAAAACCCCTATCGGACTTCTACATCACGAATATCGCCGAGGGGAGCATCCCCTTCACTGGGATCATCGAGATGACGGCCCTGGTGGACAGGGCCAATTTCGGAGGCCATTCCCTCGTCTACCTGCCGCGATACCTGACGAAAGGCGATCCCCTGTTCCAGAAAGACGACGAGGCGGTCAAAGACATATTTCTTTCATCCTTGAGGATCATGTATCCGGACCTGGGATCCGACGACCTCGTCGCTTCATGTATTTCCAGGATCGTCGATTTCCCGGTCATCCCGACTCTCGACTATTACGAAAAATCTTTTCCGCCGTCGGCAACGTCCATGAGGAATGTCTTCATAGCCAACTCGGCCCAAATCCCCAACGGAACCAATAACGTCAATGAGATCGTCGCTTTGGCGAACGGGAAGGCCCTGGAGTTCGTCGGCGAGTTTAAACATTCCCCTGAATTCGACAAAGCGGCCCGATAACGGAAGAGCGGGCCAAAACGGTCATTCCGCGGATGTCTCGGACCCTCGATGTCGGTAAAGGTATCGGGGCCAGCCATGGTCCCAGCGCTTCGGGAGGACCCTCAGGGCTTTGAATCGATCCCCGAAATCCTCTGCCAGGACATAATACTCTTCCAAGAACGCGAGGAATTGATACTTCTCGAGCGGGTAATTGGCAAATATATAGGCCGGCCCCCCGGGGTTGATCACGGGGTCGAGGAAGCGGCGCGTATTAGGATGGTTTCTCGTATCGAGACCCGGCCCGCGTATCATATCCTCCAAGGCCGCCCAATGAGCTGCCGGATAGAAAGCGTAGCCCTTCTGGAGCTGACCGAGCGAAGGGGCATAAACGGGCCCATTGAGTCCTTTGAGGACACCGACGAATTCGCTATAGGCCGCGTCGGCACGCGGCGAAACGATGACCGTCGTTGGGTTGTAAATGAAGAAGGCGAGACTTACGAAGAGGGCGAAAATGTGGACCTCGAACCTCTTGAGAGTTTCCCTTTTTCGGCTGAACTCCCACAATCCGATAGAGCCCAGAAGAATGAACCACATTCCCATGGGGATGTAGATGTTGTGCGATGAATCGGCATCGAGGCTGCCCATGAAACCGCTCAACAGGGCGAAGACGAACTGGACATCCCATATGCTCAGCTTTTTCGTATCTTTCACGAATTTCCCTAATACCGTCAGGCCGCCCGAAAGGGCCAGGATCGGGTATGAAAGCGCGATGAACCCGAAATATCGCCGTAGCGTATGCAATCCGAACGAGGACCATCTGCGGGGGACTTCCCACGTGAAATAATGAAAGAATGGCCCGAACAGTGTTGGGCCGGCGAAGATGTACAAGATCGGTCCCGCAACGATGGCCGTCAGCCAATAGACCATCGAGCCCTTGATGCCGTCGCGCCGGGTCAGATAGAGCAGGCCCCCGATGGCGAATAAAGCCCCGTGCTGCTTGAACCAGAAAGCCGATACGAGAACGAGGACGCCGATGAGGCTTGAGGCCCTCGACTTGTTGCGGTCGATGAGATAGGACCCCAAGAGGGCGGAAAACAGGAGCCACGAGTCCGAGTGGGCGGAATCGAGGTAGGCGTCCATGACCCGATAGGCCCCCGCGAAAAGGCCGACCGCTGCGAATCCCCACCAAATGGAATTGGTTTTTTTCCGCACCACGAGGTACAGGATAACCCCGCTGCCCATCATCCCTAAAATGGCCGCGAACCTCAACGTGAACAGATTGACTCCGAATATCCAACTGAAGGGCACAGCTAAGAAATAGTAGAGCGGATTGTAGGCCAAAGGAATATAGCCTGGAGTCGGAGCCGGATAAATCGCTTGAAACGAAGCCGCCCGCTGGAATTCCTGCAAAATAGTGCCTTCCATCAAGTCCAAGTTCAAAGGGAATTGGATATGATTGAACCAAAGATAGATGACGAAACCGATATTCAAGCAAAGGAACCCACTCAAGGCCCACCAGGCTATGCTTCTTGAGCCGTCCCTGCGGCGCGAAAAAATTAAGCCGAATGAAACAAGGCCGGCTCCGAAAAGGATGAAAGCCATGCGATAAAGATAGAGATCGTTCACGTTCATCGCCGCAGGAGGATGTCCGGATCGGAAATCAATGTTCGAGCAAGGTCTTCGGCTACGGCTTTGTGACCGTCGACGGTCCAGTGCATGTTTTTGGGATGATACGCACAGCCTCCTGCAACGGACTTGAGGACCGCGCGCAGATCATGATAAGCGATGCCCAACGAACTGGCGATTCCGCGAGTCATCCGTTGCGGCTGTTCCATATCGAATCGTTCGGAATCCGTCAAGTCCACGGGCTTCGGGTAATAAGCGAGCTGCGCGGGTCCGCAAACCTGCACGGAAGCGGGGATCATGGCGATCAGGACCTTCGCGCCGATCCGGTCGGCAACCGCCTTGATCCGCTCGAGATGCTCGGCGACGCGCTGCCGGCCAATGACGTTGATGTCAGTCCTTCCCTTTTCCAGGGCCGAAAAATTCCCGAGAAAATAGCCGTGATCCCGAGGTTTTCCAACGACCAGCTCCATAAGAGGCTGGCGGAGCTCCAGCTTGATGAAGGACCGCAGTTGCGCGAATTGAGCGATGGACCGCCAGCTGTCCTGGGAGGGAAGGTCGAAGCCGATGGAATCACGAAACTTCTCCACGTTCATCGACACATCTTCGTATTCGTTGACGAAAAAGCCGATGATCAACAGATCCGGTCTATAGACTGGGGCATACTTTTCGAAGACGAGGGCGTACTGAATGGGGCCGAAACCCGTAATGCCGAAATTCAAGACTTCCACCCGCTGACCGGGAAGCCCCTGAGCCAAATCGGCCTCGAGCAAGCGTGGCCACGCCTGATCCGTGTTAACTCCCTCGGCACTGGTAAAGGCATCGCCCACCGTCATGACGCGGATCACTCCCGGCTCTTTCAGTTCGGGATATTCCGGCCCGGGGAAACCGAGGGAGTTCGATGTCACCGTGTAATCGTAGCCCTCCCAGCGCAGCCGGGTGGTCCTCGAGGGCTTCAGCCGCCACCCGAGCACGGGATCGGGTTCGAGGGAAGCCCGTTCGCCCCACCCGAGCACTTCCTGCGGGGCGAAACGGCGCACCGCGAGGTCGCCGGCGGCGAGAACAAGCGCAACCCCGGCCACGATGACGGCAACGCGGGCCGCGGCGCCGAGCGTCCCCACTTTTAATTTCCATCTTCCCAGCCTCATCAAAACGCGTTTTACCACCAATTCCAGAAGCAACGCACTGATAGCCATGGCGATGACGGCGATGAAGAAGCCAACGACGGCCCTTTTGCCCGATACGGCTGGTCCCTTCGGAATGAATAGCTGAACGCAGGGATGGTGGACGATATAGAGAGAATAGGAATGCCGGCCGACCCAAGATCCCAGGCCGACGATCCCCCTTTTTGAATTCTTGATTTTCCTCAGAACGACGTACAAAAGAACCAACATACCCGCTCCAAGGAGGAACGGCACGACCGCCATCCCGAGCAACGTTAACGCCAGAGGGAAGGATACGAGGCAGGCGGCCAGGGCTAAGATTATCGTAGACGGCGCGCGCATCCGGGCGTCGATATGCTGGGGATCACGGAACATCCAAGCAGCAAGACTGATGCCGAACACGAACTCCGGCAGCCGGGTAATAAAAATGGCACCCCGCAGCCATGCTTCCAGGTAATTCGTGAATATCAACGATCCGACAGCCCTGGCGGCGATGCCGATGCCGCAGCTCGCGATCAGAAGCTTTCCGGGGCTCCAGCGGCGAAGCGCCTCCCACAGCAACGGGTATACGAGGTAGAGCTGGAGCAGGAGCCCGATATACCACCAAGCGGGCGTGAAGTAGTAAAGCAGGTACGGCGTAACGCGGATGCCTAGAAAGCTCATATAGGTGGCCGGATCGGCCATCGACAATCCCAATCCGGTCAGAAGCCAGAGGGCCATAAAGGCCAGGTGTGCCCCCCACCATAGGGGATAGATGCGCTCGGCCCTCCGGAAATAGAAATCACGCAACGGAAGAGCTTTGTTTCCATACCGGGCCAGGAGGCCCCAGGTCAGGCCGAATCCGCTGACGATCAGGAATAGCTCCACACCGTGCTCGCCAAACCATCCTGTCCAGCGCAGGAGGTTGATGGGAGCGTTTAGGATGCCGTGGTCCGTCAGAGGACGCAGCTGTTCAAAGCGCGCGCTGAAAGCAGGCCACCCCACGCGGGGGTTGGCGATCTCCGGATAGCCGAATATCCTCTCGACAAGATGGTTGAGGAAGATGCCGGTGAGCGCAACCGCCTTCACCAGATCCAGCCAAGTAAACTGCCGTGCAAGCGTTTGTTTTTCAGACTTAGCGCTCATTCTCCCGCCCCGTTTTCGGATAGCATGATTCCGGGCAGCTGCTATCCGGGATACCGTAACACCCTTGGAACTGGCCTGTCAACGTCAAGCCGTGTTATGCCTGAAAATCGTGCCCAGGAATGCCCTGAAGCTGAGCAAGCCGAATTTTAGCCCCCGCCACGATGCCAATCTCGGGATGAGTCCGCTGATGATCCTAGGGCGCAGATAGAATCTCCGGAATGCTCTTTTTGAAGCTTTGACCAGCTGTTCTCCAGTCATTCCAGCGGGGACGAACGTAGCCCTCTGATGGGCGAGCCTATCCCAATCATCTTCAAGCCTGTGAACGGCCTGCGGCGTTTTGGATAATTCCTCGGCTATCTCACACCCCGGCCAAACGGTCAAAAAGTTTTGTTGGAAGAAATCAATCTTGAGACCCAAGGCGAACTCGATTGTTTCTTCCAACGTTTCGAGAGTTTCGCCGGGAAATCCGAAAATGAAATTGCCTTTGATTTTCAACCCCGCCTTCTTCGCCCGTTTCACCGCACTTTCGACGTCGGCTTTTGTTGTCCCTTTCTTTATCTTCGCAAGAATACCGTCATTACCGCTTTCTATACCCATCTCAATGAACCAACATCCCGCTTCCCGGATCTTCGCCAGCCTGTCGTCTGTCATGGATTTTTCGTGGCCCATGCAATACCAAGTGAAATCCATATCTTCAGCCATCATCCCGTCGCATATCTCGAAGAGCTTCCTTTTATCGAGCAGGAAATTGTCGTCGATGATCATCAGGTCCCTTATGTCATATCGGCTTTTCAAGTGTCTCATCATGTTCAAGGAATATTCCGCGCTAAAGTGCCGGACCCGCGAACCGAAGACCCGATGATCGCAGAAGGTGCAGTGAAATGGACATCCTCGGGACGTCATGATTGCCGTTCCCGGCAGTCTCTTCGCCTCCAGGAGAGAGCTTGGATAGCCCTCGGGAAAACGATCCAGGAGATCCCAGGCGGGCATCGGGAGGTCGTCCAGATTTTGGATGGGAGCCCGGGGCTCGTTCAGGACGGCCCTCCCGTCTTCCGCCCGCCAGACGATTCCCTTGACCTCTGCAACGGATTGCCCGTCGGCGATTTTTCCAAGCAGCTCTAGAAAAGAGACCTCGCCTTCTCCGATGACGCCGAAATCGATGGCAACGAATCTTTTCATGGTTTCCGTGGGAACGGCCGAAATATGAGCCCCGCCCAGAATGATGGGAACGGCGGGAAGGCTCTTTTTGATTTCCTTGGCAATTTCCTGCGCGCTCCGGCAATTCGAGGTCATGGCGGTAAATCCGACGATATCCGCGGGCCAGGACCGGATTTGTCGGATAGCATCCGAGATTTTCAGGTCAGGAAGCTGGAGATCGAATATTTTCACGGAGTGCCCGAATTTTCTGATATAGCTGGCGATATGGAGGATCCCCAAGGGTGGCGTGTAGGTGTCGAGCGCCGATAGATCCCAATCGCCGTAGATCTGCTCGAACGATGTCGGAGGATTGATGAGAACAACTCTCATCTGAGCGGCCCTTGAATGCGCATTTAGCCCCGCAATTCTGTCCGGAGCCTGGCCCATGGCCTAGGTCCCCGTGTTTGGAATACTTATAACCACAATAGCCGCCGCCTGTCAAGCATTCAAAAAAAACACAAAAAATGGTATATTACCCGGGACGTTGAGGGCTAATTTTGGCTATATTTTCCAAGCGGGCAAGAGCTTAAGATCATGAAGCTGATCGATATCTATTATCAGGTAAAACCCGTCTTCCCGCGCAGGCTGCAGATTTGGATAAGAAGGACGATCGCGCGTCATAAACGGAGAATATACGCGAATGTATGGCCGATTGACCCCAAGTCGTCCCAGGCGCCCCAGGGTTGGAAAGGTTGGCCAGAAAAAAGGAAATTCGCGTTGGTCCTTCAGCACGATGTGGACTCCGTAAAGGGCCTCAAGCAGTGTACCAAGCTTATGAAATTGGAAAAGGAGTTGGGTTTCCGCTCATCGTTCAACTTCGTGCCCGAGGACTATCCCCTGCCCCCCTCCCTACGGCATAGCCTGGACGAGTCGGGGTTTGAAATCGGGGTGCATGGGCTCAAGCACGACGGAAAGCTCTTCAGGAATCCGATTGAATTTTGCGAGAAGGTGCCTCGAATAAATAGCTACCTCAAGAAATGGGGTGCGGAGGGCTTTACCTCCCCGTCCATGCTTCGCAACCTCAGTTGGATAGGCGAACTCTCCATCAAGCATGCCTGTTCCACTTTCGATACGGATCCTTTCGAGCCCCAATCCGACGGTGTGGGGACCATATTCCCCTTCATGGCGAATAACGCCCTGAACACGAGGACCTATGTTGAGATTCCCTACACGTTGCCTCAAGACCACGGGCTCTTTGTGATCCTGCAGGAAAAGGACATAAAGATCTGGAAGCAGAAGGTTGACTGGATTGCCGAGAAAGGCGGGATGGCCGCGTTGAATACACATCCCGACTATATGAATTTTGGCGAAGGTCCCTTGGCCTACGAGGAATATCCGGTTGATTTTTACCTTGAGTTCCTCGATTATGTTCGAACAAAATATGCGGATCATTACTGGCACGTTCTTTCCCGAGACATGGCTCGATTCTGGCGAAGAACAATGTCCTGGCATGACCCCAGCTACCCACTTCCGGAAGGGGCCAAGCTTTTACCGCAGGAGCACTTGCTCCAGCAAATTCAAAAGACTTCGACGCCATCTACAAAGATCTGGATTGACCTCGACAATACGCCGCACGTTCCTTTCTTCATCCCGATTATCCGCGAACTGACACGGCGAGGGCACAAGGTCGTTCTGACCGCCCGCGATGCGTTCCAGGTTTGCGAGCTTGCAGACAAGAACGGGCTTAATTACCTCAAGGTCGGCCGCCATTATGGCAAGAACCCCGTCATGAAGGTCATTGGCCTGCTATGGCGAGCAGGACAGTTACTCCCATTTGCCATCCGGCAGAAACCGGGCCTGGCGTTATCGCATGGGGCCCGCTCTCAAACTCTGGCCTGCAATCTGCTTCGAATTCCGACCATCCTCATCGCCGACTACGAATACGCGAAGACCGCCCCGCTGACCCACCCCCGCTGGGCGATCGTACCGGATTCCCTGGCCCCGGAGGGCTTGCCCTCAAGGATCAGCCGAGTCCGATATTACCGGGGGATAAAGGAGGATGTCTACGTCCCTGAATTCAAGCCTTCGGCCGCACTATTGGCAACGTTGGGCGTGCGCGAAGAGGACATGATCGTCACCGTGAGGCCTCCGGCGAACGAAGCCCACTACTATAATCCGGAGAGCGATGTGCTGCTTGTCGAGCTGATGTCGAGGATCTGCCAAACTCCAAATATCCAGGCGATCCTGTTGCCGCGTAACCATGCTCAGGAGGAGGGCTTCCGGGAGAACCATCCTGGTTGGTTCGTGGATGCAAAGACCCTCGTTCCCCCCTGGGCCGTGAATGGCCTCGACCTTCTCTGGTTTTCCGATTTCGTAGTCAGCGGCGGCGGAACCATGAACCGCGAGGCCGCAGCCTTGGGGATACCGGTCTACAGCATATTTCGCGGAAAAACCGGGGCCGTGGATCTCAGCCTCGAGAAGCAGGGCCGGCTGACAATGATCCATAGCGTCGAAGAAGTCACGTCCAAAATCCAATTTGTCCGCCGGGACAAAGTCCGGCAGCCTGACAGCAGGCCCCGAGCCGCCTTGCATGATATCATCGAACACATCGAGGATATCATCCGGATTGAGAGGGTGCGTTCCGGAAGCCATAGAATTGCTGTCCGGCCTGAACAGCTTTAGCGATGGCCGAAGATGCACGAATGCGAAAGCTGAAAATAATAGTTGTTGCGGGCGCCCGCCCGAATTTCATGAAGGTGGGGCCTCTCCTAAAGCAAATCAGCGCCTATAATTCCATCAAGGAGCCGGCAGCCTTAACGGTAGAGGCGCTGCTCGTTCATACCGGACAGCATTATGACGCGAACATGTCCGAGGTCTTCTTTCGGGAGCTCGGAATCCGCCCTCCCGATGTCAATCTTGGAGTCGGGTCGGGTTCGCATGCCACTCAAACGGCTAAGATACTCACGGGTTTCGAGACTGTTTGCGAACGGGAAAAGCCGGATTGGGTGGTGGTCGTGGGGGATGTCAACTCCACGATGGCCTGTGCCCTAGTCTGCGCGAAAATGGGCATTCGCATCGCGCATATTGAAGCAGGCCTTCGGAGTTACGACCGGACAATGCCCGAGGAAATCAATCGCATCGTGACCGACACCCTGGCGGACCTGCTTCTCACTCCCTCCCGGGACGCCAACGAGAACCTTATGCATGAAGGGATTCCCGGGGAAAAGATCAAGTTCGTCGGCAACATCATGATCGATTCCTTGATCGAGAGCCTGCCGAAGACTCGTTCACTCGACACTCTGGCCAGACTTGGCCTCGAACCCGGCCGCTTTGTTTATGTTACGTTACACCGGCCGTCAAACGTAGATGGGCGAACCAATCTCTCGACGATCATGTCCGGCCTGGAACATTTCTCGCAAGACCTGCCGGTGGTCTTTCCGATTCATCCACGCACGCGCAAGAACCTGACCGAATTCGGGCTGACCCCGCGGCCTGAGGGTCGGCTGCTTTTAATGGAGCCGATCGGATATCTTGAATCTCTATGCCTCACAGAGAACGCCAGGCTCGTGCTGACGGATTCCGGAGGTCTCCAAGAGGAAGCCACCTTCTTCAGGACTCCGTGCCTGACGCTCCGACCGACGACGGAACGGCCTGTCACGGTGACCATGGGAAGCAACCGTCTGACGAAATTCGATAGCCTTATTGACGACGTCAGCGCAGTGCTTGATGGGCCACAGCGAACGGGACAGATTCCGCCATTATGGGACGGGCACACGGCGAAAAGGGTCCTTGAGCATTTGCTGGCAGCTTCCGTCGGATAAGCATGGCCAATCCCACAGTCGCAGACAGGGAGAGCGCCAAGGAGACCACGCTCAAGCTCCTGGCCTATTGCCGGGCCCATGATTGGGCGGGTTTCGACCCTTACGACGCGCTCAACAGCAAGGTTTTTAGGGCTTTCCCTTTCCTCAACTTCAAGCTCTTCCGGCTCTTTCTAACGCAAACTGTAAAAAGATGCCCCGTCAACCTCAGGCCTCTGCTCCTGGTGCCGAGGACCCCTAATCCGAAAGGTATTGCGCTCTTCCTTTCCTCGATTACGAGACTTCAAAAAATCGGGCTTATCGGGAAAGACGACTTGTCGAGCCTTACGGCGGACAAACTCCTGGGCCTGCGGTCTCGGCATCCACGCCGTTCCTGTTGGGGGTATAATTTCGATTGGCAAACAAGGACCTATCTCGTGCCGAAAGGGTCTCCAAACATCATCTGTTCGACGTTCGCCGCCAATGCTCTGCTTGATGCTTTCGAGTATTTACATGACCCCGCTCATCTTGATACGGCGATCAGCACCGCGGACTTCATCCTGGAGACGCTCTTTTGGAGAGAAGGGACGTCAACGGCTTGTTTCAGCTATACCCCTTTGGAACGGACGGAAATCCATAACGCCAACCTTCTTGGCGCCGCGTTCTTATGCCGGGTCAGCCGGCTTGCGGGAGAACGGAAGTTCCTCGAGCCGGCCCTCGACGCCGCGCGCTACTCAGTCGGGAAGCAGCACGCGGACGGCGCCTGGGATTACGGCGAGGCGCCGGCCCAACGATGGATCGACAACTTTCATACGGGCTTCAATCTCGTCGCACTGCGGCGTATCGGCGAATACGGGCAAACGACGGAATTCGAATCAGCCAGCCGCCGCGGCTTCGATTTCTATAAGGCCCATTTTTTCCGGGAGGACGGCGCGCCGCGGTACTATCACGATGCCACTTACCCGATCGACATCCACAGCGTCGCTCAAAGCCTGATCACCCTGACCGAGTTCCGGGATTTCGGAAAGGACAACGTCGACCTCGCAGACTCGGTTCTCGGCTGGGCGCTGAGGAACATGTGGGATAATCGGGGTTTCTTCTACTTCCAGAAACATGCCCGCTTCACGGTACGCACCTCGTTCATGAGGTGGTCTCAGGCGTGGATGCTCCAGGCGCTGGCCAATCTCCTCGATGGACAGGGGGGCCGGGGAAAGACGGTTCCATGATCGAGTGCATTTTCACGGTTGACTACGAGATTTACGGTAACGGCGAGGGTTCGCTGAGGGAATTGGTCTATGAGCCGGCCGAGAAGTTGAAGGCCGTCTTCCGGAAGTGGAACGCGCGCTCAGTGGTTTTCGTCGAGGCCGCGGAGCTGGAGATCATAGGATCCGAGCGCGCGGACCCGGCCATCGACCTGGTCGAACGGCAGATCCGCGAATTCCATGGAGAGGGGTTCGAGGTCGGGCTCCACCTGCATCCGCAGTGGTATAACGCGCGACGCCAAGACGCCCAATGGCAGCTTGATTACGGCGAATACAACTTGTGTCGACTTTCCCCGGGCCGGATAGATCAAATCATCGATCGCTCCATCGCGTATCTCCAAAAGGCCCTTGGGGCGCCCGGCTACCACCCCCTGTCCTTCCGGGCCGGGAATTGGCTCTTGCAGCCCACCGGGGCCACGGCAAAATCCCTCGCCGGGCACGGCATCAGGGTCGACTCCTCCATCTTCAAAGGAGGACTGCAACACCAGCACAATCTCGATTACCGCGGGTCGCGCAAGAACGGGTATTATTGGGCGTTTTCCGAAGACGTCAACGTTCCCGACTCCCGAGGGATCCTGCTCGAAATTCCGACGTTCACCAAGATGGTCCCGATATGGAAGATGTTCACCGCCAAGCGAATCGGCTTGCAGCAAAAGAGCCCGTCGAAAACCCAGCATCGGCAAAAAGGGCTGGCCCGTCTGAGGGATTTCGCACGGTTCCGCCATCCGATGAAGCTCGATTTCTGTCGTTTGACGGCGGCGGAAATGATCCGGATGCTGGACCAGGAAATGGCGAAGGATCGAAGGAATCCCGCTGTATTTCGGCCCATCGTCGCCATCGGTCACACGAAGGACCTGGTCGATCTCGAAACCGTCGAATCCTCCCTGTCATACCTGCGAGACAGGGGCGTCCCCATTTCAACCTTCAGGGATGTGCATGATAAGATCATGAGGCGGGACGAACGATCATGACCTATGTCCTTATCACACCGGCCCGGAATGAAGCGGCCTTCATCGAGCGGACGATCCAAGCCGTCATCCACCAGACCGTCAAGCCGGCCAAGTGGGTGATCGTCAGCGACGGCTCCACGGATGGAACCGATAAGATCGTCAAAAAATATGCCCGCGAACATCCTTGGATGGAGCTCGTGCGGATGCCCGAGCGGGCCGAGCGGCATTTCGGAGGCAAGGCCATAGCGTTCAACGCGGGCCGCGATAAGTTACGGCATATTCCGTACGACATCATCGGCAACCTCGATGCGGACATCACCTTTGACGCTGATTACTTTGAATTCTTGCTGAACAAGTTCGCCCAGGATAAGACCCTGGGCGTCGCTGGAACGCCTTTCCGGGAGGGGGATGCCCAATACGACTATCGTTTCTCCCGGAAGGAGCATGTGTCGGGGGCTTGCCAATTGTTCCGGCGGGAATGCTTCGAGACGATCGGAGGATACATCCCACTCAAAGGAGGAGGGATCGATCTTACCGCCGTCGTGACGGCGAGAATGAGGGGTTGGAAAACGGAGACCTTCACGGAAAAGTCCTGCCTGCATCTCCGGCCCATGGGAAAAGCGGGCCCTCACTTCCTGAAATATACTTTCAAGAGCGGACACGGCGACTACATGCTCGGGGTTCATCCCGTCTGGCAATTTTTGCGCTCGATCTATCAGATGAGCGCGAAGCCCCTGTTCCTGTCCGGGTTTCTCCTTCTGTCCGGATACTTCTGGGGGATGATCACTCATCCGGCCAAGCCGGTCCCGGAGGAATTCGTCCGATTCAGGAGAAAAGAGCAGATGCGCTGGCTTAGAGACTACTATGGAAAGGCCTTGGCCCATCTTCAATAGACGGATAACACGTTGAGAAGGATGAAATGAGAGTTCAACCCGTCGAAATCAACTGGCACCCCGAGCTTCCCATTTTTGCCAAAGAATCCTTCTTGAAGGCGGTGAGCGACGAATACGGCTGGCTGGGCGGGTTTGCCGAATCGGGTGAGCTCCGATGCGTGCTGCCTTACACGATTGTTCGGAAAGCCATCTTTCGTATGGTCCGCTTCCGGGTCGAGACCATTCCCATGGTTCAGGGATTCGACGTCTCTGAAGAGAAGTCCTTTTTGAACGGAACCATCGAATATTTCCGCTCGATCGGCGCTGACATGGTCATTCCGGCGACGACGAATACGATTTTCCGTACCTATCCGGATGGGGCCGACGCCGCCCCCTACGGCAGCTATGTCATCGATTTAAGTCAGTCTGAAGACGTCCTATGGAAGAATATCGACAGGATAACCCGGCAGAATATCAAGTCGGCTTCTAAGGCCGGCATTATCATTCGGGACGCGGTCGGAGAAGAGTTTGAAGGGGCTTATCAATTGATAAAGGATACGTTCAAGCGCTCGAAGCTCCCTTTCATGGACCAGGAGTCCTTTAAAGGCTACCTATTGGGGCTTGCGGAATTCGGGAAACTTTTGATCGCAGATCAGCAAGGCGTCGCTCAAAGCTTTTGTGTCTTCGCTTACAGCGATTATTGCGCATATGCTATTTATGCCGGAAATGCGCTTGGCCAGCCACAGGGCGCGAATAAGCTCCTATATTGGGAGGCCATCCGGCTGTTCAAGAACTTGGGCGTTCGAATTTATGATTTTGTGGGTGCCAGAATCAGCCCTGAGAAGGGTTCAAAACAAGAAGCGCTTGGCCTGTTTAAGAAACGCTTTGGGGCGACACTCAAGCACGGTTACATATGGAAGTATCCTCTTCGTCCTCTGAAATACCGCCTTTACGGCCTAGCGGCCCGGGTTCGCAGCGGAGGAGATATCGTCGATGCCGAGAGACATATGCTGAAAGACTCCGGCACGGGAAACTCCTGAGGCGCCGATGTCAGGTCTAATGCCAACAGAACTCCATCGGTATTCCATTCGCGATGTCGTCCATGGCATGGTAGCCGCGCGGAAACCTGTCGAATCCCAAACTACGATTTCCTTGCCGGGGCTTGGCAATGGGATCCCCGTCAGATCGGCGAGAGCCGCGGTGATCGTCGCCCTCAAGGCCCTCGGTATGCCGCCTGGGTCGAGGATCGGAGTCCCTCTCTATTGTTGCCCGGTCGTATTCAAGGCCATCAAGGCGGCGGACTGCGTGCCGAGGTTTCTGGACATAGATCCCGAGACCTTCTGCATATCGCTCGAGGACCTGCGGGCGAAGCGTTCCGGTATTGATGTCCTGATGGCGGTCCACATGTTCGGAAACCTCTGCGACATGCCGAAGATCCTCGAAATCATTGAGGGCAAGCCGGTGATCGAAGATTGCGCCCAGTCCATCGGAAGCAAGCTCGACGGCCGAGCCTGTGGGTCATTCGGGGATATATCCTTCTTCAGCTTCCGGTCGGGAAAATACCTCTCCGTGGGCGAGGGAGGAGCGCTCTATTCGGGCAAGACGGATCTCCGCGCTCGCATCTCCGAATTGACCGCGGCCCTGCCCGTGCCCACCCGTGCCGAGGAAATGAAACACATCATGGAAACCTATATCAGGTCGAAGCTCCGCAGCCAGCCCCTCTGGGGGCTGGTGGGTTCCCGGATATGGGCCGTTTACAATAGAAAGACCGAGTTTGCGGATAAGTCGCCTATTGTCATAAGCCGCATCTTCGCATCGGACTTGGCGACGGTCCGGAGACGGATGCCCCGGCTGGATTCCATGATTGCATCGCAAAGGGCTAACGCCGAGTATTTCGAGCACAATCTGCAATTGGATCCTCGAATGCTGTGCCTCGAAAGGCCCCGGGCCTATTCCAATCGCTTCATGTATCCCATCATTCTTCCGTCGACCGAACAGCGGGACATGATAGCGACCTATCTTCGGGACCGCGGGGTCGGCACATCGAGACCTTACGAAGAAGTCATAACGGGCGCCGCAGAACACTATGGCTATGAAGGTGACTGTCCATCAGCTGAGCGCACATTGAGAAGAACGCTGGTCATCCCCAGTTTTTACACTCTCAAGCCCAAGGATATCAGGTACATAGTTCGGAATGTGAACCAAGGATACTCTAGTTCCGGAGAAGATCCGGGAACTTTTGCTTGATCTTGTCGGCAACCATCCTGGAGAACAATCTCGCCCCCGGGTCATTCAAATGGCCGGAATCGGCGAATAGCTCGTAGTGACCTAGAAAATCAGGGTTGTTGATATAGTTGATTAATTCGATACCGTATTTGTCGGCGATAGAGCGTATTTCTTCCACGGAATCATCAGCCGATGTCCTTGTATAGTCGAGAGTCGGAGAAATGGTAAAAATAAGTCCGACATTCCTTTGCTTTGCGTTTAGCACGAACTGCTCAAGAGCGGCAATCAGGTTCTTATCGAACGGCCTAGTCTTTCGTACAGGGGGTGGCTGGTCCTCCCGCCGGTCAGGCGCCCTTTGCGCCGGCTTGGGCAGCTCGACAAATGTCGCCTGGTACCCTTTCCTGTCCCTTTGAGGTGCGAGCCAGTACCTGACGACATGGACAATCGTTGAATTATACTGATATAACTTCGATCTGAGAAAATACTTGGTCAGCCCGGACTTTAGGGCCAGGACTTTCCCGATGATATCGGCATGCTTAGAATAGAACGGATGGAGATCCGACAGCCTATCGTAATGGTAGGTATCTTGATAAAACCCATTCGTATCGATATCCAAGACCATGATCTTAGGAGTCGTTCTTTGGAGCATGATCTCCTGCAACGTCTTATGAACCAATATCTGTTGCCCCGCGACGCCCGCGTTGTAGCAGGATAAGCCCAGTTCCTTTTCAAAGACGTCGGGAACATAGTGGGCGGCCGCGTGGGAACTGCCAAAAATGAGAAGTTCGTCGGTCGATACATCCATCGTATAGTTGATGCGGTAGAATTTCCCCGACGTCTGCTGAAAAAAGACGTACCTATGGATTTCTCCAAAAATAAGATCGATGAGAAATATGCAGAGGATGACTTTGATGGATTTGGAAACGAGGAGCAATATCTGCTTATTCATCGTTGATCAGAACTGTGCATAGATGAACTGCCCGCCATCAAAAACTCCCAGACTCAGTATCAGGGCAATAATCGCCGCATAAGAAAACACGCGGACGAGCTCCCGCTCGTTATTAAAGAAGGAAAACCGGGCTGGAAAAAATTCCTGCTTGAATTCCATCGCGAGCAAAATGAGTATGGCCATCCCGGCATAAATTGGCGCGACGATATCCGAACCTTGGGGGATATAAAGCGAACCCGGTTTCGTAAACATTTTGCCGACAATGGCCAGGGCATCACCGATCGAAGCCGCCCGGAAAAATACCCAGGTGAACAAGACAAGGATGTAGGTGAGGCCAATGTTCAAGAGCCGGGGCCTCGTTTTCCGCTTCAGAATATTCTCAACGGCCAGGTAGAAGCCGTGCAAGCACCCCCAGACGATAAACGTCCAATTCGCACCATGCCAGAGACCGCAGAGGAAGAAAGTGACAAAAATGGCACAGAAGTAGATGATCCGGTCCGTCCGGATAGACAGATATCTTTCTTTTTTCAGCATTCGCGAAAAGGAATAGGCCAGAGGGAGAAAGACGTAATCCCTGAGCCAGGTGGAAAGCGAGATGTGCCATCTGCGCCAGAAATCCTTGATGGAGGCGGCAAATAAGGGGCGGTTGAAATTCTGCATGATATCGATGCCCAGAAGCTTGGCGGACCCGATGGCGACATATGAATAACCGGCAAAGTCGCTGTAAATTTGAAAACTGAAGAATATCGTGGCGACTAGAAAGGTAAGGCCCGAGTGCTTGTCGGCGTTGGCAAAAACCGCGTTCACATAGATCGCCGCCCTGTCGGCGACCACCAACTTGTAGAATAATCCCAGGATGATCAGTTTCGCCCCCCTGGAAATATTCTCGTAAGAAAAGGCCATTTTGTTCTCACGTTGAAGTTGCGGCAGGAGGTGCTTCGAGCGCTCGATCGGGCCTGATAAGACGATCGGGAAAAAAGAAACGTATACGGCGAACGTCCCAAGATGACGTTCGGGTTCAATTCTTCCATGATAAACGTCCAAGATGTAGCCGATCGTCTGGAGAGTATAAAAAGAGATCCCGATGGGCATCATGATGTTTAGAAGTGGGCTTTTAACAAAGACATCGGCTCCCCGCAGGATGTCCTGGATGGAGGCGGAGAAGAAATTGAAATACTTGAAAACAAACAGCAGCCCCAGGCCCGAAGCCAGCGATATCAGGAGGAACTTGCGCCTTCTCCTCTTCTCCTCCCGGCGGGCCATGAGGACGGCGACAAAATAGTTGATGACCGTGGTCCCCGCGATGAGGAGGAGATACTCCGGTTTCCAGGAGGCATAGAAATAATAGCTGGCCAATAATAACAACGCCCACCGAAAGCGGGACCCGACCAGATAATATAGGAGCACGACGATCGTCAGGAAGCCCAGATAATAGAAGGAGTTGAATCTCATTTTCTCAAGTATTCCATACTGCGTTGGCCACCTAGAAAAGGATTTTCATGGAGGTTCATCTCTTCAGATAAATTATGTCATTCCCTGTCCAGCGTCAATTCCTTTTCGCTCATTGAAAAACCCGGCTTGGGAGTGGTATATTGACGGGAGGAAAAGTGAAGAGGAGACATATTTGCCGCCAACGCTCGCATTAGTTCTTTGCATTGCGTTCGTTCTTTTCCTTCTTCGACTCGAACGTAAACAAAGCGCTGACGTAAGTAGAACACTTTGGATTCCCACAATCTGGATACTTGTTACTGCCAGCAAGCCTTTAGCAGCATGGTTTCGAGTTTGGAGCTCCGACCCCGAGCAGGGAGGCGATTTGGACCTTGCGTTCCAGGCGGCTTTCATTCTGGTGGGCATTGTCATCCTCATCCGGAGAGATTTCAACTGGTCTGCCGCCATGAGAGAGAACGCTTGGTTGATGGCGCTGGTCATTTTCATGCTTATCAGCACCCTCTGGTCGGACCTTCCCTTGCTTTCTATTAAACGGTGGGGCAAAGAATTATTGGCAATTTTAATGGCCTTCGTCGTCCTCTCGGAGCCTTCGCCCCGCCATGCGATGGAGAGTATTCTAAAAAGGACGACTTACATTCTTATTCCCTTTTCGCCGATTCTCATCAAATATTTCCCTGAATACGGGCGCTTGTATAACCGCTGGTCAGGTGATGAGATGTGGATAGGAGCTGCTAACCATAAGAACAGCCTCGCTTGCTTATGTATTATTTCCGCAACCTTCCTAATCTGGTCGCTTATCAGGAGGTGGCAGGGCAATAATCCTGTTGGATGGAAGTATCAGACTTACGCGGAAATAATGCTCTTGGCTCTTGCTTTTTGGCTATTGGGAGGACCCCAGGGTAGTATCTTCTATTCCGCAACATCTGTCTATGCACTTTGTGCGGGGCTTCTGGTTTACGGCGGATTCCATCTAGCGAAGAGAAACAAGATACAGGTATCGGGAGGCATATTAACGACACTCGTGACCGTCATCATTGTTTTCGGAATTGTTTCCATATTCACCGGTGGGTCGAGGTTGGGGTTCTTCGCTTCCGCCGCGGGACGGGACGCGACACTAACGGGTAGGACGCAAGTATGGACCTCTCTCGTACCAACAGTGATGAAGAGCCCCTTCGTAGGAAGAGGCTTCGGAGTCTTCTGGACCCCTAGAAGACAGGACTTATTCCAAATCTCCGGAGCCCACAATGGGTATCTGGACGTGCTCTTAGGGCTTGGCATCGTCGGCATTTTGCTGGTCTCGTCTTTTTTCTTATCCTCCTGCAGGAAGGCTTATCGGGAACTTTCCCATGACTTCGATTGGGGAGCCCTTTGGATCTGCTATATTATCATGTCGGTGGTTCACAACATGGGTGAGTCTTCAATTAATTCTTTCACGGGGTATCTATCGGCAATCGTCCTATTTATTACGGTTTCCTCCACGAACATTATTCGCGCCGGCGGTCGCACGAATTGAGTGCAAAGCCTGGGACGCCTGTTCCCATATCGCATCGCGCGATTCTGTTGGCCGCCAGAACAATGGATGCAATAGTCGAGCAAGTCGCTACGCAATATCGGCAGTCTTGAATAATTGCGGCAGAATTATGACGGCTAAGTTCCTCTCATGTAATGGGCCGGGATTAAGCCCGGCACAAATTATTGCCGGATTGCTTTTTACCCCGTCAGCATTACCTGAAGGTTTCGGGTTTTCAGACGCTGAAGTTATATACACCTATCAGGGACGTTACGCCGTTAATCTGATCTGTCAACTGGTGAATATCGGAGCGGGTGACGAAGTCCTGGTTCCCGCCTACAATTGCGGGGCGGAAATTGACCCGTTTGTCTGGACGGGCGCAAAAGTCATTTTCTATAGAATCGACAACAGAGCAAGAATCGATATGCAGGACATCATAAGACGTTCCACACCGTCGACAAAACTAATCTATGTTTCACACTTTTTTGGTTGGCCCCAGGAAATTGACGATCTTGCCAAATGGTGTAAGGAAAAAGGACTTTTCCTGGTGGAAGATTGTGCATTATGTCTTTTCAGCCGTAGCCCACATAATACAATTGGCCGTATCGGAGATGCCGCAATCTACAGTTTTGTAAAATCTTTGCCGGTGCCGGACGGCGGTGCTTTAATTTTTAAAACCAGAACTGTTTTGAATGATACGAAACCCCTCAGGCAGCCGCAATCCCGTAATATAATCCTCAATAGCTTACCTCTTTTAAAAAAGTGGTTTATGAATACCAATCAATTCTGGCAGCGTTACGACATCACGCGCCAATTGCTTACTAAGAGCTGGTTAAAAGGCCCCGTTAATCAAGATATTGAAGTTGAACGCGAAATGCCTAAGAGCAACTATTTTGATGGACGAAAGATTGGATGGGCCATATCACGATTATCAAAGGGAATCATATGCAAAACAAATCCTCACGAAATAGTTGAGGTGCGCCGGCGCAATTACCAGCGTTTACACAAAGCCCTCTGTGACATACCGTCTGTACAAATACTGTTTGATGATTTACCTGATAGTGTTTGCCCCCTATCTTTTCCCTATTTTGTTGCTGACAGAACCTTCTGGAGTAACGCACTAGAATCTAAGGGCATACTAGTCGGCGGCTGGCCTTCTTACCATCGGGGCTTTGACTGGAGGGAATTTCCGGAAGCACGCCATCTAAAAAATGATCTCTTGACGTTGCCTGTTCATCAAGGTTTAGATTTGCATCATATGGACTATATCGCTCAATGCGTTAAGTCAATTGCCGAGGACAATGATTATTATCACAGCCGATGATTATGGCAAAACCCGCCATGCCACGGACAGCATTCTTAAATGCTTTTCAAACAAGAGCATTACGTCGGCAAGTGTAATGGTTTTTATGGAGGATTCGAAACGTGCTGCCCCGCTGGCCTTGCAGGCCGGCATGGAAGTGGGATTGCACATCAATTTTACGATGCCGTTTAGCGTTGACAAGATATCCTCGAATATTCGTGATCGCCACAGCAGGGTGATATCCTATCTTTCGAAAAGCAAGCTAGCACAAATCATCTACAACCCTTTGCTTGCCGATTCATTTGACTTTTTGTTTAAAGCGCAGTTGGAAGAGTTTATGCGTCTGTATGGCAAGGCGCCCGACTTTTACAACGGTCATCATCACATGCATCTCTGTGCGAATATGCTGATGGGCAAGATACTTCCGAAAGGCGCGCGAGCGCGCAGGACATTTACCTTAGATAAGGGCGAAGTAAACTTATTCAATCTCTTCTATCGACGTCTCCTGGATAATATTATCGCCCGAAGATATATTTCAACCGATTGCTTTTTCAGCATCTTGCCTCTGCAAAATCATGAACGCCTCCGGAATATCTTCAATCGAGCCGTCAGCAGTAATGTTGAAATTGAGGTACATCCGGAAAATGCCGATGAAATCGGATATTTGCTCGGCGACCAATATTTGAGTCTAATGGAATCGGCTCACGTAGGCAATTTTAATGAAATAATCTATCGGAGTTAGTTGACAATATCCATGGGCGCTAAACCAAAACCTCTTGATCATGGATACATTGCGCAATTCGACACCATCAACAAACAGGAATGGCACATAATTCTTAATCAACTTTCTGATGCGAATATTTATCAAACCTGGTCATACGACGCCGTTCGTTGTGGTGAAAATAATATCACCCATATGGTTTTGCGATCAGGCGACAAAACCGTCGCAGCGGCACAAGCACGCCTCGTGAGCATCCCGCTTCTAGGGCAAGGTGCGGCATATATTAGATGGGCGCCCGTCTGGCAGCCCCGGAACCAAATCCCGGATCCAGCTATCTTTCAACAGGCACTCCGCTCGCTGAGAAACGAATATGTCTGTCGGCGCGGCTTGATACTGCGGATCTTCCCTATTTTGTATGATGATAATTCTCAGATATACACCGACATCTTATCAATAGAAGGGTACACACCCGTTCCCCGAGAAAATCGTGGCCGCACAATTATCATGGACATCAGCCAACCATTAGATGAAGTGCGAAAGAAACTTGATCAAAAATGGCGAAATTGCCTGAACAAGTCAGAGCGCAACAATCTGGAAGTGATCGAAGGCGCAGACGACAGTTTTTTTGCCGACTTTATCGGACTTTATCGGGCTTTGCTGGATAGAAAGAAATTCCCGGAGCCCAACGACATAAACGAGTTCAGAATGATCCAGAGAGATCTCCCGCCCGAATATAAGATGCGGATCTTTCTCTGCCATTCCGACGGCGTGAGTTCGGCCGGGGTTATTTGCTCACTCGTTGGAGATACGGGCATTTATTTATTTGGCGCAACAAACGATGAAGGCATGACCAATAAAGGCTCATACCTGCTTCAATGGAAAGCCATCCAGTGGATGAAGAATAACGAATGCCGTTATTACAATCTCAACGGCATCAACCCTATAGAAAACCCAGGCGGCTACCATTTCAAGGTGGGTCTTTCAGGAAAAAACGGCCAGGACGTTAAGTATCTTGGAAGATTCGATAGTTATGCGAATGAACGAACAGCCAAACTAGCTCGTGCTGCCGATAGGATATTTCCATCAATTAAGAGGGCTATTAAGAAAATAGGGATATTTAAATAGATTGCGATATTGGAGCCGAAAAAAGGATTTTTCATGAAAGACCACATTTCGGTTTGCATTTGTACTTTCCGCCGCAATCAGATGCTCGAGCGTCTCTTGAGAAAATTGGCGCTGCAGGAAGCAGACGATCTTTTTGATTTTTCAGTGGTTGTTGCGGATAATGACGCTGCAGGCCCTGCTAGAGAAACAGTAACACAATTAAAGGATGAACTAGGTTTGGATCTGACCTACGGGATCGAGTCGGTTCAAATGATTGCAGCAGCCAGAAACCATGCCCTTCAATTGGCAAAAGGCAATTACATCGGCATTATTGACGATGATGAATTCGCGCCGCCGTATTGGTTAAAGACAATGTATAAAGCAATCCAAACATTTGGAGTAGATGGTGCACTAGGTCCTGTCATTCCATTTTTCGAGCAACCGCCGCCTTCATGGCTAGCTAAGAGCCACCTCTGTGAACGACCCGTGCACCGGACAGGCACACTCCTGTCCTGGGACCAAACCCGTACTGGAAATGTTCTTCTCAAAAAACGTGTTTTTAGCGAACACCAACTGTGTTTTGATATAGAGTATAAAACCAGCGGTTCGGATAAAGAGTTCTTCAGAGAGGCCATGCAACTAGGCTACCGTTTTGTTGCCGTTGAAGAAGCACCGGTTTACGAAGTTGTGCCTCCTGAGCGCCAGACCAAAAGTTATTATCTGAGGCGTGCATTGCTGCAAGCCTCAAACGAACGAAAATATAGAGCGCCACTGCTGCATGGATTATCCAAGGTATTGGTGCCGATTAAGGCCATAACTGCATTATTGATTTATACATTCTTACTACCATTTTGCTTCTTTATCGGGAGTCATACACTGATCAAATATTTAGAGAAGTGTGCATACCATCTGAGCTGGTTATTAACCATGCTGGGATTTGATTTGGCCAAAAAGCGTAACTGACCTGCCCTCACGAATGGGGCAGGAGGCGCGATTGTCTTTTATTTCCACTTCCACTTTTCACCAAATACATGATCATAATAATCAGGCTCGAATTTATGGAATACTCCGCCAGGATAGGGCGTTAATTCACTAAAGTATATCTTATCCTCAATACTGTAAAGATCCACTCTGATGAAATCAAATCCCGCCGCCAAAGATTCCGCGAGACGCAACATATTGTTAATATTTCTTGGCAACTCAACTTTTCCTTGATACCGTTTGAACCCCGGCTCAAAAAGATCCAGTCTTTTGAAATCTCTATCAAAAAACGTTTCCGAGTGACCCTTAAATCGATCAAAGTCCATCTTAAAGAATTCCACGCGACCCGAAAAACAAAAAAACTTGTAATCCACTGGAGCCTGACCATTCTCTTCCAGGAAAGTTTCTATAATGATATGCGGTTTGATATTCCTATAGGCCCACGCTATACCAAGAAACGTGTCATTACCAAAATTCTCGCCCAGCCATTTGTTCAACTGCAGAATTACTTTCTTTTTGTCCAGTCGTGTTTTATCTTGAACAATAATGTTATATTCACACCCATGGTTCGTTTTCATTACAAATTTGTCTGGTAATCTATCGAAGGGAATTTCTTCAGGCTTTTCTCCGCTCCAAAGCAGTGCAATCAAGTACCCCCCGCCTACCTTCTCGGCTACATAGTCCCGCACCCGAAACTTATCCGAGATCAATGTGAACAGGGGGTCTCGCTCGTGAAGCATGCGGCTCCACACCTTCTCGGTAAAGCGGCGTGGCTGCACAAAATTAGGCCAAAGGCGATAAACCCTCAAGTAGTAGGTACTGCACAAGAAGCGAAGCAAAGCGTCGGCCGGTCTGTCTCCTAAATGACGTGAATACGCCCGGCATACTGGCCAATATAATATTCTAAATAGCCCATTTATGGGATTCACAGACACTCCCTTAATAAGCTTTATGGCCTATATTCTGGCTGATGTAAGAATAAACTATCCTTTCATCAGCTTGATTCCAGCTCCTGACGATGAATCTCCCCGCCTATCCATCCCGGAAGTGTATGGCTGGCCGCATGGCGGTGTCAATAGATACGAAGAACCCCCCACGCCTGCAGAAAGGCGACAGACTTACCCATCCCATAATACTGAGATGGTCAAAAATAGTCCACGTTCTCCTCGGCCGCCGCAAGCGCAACCTGCTCGAAAAAATGGAACGGCGGAGGCTTTTCCGTCTCAAACCGCAGCTTCAGATGATCGGTAATCCGATATGATTGGAAGCAATATATCCGATTCGCTGATTGGCATTCTGGCAAGAACCCCTCCTAATGTCGCATAGGTCTAGCGACCACGGCATGCTGAGCACTGCACTGGCTTGAGGAGGGGTGAGGAAATGGGTATAATAAGCCTCTTTTGGAGACTAGATGTGACAATGGACTTTGGAATAGCAACATCCGATGACCCTATCCTGGTCACGGGGGCCGCGGGTTTTCTCGGACCGCGGGTCGTTGGCAGTCTGCTCGACAAGGGCTTTCGTAGAATTCGCTGCTTGACGAGGTCCACAAGCAACCTAGCTAGATTAAAAAAGGAAATCGATCGCCATAACGGGCTCGGCCGCACCGAGATCGTCACCGGCACGCTTTTATCCCGGGAGGACTGTACAAAGTTCGTTAAAGACGTACCCCTAATTTACCACTTGGCGGCGGGATCCGGCACGAAGGCGTTTTCGGACGCTTTCCTCAATTCCGTGGTCACGACGCGGAACCTCCTGGATGCGGCCTTCGAAAATATGTGCCTGCGGCGTTTCGTGAACATCAGCTCGTTCGCTGTATACACGAACCGGAAGAAGCCACAATGGAGACTCCTGGATGAAACGTGCCCGGTGGAGGAGCACCCTGAATCGCGCGCCGAGGCTTACTGCTATGGCAAAGTGAAGCAGGATGAGCTCGTCATCGAGTATGGGCGGAAGCACGCCATTCCGTACGTGATCGTGCGGCCGGGCAGTGTCTATGGCCCGGGAAAGGACTTCATTCCCGGGAGAGTGGGGATCGACTCGTTTGGCCTCTATCTTCACTTCGGGGGGGCAAACCCTATTCCGTTCACGCATTTGGATAATTGTGCCGACGCCATCGTCCTCGCCGGACTCAAGGCCGGAATCGAAGGCGAGGTCTTTAACGTCGTCGACGACGACCTGCCATCATCCAGGCGCTATTTGCGTCTCTACAAGAAAAACGTGAAATCGTTCAAATCCATCTACGTCCCCCACGCCTTCAGCTACCTTTTTTGCTACCTGTGGGAAAAATACTCGGAATGGTCGCACGGGCAGCTGCCGCCGGTCTACACGCGCCGGGAATGGGCGGCGACCTGGAAGAAAACGTATTACAGCAACCGCAAGATCAAGGACATGGTGGGTTGGAAGCCCGGCGTGACGACGTCGGAAGGCCTGCGAAGTTATTTTGAGAGCTGTCGGGAATCTCGGTCGCACTAGAAATCTGGCTAGCGTTCGGGCTTAGCGTTTTGCGCGGAAAGGATCGATCATGCTAAAGGTCGCCATCGTCGGATGCGGGAAGATCGCCGATTCGCATGCCTCTCAAATCCAGAGGATTCCTGGTTGCGAGATCATCGGCACCTGCGACCGGGAAGAACTCATGGCCAAGCAGCTGGCCGAGAGATTCCGCGTCAAGCGATTTTATGGCCATCTCGACCCCCTATTGAGAGAAGGCCAGCCGGATGTCGTCCACATCACAACGCCGCCACAAAGTCATTATGAGATCGGCAGACAATGCTTGGAAGCCGGGTGTCATATTTACGTCGAAAAGCCCTTTGCCATAGATGCCGTCGAGACTGAGAAGCTCATCTCGCTGGCCGATCGGACGGGCCTCAGGCTCACCGTGGGCACCGATGAGCAGTTCAGCGCGGTAGCGAGGCGGATGCGCAAGCTGATCCGCGATGGGTACCTGGGCGGCACCCCCGTTCATATCGAGAGTACCTGGTGTTACGAATTCGGGGACAGCGCCTATACGAAAGCCCTGTTGGGAGATAAGCAGCACTGGGCGCGCACTTTGCCCGGCGGATTGCTGCATAATACGATCAGCCACGGGATCGCGAAGATCGCCGAGTATCTCCCGGGCGAATCTCCTCAAGTCATTGCCCATGGATTTGTGAGTCCGTTCCTGAAACAACTGGGAGAAAACGAGATCATTGACGAGCTCAGGGTCATCCTTCAAGGAGAGGGAGGCACCACGGCCTATTTCACGTTTTCCTCCCAAATGCGCCCGTCCCTGCACGAATTCCGCGTCTATGGGCCCGAGAATAGCCTGGTGTTCGATGAGGATCAGCAATGGCTAATCAAGCTTCGAGGAGAAAGATTCAAGAGCTACGCCGAGAAATTCCTGCCCCAGGCGGGGTTTGCGAAGCAATACGTTGGGAGCTTCTTCCGCAATGCGCGATTATTCCTCGCGAGGGACTTCCACATGAATTCGGGCAAGAAGCACCTGATCGAGGAATTCTATCGCTCGATCACGGACGGCGCGCCCGTGCCCATTGCGTACCGCGAGATCCTGCTTACGTCCCGGATTATGGATGCGATATTCACGCAGATAGGCACGCAGGCCCCATTTTCCCCGGAGAGGGAGGTTTGGAGAAAAGATGAACCATCGCCGGAATGAAGGAGAAGCCGAAATCGGTGGGGATAAGCCGCGTCGACGGGGATCGGTCCAAATGTTGAAAATCTCACTTCAGAGGCGGTACATTGAGCGCGGGTAGGTCAGTGCAGTATTTGGAAAGTGGAGGCTATCATTTGAGTACGTTGCTGCCCATGTCTGGAGTTGAATTCCAACAGTGACAGTGATATCGAGCTTCAGAAGTTCTCAGAGTAATCTGCGTTCAATCTCCTCCAAAATATGGGGCTCATCTTTCGTTAAGAACCTATTTATTGTGATGTCTGGCACGGCCTTGGCCCAGATCCTTGGCTTTGCTCTTTCTCCTCTCATCAGTCGTCTTTATTCCCCCTCGGACTTCGGCGTGTTTGGGTCATTTTATGCCGTCGTAAGTATCATCGCGGCTGGATTAACTTTGGATTATAGCTTGGCGATCATGCTGCCTAAGAACAAAGATGACGCCATTAACCTTTTTGCGCTTTCTTGCATATCCACCGCCATAATAAGCGCCATCTGCCTCGTTATTTGCCTTCTTGCCCCGGGTTACGTTCAGCGTCTCATAAAGGCGCCCAAAAGCTGGATCCTGATCTTGCTGATTTTAGCTATTTTGGGAGACGGCCTCAATCAAGCCTGTCAGGCCTGGTGTGTCCGCGTTAAATCCTTTAAACATACCTCAGCTTCACAGGTCATTCGCAGCATATCGACTAATGGCACACAGCTTGGTCTGGGTTATCTGAAAGGAGGCTCATCGGCGCTTGTCTTCGCGGCGGTTTTAGGAGATACGTTGGCCAGCGCGAATCTTGCGAGAGTAGTGTCAAGAGACCTCCGGCTATTACGAGATAAAATTCGATGGAAACGTATTTGGCAATTGGCGAAAGAATATCACGATTTTCCGGTGTATTCCGCGTCCACTAATCTCATCAACACATTGTCACTAGGATTGCCGATATTCCTGCTAACTCATTTTTTCGGAATTGCCATAGCCGGGGCATATGCATTTGGAGTTCGCATTTTGAGTGCCCCGATGGGACTAGTTCAGAGGGCACTTAAACAGGTGCTCTACCAAAAAGCGTGTGAGACTCATAACGCCGGCGGTCGTCTCTTGTTGCTGTATTTGAAATTTACCGCTGGGTTATTCGCTTTAGGTCTCTTCCCATCGTTGGTTTTTATCATTTGGGCACCTAAAATCTTTACTTGGGTTTTTGGAGCTCAATGGCACACGGCAGGTATATTTGCCCGAAGCCTGATATTATGGCTCCTCTTCGCGTTCTGTAACCTGCCTGCTGATCTTTGTGCCCGAATAGCTCGGATGCAACGCAAGACGTTCTTATACAACTTGGCTTTGCTCGTTCTGAGAACCCTCGCCCTCATTGTCGGGGGGCTGTATCTATCGGCATCATATACTGTTATGCTTTTCTCCATCGTCGGTGCCATTATGAATGTGATTTTCATTTTAATTATCGGTTTTGCCCTAAAGAAGCGGGAAGGGGAAACGGCCTGGAAGGAAATCCTAGCTGATTTAGGAGAAGGTTAATTGTGATCCGCATTCTTATTGGCGGCGATGGCTATCCCACGGGCGGGTTTGAGAATGAATTCGTCAGGGGGAACGCTAATGAAATATTCCATGATTTGTTAGATGAAATCGGCTGTATGCCAAAGCCTGACACCAATGGTGCCCCTTTCCGGGCTACTCGCTAAACGACCCACACCCATTCCAGTCGTTCCATCAAACGATTATTTTTCACACCAATATTCCCGGTTTGCCCGCGGGACGATACCGATGGTCCCGCGCTCGCCAAAAAGGCTCGGGCTACCAGAGGAGACTGTAAACTATTTATCGTTTCTCAGGGGATGGGGGTAGGTAAAGGGAGTATAATATGCCTCCCATTTGTTATTAGCTGTCCATCTATAGAGTGTTTTTGTATCCGTAGCCCAATATCCAACACCGACAGTACCTATTGCCGGCCGGTTGGATAAAAGTCCGACGCCCATCCCCGCCGTGCCGTCGAATCCGATAACTTGCTTCCAGCAATCAACGTTCCATTGGGGAACGAGGCCGATGGTACCGCCGTAATCAACCTGCTGTCCGCCCACGTCTACTCCATATATCCCAGGAGGTATATTGATCTTGATCAACTCCGTTCCGTTCCTCGTGTTATTCCAGTAATATGACTGATAAACATGCTGGGGTTGACCGCTAATCGGGTTGAACGCTGGCGGGAGAACCGAATCAAGATATTCCTCTCTCGTCTGCGCCTCTACCCAACTGGTCGAGTTTGCATCGTTATTATAAACGAGGGCCATTCCTCCCCGATGGTCAAAAATGCGCCCCCCATAAGAGCCCCAATTGATCGTGTTCTCGTAGACCTCAATGCCAACAGTGGCGTTGTCCGCTCCCGGCTGGTTCCCATGCGCGTCCCAGATGCCATAGACGTTGGCCGACAGGTTGATGACGTTGTATCGAAATGCATAGCGACCAGCCCCACCGCCCTCCACGATGGAATCGTTACAATTAATAACGTTGTCTTCAAAATAGATGTTGTTTGCGGTCCCGTATTCAAACGTAAGGTTGTTCCAAGTGACGTCATTAAGCCCGAAACATCTGAACATGAATGGACCGCCGGAAAGAACATTGTTGTCTATGCAACCGTATACGGTTCCGACAACCATGATCAGCTCCATCCCGCCGGTATAAGAATTACTGAGGTCACAATGGTCAATGCGGACTTTTGTTAACGGCTTAAGTGTGGGGTTGTATAGATATGGCCCATAACAATTTGCGTTAAGGTCCATGGTGAACCCCGATAATCTAAACGGTTCGTCGAGTTCGGGATGTTGAGGGTAATATGTAATGAGATGAGACGCCGGGTCGCAGTAGTTGGTATATGTCGTGTGTCCCGAATAGCCGCTAGTGATGACCGTCTGTCCTATCCCGGCCCCGATGAGCTTGATTCCCTTCGTTATAACAAGAGGGCTGCTCCATGTCGTTTTACCCGCAGGAATAATGACCGTGTCCCCCGATTGGGCCTTGGAAATGGCCGTGCTGACGTCGGCATATGAGGCACTCGTCGCTGTGATAACATCGCTTTGCCCTATCGTTATGGTTGTGCTCGTGCTGGTTGAATCTGAACCCGCGCTTATGGTAAGTGTCACTCCATAAGATCCTGCCGCCGCATAGATGTGACTCGGATTCTCGGAGGTGTCTTTGATACCATCTCCAAAATCCCATTGCCAGGACGTCGGGTTTCCCTTTGAGGCGTCCGTGAAATTTACCGCTTGTCCGGGAGTGGGCAAGCCCGGGGTGTAAGAAAAGGAGGCTCCGAGAGGTACCTCGGGGGACTTGACAGTAACCGTGCTGCTATAGGTCTTGGACCCACTACCGCTGTTTACCATTAGTGATACGTTATAAGAGCCAGCAGCGGCGTAACTATGGCTCGGATTTTGGGTGTTTGAGGTCGTTCCATCGCCAAAGTTCCACTGCCATGAACTGGGGGCTCCCGTGGTCGTGTCCGTGAATTGTACGGTTTGACCAGCAATGGGGAACAGGGGCGCAGATGTGAAAGACGGAGAGAGGGTAGATAGGATTGAGGTTCCGGCAGATTTAGCTGCAAATACGGCGACTCGGAGAGTTTTCTTCCTGGCAACCACGCCATTAGAGGCAGCAAGGATAACTGTTTTGGAGCCGGAATTATTGAAGACATGAACTGGATTCTGGGCTGTGCTGGTCGCTCCATCGCCAAAATCCCACTGCCATGAGCCTGGCTTTCCGGTGGAGGTGTCGATGAACTGCACATCTTGTCCCGCTCTGGGAAATTTTGGCATGTAGGAGAAGGATACGTTAAGCACCGCCCCCTGGGCAGGAGAACGACCCTCTATTTTGTTTCTTAAGGTCGTTTTGTTAGATTGCGCCATAGAATTCACCGATGATATTTGGAGAGAAGCGAGGAGCGCAAATATGGTTGCCAAGTAGATACGGATGCTCGGCCGTCTGGTTGTGCTTCGAAACATGAATACCTCCTTTGGTTTCTCTAATGGGTGAGTCGAACCGGTCTCGACACTTGTGCTCACCCTTAAAGGGGATTCCGGAGAGCATTTCGAGAATATTATGGCTAGTCGATTATGCTGCTAACCTAACCCTTAGCTTTTCGGTAATTCAAATACCAATGTCTATTATCCATGCCCTTTAACTGGAATTGACACGCCCCGCGATTTCTGCAAAAATCACCACATCAATGTCAGGGGAGAAGAAAAATGGCAGATATTCTTCTAAGGCTTAACGGAACCGAAGACATTTTAGCAAAACAGGATGACGTCGTGGAGCGGATAAGCGCAGGCCCGCAGGGGGCATGTTGGGTACATGGTAAGAAGGGGACATTTGGTGTCGTTCGCCATGGTGAGGATGCCATTGCCTCGATAGGCTATGTTTGTTATCTCGATGGCAAGTCCGTCCAGGAGACATTGTCGCAAATCTTGAGATCCTTCCAAGAATCACAGATTGGGGACCTAAAGAAGAAACTCATTGGCCAGTATGTGTTGCTGATCAAGAAGGGTCAGAGGATTTACCTCTTTTCGGACTTCATGGGGGCGCGAAACATTTTTTATTCAGACAATGGGATGGTCATTTCCTCCTCGTTCTCGCAAGTTGAGGATTTGATGCAAACAGGTCCGAGTGATCTCGATATGTACAAGGTCATCGAGTTTCTTGCCGTTAAACACATCCTCTATCCTGCTTGGCTTGGGTCGTCGACAGAGCACAAACGCATAAGATATTTATTGCCATATGAATATCTTGCCATCGACGTAACAAATTCCAGCTTCAAGATCGGCTCGGTCGTCTTCGCGATAAATAACAAGAAGCAATTTGACCGTTCGGCGCTATCAAGCGAACTTTTGTCCGCTCTACGCGCAATTGTCAGCCGTCCTGAGTTCAAGGAATCTCCAGTGGCGGCTTCACTATCGGGAGGTCGGGATAGCAGGCTGGTCGCTGCTACGGCTACTGAATACTACAGCAAGATCCGCTACCGAATAGCTATCGCCCCGGGCCATTACGATTCATTGAAAGATATGGAGGTTGCTGAGAAACTCGCCAGAGCTCAAGGGGTTCCGTTGGATGTTTACCAGTTCCAGCCTGGCCGAGATGAAGAAAGGTTCCGTGAGTTAACCGAGGGTTTTTCTCCTTCCTTCAACAATAAACTCGTGCCGCTGCTTGAGGGCACTGGGTCGTATTCGTTGGGTTTTGGCGGCGTTTTCGGGACCGAATTCTTCATGCCGATACCCTGGGAGTCGATTGATAAGTTCATTCAAATAAGAATCGAAGGGGCCAAACAAGCACTGAAGGTAGAGGATAGTTTTTGGAAGTCTTTCCGCGAATCGCTCTGTGAAGAATTTCGAAGAATAAAGGATCACTTCCTACTGAGTGACCAGGATGATCGAGATTATATCCGTCTATTCATTCTGTTTGACACCGCTCGCTACGGTTCGTTCATTATCTCCGCCTTCAATCGTTCAGGGTATCAACTTGAACCGTACGGTAGTTACGCTGTATTCGATTTGGCGTTCCGCGTGGCGCCCACATTATGGGGGAATCACCGGAGATTCGGTGGAGACGCTCGGATTCAGCAGGCCGCCATGGCTAAGTTGAACCCGCGTATGGCGAGGGTGCTGACTTATAAGAACTATAGGCCCATGATGCCGCTCTCAACCACCGCCTTTCCATTTTATCTGCTGGGAGCGACCCTTCAGGCTCGAGATGTGTTGAGAAGAAAGTTTGACAAAACTTTGAAGGAATCAACGAGGACAGACTTTCCTGGTGGGTACTATCTTTCGGGCGATTGGGCGAAATCGTTCTTCCAGCGGACAAGGGACATGTATGGCTTGCCCTTTAGTACTTCATTGAAAATATCTGGAACCGGAAAAGATTGAGCGTTCTATGTTCGCGGTAATCAGATCGTGATCATATCGGCCACCCCTAGATCGGCCGCGAGGGCCCTACTTATTTCTCAGGGGATGGGGGTAAGTGTAGGGCGTGTAATAGACGCTCCATGTATTCGACGCCGTGGCTCGGCATAGGGTTTTGGTATCCGTCGCCCAGTAGGCAACCCCGGTCTTACACGTGGCTGGACGGGACGAGAGTGGGCCGACGCCGACGCCAACCGTTCCGTTAAAGGAAGTTTGTTCATTCCAGAACGTTTTGTTCTCTCCCAGTTTACCCCCTGGGTCTGGATACCCACCGGGGGCCGTTTGAGGCGGAAGCCACATATTGAACATGGTTCCATTCGCCCGATTCCCCCACGAATAGTGGTCCATCGGCGTCATGATTTCGAGGACTGGATGTGCTACCGGCCATTGAGCGGGGTCGTCAATATAATCGTCGTAGGTCTTATTCCAGCAATTGGAGACCGCCGGAACTCCCGTGACGACGTTGTTATAGCAAAGATTACGCCCGCCGCGGAAGGTGAACATCTCGAAAGACCTCTGGGCGTTTGTGAACTTATTCTCATAGATTTCGCTCACAATCGTGGAATAAAGAAGCCCCGGCTGATTGCCGTGGGCGTCAAAAGCCTGGATTGTGTTGAAATTATTAAACGCATTGTGCCTTAAAACGTATCTCCCGCCGTGACCAGCCTCGCACCAATGATTCCCCTCAAAGGTGCAATCTTCCAGGAAGAAATTGTCTCCGTGGCCGTAAGGGCTTGCCGGGTCCACGTGATGGTCGTCCCACGATTCCCCGTTATTTCCTATGGCCCTAAGAAAAATCATGCAGTCCCGAATGCCCGCGCTCGGGTCGGTGTATTCAAAATGACATTGATACCCCACGCCGTAGATATTGCCGACGACGGAGATACCCTCAACAGTATGATAGAAGTTGATGTGGTCAACGATGAAATTGTGCATGATCGAGGATGAGTGATGCTCGATATAAACCGGATTAGTTGGCCCATGATAATTGCCGTTAATTGTGAACCCGCTGACCCTGACTTTCTCGTCGCTAGCAACGGTTGGTGCGTCAGGAAGAAATTGAAAGACATAAGTCCCAGTAGCGGTAATGTTCGTCAGCCCAATTCCGGCGCCGATAATTGACAGCGCTTTCGTCGTCGATATATGGTTTGCTCCCCAATCGGCCGAACCCGCCGGCACAATAACGGTATCCCCCGCTTTGGCTCTGGAAACAGCCGAGCTGACGTCCACGAAAGACGGGCTCGCCGCCCTTATAACTTCGGCCTTGCCTATGGCGATGCCCAAGATTGCGTTGGGAGAAGGGAGGCCCGGGAGGCCGTAGGACTCGGCATGGGCTAAGGCCATTATGGGAAAGATCAAAAAGAAAGCTGGCAATAGCCTTAAACAATCACGGTGGCGGTTCGTATGTTCTTTCGTCGTTAATTCCTTTGACAAGAATAGGACAGGCACATTATCACAGATAAGAATAGGGCTTTAGTCCGGTTCATTCACATTATTCCGTTTATAAACTCAGCGAGATATCTTATCACAACCTGCAATTATGTTCTCTTTTCTTAGCCCGGTTTGACTCTTTGGTTCATTTTTGAAGGATCAACCGGGGCGCAAATGCACACGAATAGTGTGCATTTTTTGGACATATGAGAATTCGCTCTTTTCCCACCTCACAAAAAAGGCTCACTCCTTATGGGGGAAACCAGCGGCTAGCCATTCGCTTGACTTTAACCCGCAAAAAATGTTAATTTATTCTTGAATAAGCGCCAAGGAGAATTAAGGGAAGGGAGAGGCTAGGCACCGAACGGATAGGAAACCGAATGTTCTTTTGCCTAAGGGGAAGAACTGTCGAAGAATTTCATTTTGATGATGCGAGCACAGGAAGAAAGGATTTGAACACTCCATGATGAACGTTCCGTTTGTGGATCTCAAAGTTCAATATTTAGCACTTAAAGCGGATGTCGATGCGGCGATCCAATCCGTCATCAGCAACACGGCTTTCATCGGCGGAAAGTATGTTGAGGCTTTTGAGCAGGCCTATGCCAAGAAGTTCGGTGTGAAACACTGCATCAGCTGCGCCAACGGCACTGACGCGATCTATATCTCCCTTAAGGCCCTGGGGATCGGCCCCGGAGACGAAGTCATCACCGTAGCCAACAGCTGGATCTCGACGTCAGAGACCATCACCCAGGCCGGGGCCAAGCCCGTTTTCGTGGATATCGACGAATATTTCCATATCGACCCGGCCAAGATCGAGAAAAAGATCACGAAAAAAACCAAGGCGGTCATCCCGGTCCATCTCTATGGCCAGCCGGCAGCCGTCGACGCCATCAAGCGGATCTCCGATGCCCACGGCCTCCCTCTCATCGAGGACTGCGCCCAGTCTCATTTCGCCACGTTCGGAGGTCAATATACCGGGACGTTCGGCCTGGCCGGGACCTTCAGCTTCTATCCCGGGAAAAACCTGGGCGCCTACGGCGACGCCGGGGCTGTGATAACGAACGATGATGATTTCGCGAGGAAGGCCAGGTTGTTCGCCAACCATGGTTCCCTCCAGAAACATATCCATGAAATCGAGGGCATCAACAGTCGGATGGACGCCATCCAGGCCGTGGTCCTGACCGTCAAGTTGAACCATATCGACGGTTGGAACAAGGCCCGGCACGCGCACGGCCTGAAGTACAACGCCCTGCTGTCAGGCGTTCCGGCGGTGAAATGCCCCAAGCTTCGTGACAACGCCTTCCACATTTTCCATGTCTATTCCCTTCGGGCCCCCAAGCGGGACGAGCTGGCCAATGATCTCAAGTCCAAGGGCATTTCGACGGGGATCCATTATCCCGTCGCCCTGCCTTTCATGCCGGCTTATGGCTACTTGAAGCATAAACCGGCCGATTTCCCGGTCGCTCACGAATACATGGGCGAAATTCTTTCGCTGCCGATGTATCCGGAACTTTCGGACGGGCAGATCGAATATGTGGCTCAAACCATCAAGGAGTTTTACGCCAAGTAAGAAAGCAGTGAATCCCGGCGGCTTTTCGCCAAGAAGCTCGCGGGGATTCAAAATAAGGAAACTTGGATAGGGAGCGGGCAAACATGATAAACGTCGGAGTTATCGGCTACGGGTACTGGGGACCCAATGTGGCCAGAAATTTTCACTCGGCCTCAGGGGTCAAGCTGACATCCGTCAGCGACGTCTCGGAAAAGCGCCTCAAGCTGGCGGAAAGCCACTATCCCTTCATCAAGGGGAGTCGGGATCCAATGGAGCTGATCCGTTCCAAGGATGTGGACGTGGTGGCCGTGATCACGCCGGTCTTCTCGCACTACGAGCTGGCGAAAGAGGCCCTGGAAAACGGAAAGAACGTTTTCGTCGAAAAGCCCTTCACGGCCACCCGGGCCCAGGCGGAAAAGCTCGTCGATCTGGCCGCCCGCAAGGGGCTCAAGATCATGGTCGACCACACCTTCCTATTCACGGGCGCCGTGAATAAGATCAAGCAGGTCATCGATTCCGGAGAGCTGGGGAGGATCCTGTTTTACGACTCCGTCCGGGTCAACCTGGGGCTCTTCCAGCACGACGTCAATGTCATCTGGGACCTGGCCCCCCACGACCTGTCCATCATGGATTTTCTCATCAAGAACAAACCCGTCGCGGTTTCGGCCCATGGGTCCGTCCATTTCCAGGGCGGGCTCGAAGATATCGCCTATGTCTCGATCGAGTTCGAAAACAACGGCTTCATCGCCCATTTCCATGTCAACTGGCTGAGCCCGGTGAAGATCCGGAGGACCCTGATCAGCGGCGACAGGAAGATGCTCGTCTGGGACGACCTCTCGCCCGACGAGAAAATCAAGATCTATGACCGGGGCGTCGAATTCAAGAACACGAACGGCAACTCGAAGGAAGGGATCCACGACCTTCTGGTCAGCTACCGATCAGGGGACATGTACGTGCCGAGGATCGACAACGCCGAAGCCCTGCGGGCCGAGGTCGAGTATTTCGTCCGCTGCCTCGAGAAAAACGAAGAGCCGTTCAACAATGGCCGGTCCGGCCTTCAGGTCGTCCGTATCCTCGAAGCCGCCGACCGGTCCATCAAGGATTACGGCCGGAGAATCGAGCTGTAAAGGAGATTTCATGGAATACTGCCGGATCGCCCCCGATGTCAAGCTGGGCAAGGACGTCAAGATTTTCGCGTTCGTCAACCTCTACGGTTGCACCATCGGAGACTATACCAAGGTCGGGACCTTCGTCGAAATCCAAAAGGGCGCCGCGATCGGCCGGAACTGCAAGATTTCGTCCCACACTTTCATCTGCGAAGGCGTGACCATCGAGGACGATGTCTTCATCGGCCATAACGTAACGTTTATCAACGACATGTACCCAAGGTCAACGACGGCCGGCGGGGGCCTGCAGACGGAAGCCGACTGGAAGGTCGTCCCGACGTTCATCAGAAAAGGGGCTTCTGTCGGGTCCAGCGCGACTATCCTGGCAGGCGTGACCGTGGGCGAAAACGCAATTGTCGGGGCCGGCGCTGTGGTCACCAAGGACGTGCCGCCCTGGACCATCGTCGCGGGAAATCCAGCCAGGGTCTTGAGGACTATTGAACCGAAAGGGATTTAGTGCTAGGATAATTTGGTTCAGCCGAACTTAGCAAAGCGGGGAATGACATGCTGAAGGAAAGGGAGGCCGTCGTCAGGGTGCTCCTCATCTTTATCGACATCCTCGTCGTTACCCTGGCCTATCTCCTCGCTTTCGTCCTGAGGAAGAATGTCGGGCTGGAGCTCGCGAGTTCGGGGTGGCCGGTTTTTTCGCATGCGACAGCCGACCACAGTCTCACGCTCAGCCGATATATAGGATTCCTGGCCGTCGCAGCGCCGCTCTGGTGCTGGATGCTGTATGTCAACGGCATGTACCTTTCGTTGCGGACGCTCAGCTTCCTCAGGATCTTTTGGATCGTCTGCAAGGCCGCCGTCATGACCGCTCTCGGATTCGGCGCTTTCCTATTCTTGTTCAAGGCAACGGCCGTGAGCCGCTTCTTTTTCCTGCTGTTCGCGGTGACAAGCCTCGTGCTGATCCTGGCTGAAAAAGCGGCAGCGTACCTGGCCATGCATTACGTCCGCAGGAGAGGGCGAAATTACCGGCGGCTGCTCATTGTCGGGACGGGACGCAGGGCCGCCGAGTTCATCCGCAGAATTAAGGGCCACCCTGAATGGGGCTTCCACATCCTGGGTGCGATCGACGACGAACCCGGGAGGGGAATCAAAAAGGTGGATGGCGTCGATATCGTAGGCGCCCTGGACGACATCCCCAAGATCCTCCATAGCGACGCGGTCGACGAGATCGTTTTCATCGTCCCCAGGTCCCGGCTGAGCCATGTCGAGGGAGCGCTTCATGATTGTGAGACCGAGGGCGTGGTGACGACTATCACCGTGGACCTGTTCGACATGCAAATCGCCAAGTCCGCCGTCTCGGAAATCGATGGCATCCCTCTCCTCCGCTTTCATACGATAAAAATCAATGAATGGCAGCTCCTGGTTAAGCGGCTTATCGACATCGCCGTTTCCGGCTTGATCATCGTTCTCATGGGGCCTTTTCTGGTTCTGATGGCCTTTCTCATCAAGCTGACCTCGCCGGGCCCGGTCTTTTTCAAGCAGCAGCGCCTCGGCCTTCACGGCCGGAAGTTCACTCTCTCCAAGTTCCGGACCATGCGCCAGGGCGCTCAGGACGCCCTTTCCAAGGTCAATGACGTGGCCGAGATGGATACTCCCGAATTCCGGGCCAAGAAAACCCAATGGATAACGCCTCTCGGCAAGATTATGAGAAAATTCAGCTTGGACGAATTGCCCCAATTCTTCAATGTCCTTATTGGGGACATGAGCCTCATCGGTCCTCGTCCGACGGTGCCCGACGAGGTCGAAAAATACAAGGCCTGGCAGAGACGGCGTTTCTCCATGAAGCCGGGCATCACCTGTCTGTGGCAGGTCAATGGGCGAAACAATATCGGGTTTGAAGACTGGATGAAGCTCGACCTGGAATACCTGGACAACTGGTCATTATGGCTCGATATCAAGATCATGATCAAGACGGTCCCGGTCGTCCTTTTCGGGATCGGCGCGTATTAAAGCCCCTGGCCCTGCAGGGCCATGAGGTTTATAATGTCCTTCATTATACCGCAATGAAAAGAACGAACTTTATCGGCCTGCTGCTTGTTTTCTTGCCGTTCCTGATCCCCAGCCGGCTTCTGGCTTGGGGAAACACCTGGATGGGAGCCAGCCTGGAGATGATGGTCAATGCGGCTCGTTGGAAAGCGGGCCCTTTTAGATATTCAGGGGCTTTTCAGTTCAATAACGCCGGCCATGATTCCGATATCTACTTCGGAACTTTGGCATACCCCGTCCCTGATTTCACATTCAGCGCCGGCCCCGACATCCAAGTTCTCCTTCCCCTGAAGAAAAAAATCGTCTTCGACATTACCGAATCGCCCCGTTATGTCTATTATCTGGATACAGACAGGGAGCGGGCCCTGAACAACACATTCGCCGGCCGAGTGCACTTTATCTTCGATAGATTTTATATCCAGGCCGGAGGGGGGCTCCTCAATGCCAAGCAGAGACTGAGCACGGAGTTGAATGTCAATATCCGGCTCAAAGAGAATTCCATGAACGGGCTTATCCTCTGGCAGGCTTCGAAAGGGACCTCCCTCGCCCTTCAATATCAGAGATCGGTCTTTAGGTACGACAACCTGACTTCCGGGACTACCAACGTCAGCGAGAATCTCAACCGAACGGAAAGCTACGTGGATTTCATGGCCTTCCTCCAGCAGCATGCGAAGACAAGGTTCTATCTGGATGGCCAGTATGGTTCTTACGTATTTGCGCAAGAAACTTCGAACTTTAAAAACTCCCGAACTTATGGCGTTTATGGGGGGGTCGAATTTCTTGCCCCCGCGGCCGGATTCGAAGGACTCACGGCCGGCCTGCGGGGAAGCATCAACATCGGATACCAATACCTGGATATTCTCGATCCTCTCCAGAAGGATTTTTCAGGCCTGTCCGGAAACACCGGAGTCTCCCTGGGCATCATGAAATTGACGGCTCTCCATGTCTTCTTTTCCATAGGACCCCAATTTTCCGCCTATTCCGGCCAAACTTATTATCTTCAGACGTTCTATGGGGTCGGCGTAACCCGCTCTCTCTCAAGAAAGATCTCGTTTTCATATGACTTTTATTATAGCCAGAATAAATATCCCGCCGGAGAAATCGGCGGCGGTTCTTCATCGGGGACGGCGGCCGACCGCTACACGACGCATTCTTTCAGTCTTGACTTTCGTCTGAGGAGGGAACTCGGACTCAGCCTGTTAGCAAACCTCGGCGGGAGGAAATCGCAGCTCGCTCCCCGGCCGGACAGCCGGCATAGCTTTTTCGGATTCAGCCTGACCTACGGGTATACATCGGGCGGGCTTTCCTTGAGGGGAGGCCCCCTTTCCTGAGGCCCCCGCAGGAAAGGGCTGGATTCAGAATATTGCCGGAGTTATAATAATCTGCAATAAATAAGGGCCCTCGGCATGGGACGAAAAAGGGAACCCAATGAGAAAGAGCCAAAAAAAACGGATGAGTGACAGTCGCCACAGGCCGATTCATGGCGCAGTTTTAGCCCTGCTATTATGCGGATTTCTGCCCGCAAGCATCCTCGCCAAGCAGGAAGGACAGACCCTTCCCGTCAATGATTACAAGATCGGGACCAAAGACCTGCTCGAGATCAGGGTCTTCGAACTTCCCGAGCTCAATCAGACCGTCCGGGTCGCCGAAGACGGTTCCGTAAGTCTCGCGTTGATCGGGAAAGTCACCGTCGCGGGACTGACCTCCCAGGAACTGGAAAAGAACCTGGCCTCGATTCTCGATCAAAAATACACCAAGGGCGCCCACGTCACCGTCTTCATCAAGGAATATCAGAAGGTCGCCGTCTTGGGGGCCGTCGGAAAGCCGGGGAACTACGAATTGGTCGGGCCCACGACCATCCTCCAGGTCATATCACAAGCCGGAGGATTGACGGCCGAAGCCATGAAAGAGATCTATGTCTTCCGGCAGGGCCCGGACGGGCAAAAGACCAGAATCGTCATCAACCTGGTAGATCTGTTCACCAGGGGGGAGCAGACCCTGAACATCGATCTCCAGCCGAACGACGTGGTCAATATCCCCGTGGATCGAACCCTCACGGTCTATGTCTATGGGGAGGTCAAGAGCCCTGGGGCGATCCAATTCAAGCAATCGCAGAAAATCAGCTTGCTGCAGGCTATCGCCCAGGCGGGCGGCCCGACCGAGTGGGCAGCGAAATCGCGCGTGACGATCACGCGGAAAGCCGGCGGCACGGGCAAGGAAATGAAGATCCACGTAAACCTCAAAGACATTATCTCCGGAAAGACTTCAGACATTCTCCTTGAGGAAGGTGACGTCATAATCATCCCCTGAGGGTAGATTTATACTTAAAAAGAGGCGATGGTGATGGATCCAATCACGAATATCGAAAACAAGCCGGTTATTTCGATTCAGCATTATTGGCACATTCTGCTCAAATGGAAGTGGACCGCCTTTTTGTTCTTCCTCGCGGTTGTCGGAGGCGTCACCCTTCTTTCCTTTCTGATGCCGCGGACCTATACGTCCAACGGAAGCATTTGGGTCGAAGAACAGATGAATATCCTCCCCTTTGAGGATGTCCAGAGGTTCGATTCCACGAATTCTTCCCCCCAGAGCTACTCTCAATTGCTCCAAAGCCGGGCCCTGGCCGCCAAGGTCATCGAAAAGCTCAAGCTTTACGAAAACCCGCATTTTGCCGGAAAACCCCGGAAAGGAGAAAAGCTCCCCGGCCCCTCGGACCGGGTCTTCATGGAGCTCCTGATCCAGAAATTTCAGGACAGCATTTTCGTCCGGCCCATCGAGCGGACGAAACTTTTGGAGGTGACATACACCGACCGGGATCCCCTGTTCGCTTCCGAGACCTTGAACACGCTCTTTGATGAATACATCGCCATGATCATCAATCAAAGGTACGAGGCATCCGCGCGGGCCACACAATTCCTGAAAAGTCAGATCACCGCCGTCCGGACCGAGATCGAAGAGGGCGAGAAAAAGCTCAGCGACTATGGCTCGGCGAAGAATATCCTTCCTTTGACCGCCGCGGAGACTCCCACCATCACCAGGCTTTCTGAAGTCAATAAGGCCCTGACGGACGCGACGATCAACAGGGTCAACAAGTTTGATTTATACAACCAGCTCAAATCGGGCACGATTGCCGACATTCCCGGAAGTCCAACCGGCGGTCCCAGCCCCGTTCAAGGCCTTCGCGATCGATATGCGGCGCTCAGCCAGGAATACGCCAGAAGGCTGGCCACGTTGAAGCCCGAGTATCCGGAGATGCAGCGCTTGAAATCGGAGATCGATTCCGTCAAAGAGACTCTCCAGATGGAATCCGCGAAGTTGGTAGATACCGCGTTCGCCGATTACCAGGCCGCCCTCAGCAAGGAACAAACGCTCAGGGGATTGCTTGAGCAGACCAGGACCGATGCGTTCAAAGCCAACAGCAGTTCCATCGTCTATAACAGTTTGAGGATTGAAGTCGACAACAAAAAGGCCCTTCTCGAATCCCTCTCCAAAAGGCAGAGCGAGACCGACCTGTCATCCCGGCTGAAAAGCTATGAGGCCGCGAACATATGGATCGTCGACAGGGCCAGTCTTCCGCTCCGCCCGACATCCCCGAACAAGCGGCGCAACGTGCTCATGGGGCTCTTGGCCGGCCTGGCCGGGGGAATCGGATTGGCCCTTTTGCTCGAGCACTTGAATAACAGCGTTAAAACGTCGAAAGACGTGACAGCTTCAACCGGCCTTCCGACCCTGGGCGTCATCCCCTCTTTCGATGCGGAAATCCATCCCAAAGGGCCCAAGTCCGAATTCACGAGGCTCGTCAACGTCGTCTCCGGCAAAGGCGAATCGAAAAACGGCAAGAAGCCGCGGCGCAAGGGCGACACGTCTGTCCTAAAGTCCACCGCGGGCCAAATGAGCCAGATTAGCCGGGCGCTTCTCAAAGACAGCATCGAGTTGATCCCCATACGAGAGCCGCACTCAATCCAAGCGGAAAGCTACCGCTCCATCCGGACAACTTTGCTCGTTTCCTCGCCTCCGGGGAAGCTCAAGGCTATTCTCATCACGAGCCCCCTGGCCCGGGAAGGAAAATCGGCAACCGTGGCCAACCTGGGGATCACCCTGTCACAGGCCAATAAGCGTGTCGTCATCATCGATGCCGACCTTCGAAAGCCTAAACAAAGCCGGATATTCGGCCTTAACGGCGGCTGGGGGTTATCGCACTTCGTGACGTCCTTTATCGAAGAGGCCGATTTGGTGAGGCCCACCGAATTTCCGAACCTGTCGCTTATCGGCAGCGGGCCTCTCCCCGCTAACCCCATCGAGCTCCTCACGGCCGAAAGGATGGACCACCTCATCGCTTTCTTAAAACGGAGCTTTGATTATATTCTCATCGATTCGCCGCCGGTTCTCGCGGTTTCCGACGCCCTGGCCTTGGGGCCGATGATCGACGGCGTTATCCTAGTGACGCGCGGGGGGCAGACGCCGATACCGGCATTGAAGCAGGCCAAACAAAAGCTCGATGCCCACAAGCTCAAGTGCCTCGGCGTTATTTTGAACGGCGTCAACCTGGTCGAGCAGGACGGCTATTACGCCAAGCAGTATTATCAGTATTCCAAGCCGGAATAGGGCTTCGTCCGGCTATCTCTTCTCACCGGCCGTCATGTCCACGACCACATTCGCTTCGTCCCAGCTCGCCAGCCCCCGCGTGTTGACTGCCCTGCCGCTGGCCACCCACTTATCCCCCGCCGCCGTATCGAACTTGGCCACCTCGGTGACGAGCTGGTGGTTCACGGTCTCGAGCACGTCGCTCGGCTGATGATAATGAGGGCTCCCGAGGAGCGGATAGGAGCCCACCGTCGGGAAGCGAGGATTTAAACATGGTTGGGCTCCGGCGACTAAATCTAGGAGAGTTGCTTATATTAAATCCGGGGATCAAAGTCAACGCGAGGAGGCCGGAAGCACCGTTCACCCCGGAGGAGAGCGCTTCGCAATCATGGTATGATAAAACGCTTGCATAATCGTGCTTGAATCCAAACCCAATTTTCCTCGATTATCACTCATTCTTTGCGCCTTGGTTTTCATTGTTGTCTCGTGCCAAGTTCCGCCGTCCGATAGCCAGCCGTCAACGCTTAAAGCCTCCTTCACGTACGCACCGGCCTCCCCCGTGGCTGGGCAAGCCGTGCAGTTCACGGACGCCTCGACGGGAAGCCCGGCCTCCTGGCTGTGGAACTTCGGGGATGGCGGCACAAGTACGGTTCAGAATCCAACCCACGTCTATGCTGCGGCAGGCCCCTATACGGTGGCGCTGACCATAGGAACTGGCTCTGATTCAAACAGCACGAGCAAAACGGTCGGCGTCAACCAGTCCGGTAGTATTACGGCTGCAAGCCCTTCTTTTGCGGATGTAAGTATAGCTATTGCCCAGGCCAATCCGGGAGATACCGTCATTGTTCCTGCAGGAACGGCGATTTGGAACGACCATCTTATCATCACAAAAGGCGTAACCCTGATCGGGGCGGGAATAGGACAAACGGTTATCACCAGCAACTATGCGGAGCCAAATCATCACCATCAACCGGCCAATGGCTATTCTCCGGCGCAATGCCTAGAGCAATATCTCCTCACCTACAATCCTTCAAATCCCGGCGCCAATGAGCCTTTTCGCCTGTCCGGGTTTACTTTTGACTTGGGCTCGAAGTGCGAAGGGATCATGGTGGTTAATTACGTGAACTCCCCCCATATCACGAATATCCGCGTTGACAACAACAGGATCATAAACCCCGCGACCGGCAGCAACCCGGCCTACCCCTGGGAATATGGCGTCGGGATTGCCATGGGATTATGGGGACAGATCTATGGAGTTATCGACAACAATGTGATTTCCGGGGCTGCATATTTCAATGTCATCGGAATGAATGAAGCTGATTGGACGAACGAAACTTTCCAATTTGGTTCCGCCAGTAACTTATATTTCGAGGATAATGATATTACTCTCGCTTCGTCCGATACGTCGCAGGGGTGTATCATTTCCGGAGCTGGAGGCCGCTGGTGTTTTAGGTACAACCATGTTCATGCCACGGCTTGCCCACAAGGATTGTGGCCAGTTTTAGACGCCCACGGGAACACGGGAGCAGGAGGGAATCTCGGACTCATGGGATTTGAGGCGTATGGCAACACGGTTGATATAGGGGGATACGGCGGAGAATTCATAGGCCAGCGTGGAGGACGGGCTTTGGCGTATAACAACAATATTGCCGCCGGCGGGTCCGTCATCATAGCCATCCGGGAAGAATATGCGGACAGCACGAGCCCGCCCGCGACAGCCTCGGACGGGGAAACCCAGCACGTAGGCAACAGTTATTACTGGAACAATATAAAAAATGGTTCAAACAGAATCGACCCGCAGATTGGCGACACCGTGGATTACGGAGGGTCCCTCGGGCTTGTCCCTCAAGCGAACAGGGATTTTTGGTTCCAAGGATCGTCGTTTAATGGGACGACTGGCATAGGGGTCGGGCCCCTGGCTTCCCGTCCGACCACATGTACCATCGGTGTCGCGTATTGGGCCACCGACGAGGGAAAACTTTATGTGGCCACGGCAACGAACGTGTGGACGCTATACTACACCCCGTATACGTATCCCCATCCTTTGCGAAAATAGCCGGGAGCTAATGATTTCGGTGACACACAACTAATTACCGAAATTCTCGGCGCACTCGGAAAAATCGGGCGAGGTGAGGAAATTCGGTGACACACACCTATTCACGGAGAAATTCTGGTGACACGCACCAAATCAAGAGATTTGGAGCATGTCACCTAATTTCGGACCCGGGCCGTCCCTTGATTAATGATGAAATTTCGGTGACAATTAGCGGGCAACGTATGCCCAGCAAAAAGACGCGAATCTGCGCAGGGGATCCATGAATAACCGCAACAGAACTATCATCTGCAGCACCGTTTCCGGCCTAATTTTGGCAACTTTTTTCATAAGTTTCTCACCTGCCGCCCCCTTTACCTCCACTTCCGGGTCCGACATAACCACAAGTTCCGGCGCCGTTGTCGCGGAAACCCCGCAACAGCGCGCCTCCCGCCTCGCCTGGTGGCGCGAGGCCCGGTTCGGGATGTTCATTCATTGGGGGCCGGTCAGCCTCAAGGGCACGGAGATCGGCTGGTCGCGCGGGGACGAGGTCCCGGCCACGGAATACGACGCACTCTACAAGAGGTTCAACCCTACGCTCTTCGACGCCGACGCCTGGGTCACGCTCGCCAAGCAGGCCGGCATGAAATATGTCGTCATCACCTCCAAGCACCACGACGGATTCTGCATTTGGGACACGAAGCTCACGGACTACAACATCATGAACACGCCGTTCCACCGCGACATCCTGAAAGAGCTCTCCGCGGCGTGCCGCAAGCAGGGCATCGTCTTCAGCACCTACCACTCGATCCTCGACTGGCATCACCCGGACTACCCGCTCGGAAGCCCGGGCGGCAAGACCGAGAAACGCGCGGCCAACATGGACCGCTACGTCGCCTACCTCAAGGGCCAGCTGGCCGAGATCATCAGGAATTACGGGCTGCTCGGCGTCATGTGGTTCGACGGGCAATGGGAGAAGCCGTGGAACCCGGACCGCGGCCAGGACCTCTACAACTACGTGAGCGGACTCCAGCCGTCGATCATCATCAACAACCGCGTCGGGGCAGCCCGGCCGGGGAAGGACGGCTCGATCTCTGCAGAGGCCGCCGGCGGCGACTACGACACGCCCGAGCAGAAAATCGGAAATTTCCAGAACGACCGGCCCTGGGAATCGTGCATCACGATTTGCGAGCAGTGGTCCTGGAAACCGAACGACAAGCTGAAATCGCTCAAGGAATGCCTGCAGACGCTCATCCTCTGCGCGGGCGGCGACGGCAACCTCCTCCTCAACGTCGGCCCAATGCCGGACGGACGGATCGAGCCGCGCCAGGTGGACAGACTGAAGGAGATCGGGCAGTGGCTGGACGCGCACGGCCAGACGATTTATGGGACGCGGGGCGGGCCGTTCAAGCCCGGCACCTGGGGCGCGAGCACATACAAGGGCGATTCGATCTTCGTCCACGTTTTCGAGTGGCCGGAGGGAGGGCTGGCGCTGCCGCCGATCGGGAAAAAGGTCCTCTCATGGAAGGCGCTGACGGGCGGTCAGGCGGAGGTCAAGCAGGGCGCTCAGGGGATTCGCATCAATGTGCCGAAGGAATCCCGTCAGGACATCGATACGCTGATCGAGATCACGCTCGACGGGCCGGCGTCGGAGATCGCGCCGGTAAAAATTCGGTGACACACAACTCATTACCGAAATTCGGGTATGCGATTACGTCCAGATTCCTTGGAGTAACGGGTACTGGGTCTTGAAGCCCAGGATGGCCAGGTAGAGCCCGTAACCCGGGTAATTTCTCCGCAGCTCTTTCAAGTTCTCCAACGGATCATAGGGCGTCCCTTCGGGGATCTCGTGGCCGACGCATTCGGACAAGAGATGGAGCTTCTTCGACATCCATGCATCCAAGATGACCGGCAGGCCGAACGGCTCGAGCCCGGCCAGCCTCTCGTCACGGCCGATGATCGGCTGGGTAATGATGAAGGACGCGCCGGCCCCCGCCTTCCGCGTCATCTTCTCAAGCTCCGAATCCTGCGGCTCGTAGGGATTGAAGGCGACACCGCAAGTAAACTGCCCCGGATACTCCCGGTCGATATAGCGCAAGAGCTCCACCGACGTCACGGTCACGGCCTCGACCCCAATCTCGGCCGGCTCGAGCCGGTGGAGCCGCTGGCTGCCGTCGCCCGATACGACCAGCAGGTACTTCCCTCCGACCGCCTTGAACGCCCCGAGGATCTCGTCGAGCTCCTTTTTGGGGTGGAAGGTGTTGATGTGGACCATCAGCTGCCCCGCGTGCACGGGCAGCTCCAAGAGCTCGATCGTCTCCATGGCCCCGTAGCTCAGGAGGCCCATGGGGTTGTCCGTAATGCAAACGATCCAGCCCGCCTCCACGACTTTCCGGTACTTGTCCCCAAAGGTCTGGATATCCTTCTCGATGTCCTCCGAGCTCCGTTTGGGCGTCTGGAGCTCGACATGGAAGATTTTGTCATCAATTTGATGCTCCACGGCTGCCTCTGCTCAGGAGTAGAATTTTTTGACCCGCATGAGCGTCTCAAGGCCTTCAAGCTTCAGGATGTCCTCGAGGCAATCCAGGGCCGGATGGCCGGCCGCCAGGATCTCGTACTTGCGGATGGTCGAGCCGATGATCGTGTCGAGGCCGCGCGGCATGGCCAGGGTCAGGAAAGCGCTCTCAAGCGGCCCTTTGACCGGCGACCCGTCCTTCCGCTTCGAGGGCAGCATGACGGTGAAATTGCTCAACCCCACCGACATATGGACGCCGGCGAAGAAGGGGTCATCGCGAATGAGGGCCAATGACCCCAGGACGCGCTTGAGCTGACCCTCGCAGTCGCCGCCGATCGGGGCGATCCCCGGGTCGATAATGGCCTGATCGTTCGTGAAGCCCGGGATCCGCCGACGGGCCTCTTCGAGCAAGGCCTTGGCCGCCTGCCGCGTCTCCTCGGCCGTCCGGTTCATGCTGGCGCAACCTTCGGCTCGCTCAAATCTCTCCGAGGCCATGAGGATGGGCATGAACGGCCGAACGGCCCAGAGGTCGAACATCTCCAGGCGGAGCGGCGATATCGAGTTCAGTATCGGTCTCCTCCCGCCGGACCGCTCAAGGTCGTACGCCCGGAGCCCCGCCTCGGCGATGGCCGGGTCCGGAGTGTCGATGGAGAGAGGTTTGGCCGTGACGGACTGGATCCGGCGGACCAGATCGGCCATGAATTCGGGCGACCGCAGCCCCACGTTCACGTCGATGTAAGCGGCCCCTTTCTCGTCCTGGCTCCGGGCCAGCTCGAGCAGGCTGCCGACGTCGCTCTCGTCGAAAAGCTTTTTGGTCGAGGGCACGGAGTCGTTGACCGACTCGCCGATGATCGTTAACCCTGAGATGGCCATGGCGTTATGCTCCTTTTCGCAACGAAAATACCTCCGCCGGCACGTCTTGTCAATCTCCCGCTCCTCCCGGGGGGGTCTTCTCCGGGATTGCGGACATTACGGTGACACACAGCTAAATACCGAAATTCATGAGGGGAAAATTCAAGCGACACGTACCAAACCCCCGTAGAGAATTTGGGGACACGATCCCAATTCCAGAGAATTGGGTCATGTCCCCAAATTTCATGTCCCCAAATTCCACGACCCGGAATTTCTGTCACCGAAATTCGACCGTATAAGTTGCTCCTAAGGGGAACTTTTTCCCCATATGGGCCGTATATATGGTATCAGGAGAATGGATCATGAAGAGAGAGTCCGGGCCAACCGCGCGCATAGGCCGTGTTATCGCAGGCCTCGTTATGATGAGTATAGTGATCCTATGTCTTTTCCCCTCCGCTCTTTCCGCCAAGGATAAAGCGAAGCAGAACCAGAATCCCGCCCCCAAGCCCGTCGAGCAGAGGGTCGTCCACGCCGTCCGGGCCCTTTCCCCCATCACCATTGACGGCCGCCTGGAGGAGGACGTCTGGAAGGGCGAGGCGGCCGAGGGCTTCACCCAGAGCGACCCCAAGGAGGGCGACGCCGCCACGGAGCGGACGAAGGTCTGGGTCGCCTACGACGACAAGGCGCTTTACGTCGCCGCCTTCTGCTACGATTCGGAGCCCGCGAAGATTCTGAGCCGCCTCGAGCGGCGCGACGCCCAGGTCGATTCCGACTCGTTCACCTTCTTCGTCGACCCTTATTACGACAAGCGTTCGGGCTACAGCTTCAGCGTCAACCCCGCGGGCTCGATCACGGACCAGGTCCTGTCGAACGACGTCAACGAGGACGAGACCTGGGACGGCGTGTGGGAGGCCAAGGCCGCGATCAACGGCGAGGGTTGGACCGTCGAAATGCGCATCCCGTTCAATCAGATCCGCTTTCCGAAAAAGGACGATTACGTCTGGGGCGTGAACTTCACCCGCGTCATCAAGCGGAAAAATGAGAAGGCCTCTTTCTGCTGGGTGCCGAAGGCCGACTCGGCCTTCGTCTCGCGGTTCGCGCGGCTCGAGGGGATCCGGGGCATCAGCCCGGGGCGCAGCATCGAATTCATGCCATACGCCGTCGCCGACGCCCAGTTTCGTCCGGCCCAGCCGGGGAATCCTTTCGAAACGGGCCACCGGACACTTGGGAACGCCGGCTTCGACCTCAAGGCCGGGCTCAAGAGCAACCTGACGCTCGACGTCACGGTCAACCCCGACTTCGGCCAGGTCGAGGTCGACCCGGCCGTCATCAACCTCTCGGCCTACGAAACCTACTTCCAGGAGAAGCGGCCGTTCTTCATCGAAGGGGCATCGCTTTTCCAGAATTTCGGGCGAGGCGGGGTCTACCTCAACGCCGAGATCAACTGGCCCCAGCCGACCTTCTTCTATAGCCGCCGGATCGGGCGCGCGCCGCAGGGCTTCGTCACCGGGGACGGGTTCGCGCAGATCCCCGACCGGACGACCATCCTCGGCGCGGCCAAGCTGACGGGGAAGCTGGGAGGCAGCTGGAACGTGGGATTCCTGAGCGCCTTGACCTCGCGCGAGGACGCCCAAATCGACCAGGACGGAATGCGCTTGCAACAGGACATCGAGCCGTTCAGCTATTACGGCGTGTTCCGCGCCCAGAAGGATGTCGGAGAGGGCAAGAGCGGCTACGGGATCATCGGCACGGGGGTGATGCGCGACATCAACTCCCCGACGCTCGCGGGCATCCTCAACAAGAACGCGTTCAGCCTGGCCGCGGACGGCTGGGTGTTCCTGGATAAAAAGCGTGACTGGGTCGTGGGCGGCTGGGCCGGAGGGACGCGGGTCGAGGGGACGGCGGACGACATGTACCGGCTCCAGACCTCGTCGATGCATTATTTCCAGCGGCCCGACGCGACATACCTCGGCGTCAACCCGGCGGCGACGTCGCTCTCGGGGTGGGCCACGCGGCTGAACCTCGCCAAGCAGAACGGAAACTTCCTGCTCCTGGCCTCCGCGGGAGCGCTCTCGCCGGGGTTCGACCCCAACGATATCGGGTATCAGGCGACCGGCTCGGACCTCATCCAATTCCAGATTCTGCCCGGGTACCAGTGGACCAAGCCGGGCAAAATCTTCCAGAACGTCTTGGTCATAGGGGCCTGGTTCCAAAGCTACGATTTCGGGGGCAACAGGACCTGGGACGGCAAGTTGATATCGGTGCAGGGCACGTTCCGGAATTTCTGGCAGTTCAACACGATGTTCGTCTACAACCCCGAATCGGTCAGCAACAGCCGCACGCGCGGCGGCCCGCTGACGATCACGCCGTGGGGTTACCAGATCGATACCATGCTCTCGACCGACACGCGGAGGCCGATCGTCCTCCAGGGGCAATCATCGTTCTACGGGGAGCCGGCGGTGGGCAACCAGTGGAACGGGACTTTATCGCTTAGGTGGAAGGCGCGCTCGAACTTGAGCCTTTCGATCGGGCCCATGCTCGCCCTCGTAACGGACGCGACCCAGTGGGTGCAGGGCGTCGACGACCCGCTGATGACGGCGACGTACGGGCGGCGATACGTTTTCGGGTATCTCGACGAGACGGTCATCGGGAGCGAGATCCGGGTGGACTGGACGTTCACGCCGCGGCTCACGCTGCAGGCCTACCTGCAGCCGTATATCGCGGTCGGAAAATACAGCGAGTTCAAGGAGCTGGCGCGGCCGAAGAGCTTCGATTACACGACCTACGGAACGGGAACGGGCGCGTCGACGATCGGGTACGCGGACGGGCTGTACACGGTGGACCCGGACGGAGCGGCGGGGCCGGCCGCGCCGTTCTCGTTCGGAAACCCCGATTTCAACTATAAGTCCATGCGCGGAACGGTCGTGCTGCGGTGGGAATACCTGCCGGGGTCGCTCCTGTACTTCGTGTGGACGCAGAACCGCGCCGACTACGCCAACCCCGGGAACCTGCAGATCGGGCGCGACCTGGGCAATCTCTTCTCCGCCCCCGGCGACAACATCTTCCTGCTCAAAGTCTCTTACCGCTGGAATATGTAATTAAGAAGTGTAATTAAGAAGGGGTCAAATCTACGCAATGCCAGTTTTCCCTCTGCCCGGCGCGGGCGCGGGAGACTAAAAGTGCAATTTCCAGCGCCGTAGCCCATGCGCCGGCCACAGGAAGTTTTAGAAGGTAGACCTATCCCACTTCCCTTTTTGTAGAAACTGGCATTGCGTAGATTTGACCCCTTCTTAGTTCATCGCTTGCGGGTCATTTGCTGCCAGTTCTGGCTGGAGTGGAGGTTCGGATTGAAATTCGGGCTGTCGCTGAAGATGTAATCCGTCCCGTTCGTCCAGGCGTTATCGTATCCGGTGGGGAGATCGACGTTCCGGTTGTTGACGGGGTCGACGTACGTTTCGACACCCCGGAGAGACTGGATGTAACTGTCGAACATCCGGTCCTGCGCGGCGCTCTTGTTCTGGTAGGTCTGCCAGATGATGTCGTTGGTCTCTTCGAGGGTCTTGTGGATCTGCTGGTAGCGGGCAAAAATCGCCTGCTGCTGGCGGAGTTGCTCCCGGGTGACGATGGCGCAGAGCCTCGTATAGCTCACGTTCCAAACGGGGTTGTCAAAACGGGAATAGAGGGAAATCTGGAATTGCCTGATCTTGGCGGGCATCTCTTCGGCCGGGGCGCGGAAGCTCGAAACGGCGGGCGTCCAACTCACGTTCTGGACGTACGCCCCGGATAACGTCGGCTGATTGGTGATGAAGTAGTTGATGGAGGCGGTGAAGTCCTCGATGACGCGCTTGCCGTTTTGGCTGTACTCGACTTTGACCCGCCCGGCGTCGGCCCGTGTCTCGAAGGGAAACGTGAACGGCGAAATCTGACCGAAAATGTTGAGCGTCAGATTGTTGATGGCCAAGGCCCGCTGGGCCAGGCCGGGGAGAGGCTGGGTTTCTACGACCTTCAGGTCGGTCACTCCTTGGCGCGCCTGGGGGATGAACACGCGCTGGAGGAAATCGAGGGCTGTCATCGGCTGCATAATCGTGCTGCCCATCTGGGAGAAAGAATACTGGGACTGCTGGTCTTGGGACCAGAACATGTTCTGGTGAGGAAACTGCTGGATGACCGATCCTCCGTCGGGGCTCGTGACCGTGTAGACGGTGAACGGCTCGGGCGGGTTCTTGGAGAAATTCCAGGTGATGCCGCCGTTGAAAATCCAGTCCTTGGGGACGAGCATCCGGAAGGCCTCGAGGTTCAGCCCCTGCTGGTCCATGACGATCTGGTTGCGAAAGACGAGTGGCTGGCCTGGCAGCGCGCCCTGGGGCTGGCCGGCTTGGGGGGCGGGAAGGGAGAAGGCCGCCGTATGCGGGAATATGAGCGCGAAACTCAAGGCGATGGTAACGCAGAAAATCAAAACAGCCGGGATGCGTTTCATGGGACCCCTCCTCAATTGGTTCGTCTTATTCCTCGCGGCTCCACCCGGGACAAACACCGACGGGCCGTCGGTCCGGCGCGGGAGCTGACTCTAACTGGGAATATATCCGCCGCCGGGTCCGATTGTCAACGGCAACAAGGGGTCAGGCCTATTTCCCTCCAATTTATTTGGAAAAGTTGGGCCTAACCCCTTCTTATTTAACCCCTTCCTATTCTTGACCCGCCCCTAAACCTGGCATTGCGTAGATTTGACCCCGTCTTATTTCGCTTCTTGCTTCGGCGGGGACGCCACGCCGCTCCTCGCTTTGTCCAGAGCCGGCCGGAGAATCGAGAATGCCCCCGCCAGGGCAAATAGCGTGCCGGCACAGCCGAACCAGAGCGCGGCGCCGCCGAACCGCTCATAGACAGCCGTCCCGGCCGGGGGGGCGATGATGAAGGCCAGCGAGAAAACGAAGCTGAAGATGCCCATATAGCGACCCCGGGTCGCGTTCGAGGCCCGCCCGGCGATGAGGGCCGTGACGAGTGGCATGCTCAGCATCTCGCCGAACGTCCACACGGCCACCGTGAATGCCCCGAACGCGAACCCCCGGCCCAGGGGCATGAGCCCGAGCCCCACGCCCAGCAGGACGAAGGAGATATTGATCATCCGGGTCAGCGGGTACTTCCGGATTTTCTCCATCAGGATCATTTCGAGGACGACGATCAGGATGGTGTTCACGGCGAGGAGCTGGCCGATCCGGTTCTCGGCGAGAGCGTAAACATCGCGCATGTAGAGCGGGAAAGTCGTCAGGACCTGGATGAAGACGGAGCACCAGACGACAAAGAGCAGCATGAGGAGAAGGAAAGGACCGTCGCGCCAGGGCGAGCGGTCCACGGGGCTGCTCGCGTCGCCGGGCGCCGGTACCGGGCTCCTCGGGGCCGGGGCCTGCGGCGGGCCCACGCCCGCGGTCCTCCCGCGCTCCCCCTCCGCTGCTCGTGGCTCCTTCCCCGACCCCTTCCACATCAGGGCGAAGACGACGGCCGCCGCGATCGAAGTCAACCCATCCGCCCAGAAGAGAAGCCGGTAATCGCGCAGGGCCAGCAGCCCGCCCACGGCCGGCCCGACGGTCACGCCAAGATTATTCGCCAGGCGGTTGAGGGCAAACCCTTTGACCTGGAGATCCGGCGGGCAGATCCGAGCCATCGACGTGGCGTTCGCGGGATAGAGCGAGCCCGCGGCCACGGCCATGAAGAAGAGCAGGGGCAGGAGCGCGGTCGGATCGCGGACCTGGCCGAGGGCGATTAGAAAGCCCCCAGCGACGGCGAGGCCCGTCTTCTGAACGGCGATCGAGCCCACCTTGTCGGCCAGCCACCCGCCGCCATAAGCGCCGACCAGCGAGCCGACTCCGTACAAACTCAAGGCCCCGCCGGCCCGGACCGGACTGAAGCCGAGCTTGCGCGTTAGGTAAAGAGTCAGGAAAAAAATGACCATCGACCCCGAAGAATTGACGAGGTTGACGGTGAAGAGGATCCAGGCGCGGCGCGGGAGGCCGCTGTACGCCTGGCGGTAGGTGTCCCGAATTTTCCCGAGCATGCCTGTTGAGCGGGTATTACACCAAAACGAGCGGGAACGTCAACCGGGCAAAAAGAGGGGGTCAAATATTAAACCGGATGCTCAGGATGTCGCCGTCCTTGACGTTATAGTCCTTGCCAGCGAGCAGGAATTTCCCTTTTTCCTTGACGGCCTTCTCCGACCCCCAAGCCATGAGGTCCTCGTAGGCGAAGCATTCGGCGGCGATGAACCCCCGGGCCAGGTCGGAATGGATGGCGGCGGCGGCTTCGACGGCCGTGGCGTTCCGTCTGACGTTCCAGGCCCGGACCTCGTCGTCGCCAACGGTGAAAAAGCTGATATAGCCGAGCGCCCCGTAGGCCAGGGCCGTGAGCCGGTCGCGCGCCGATTCACGGATGCCCATGTCCTCCATGAAAGCCCGGGCCGACTCCTCGTCGAGCTTCGACAGCTCCATCTCGAACTCGCCGGCGAACTCGATGGTCCCGTATCGGGCCGAGAGCTCGCCGATGACCGCGCCGCTCCGCCCGTAGAGGGCTTCGTGGGAGTTGAGGATGACCACGGCCTGCTTATTGGTCAGAAACTGGAAGCCACGGATGAGCGTCTCCGCGTCCGGGTCGAGGTCCAGGTCGCGGACCGCCTGCCCGGCATTGAGCGCCTCGACTACCCGGCGCACGACCTTTTCTTCGGCCCTCAGTGCCGGCGTCGCCTGACCCTTCTTGAGCCCGGACTCGATTCTTTCCAGGCGCTTCTCGGCGATAATCAGGTCGGCGACCAGCAGCTCTTCCTCGATCTTCCGCAGGTCGGCGAGCGGGGAAGGTTCGCCCTGGAGGTCGGTGCCGAACTCGCGGAGGACGATGGCCAGCGCGTCGCACGTGCGGACGGCTTTCATCATCTCGCCGGAGAACGCGTCCGACCTGGCGTCGCCTTCGCTGACGCCCGAGAAGTCCACGATATCGATGGTCGGGTAGACGATCCGCTTGGGCCGGTAGATCGCGGAGAGTTCCGTGACGCGCTCGTCGCCGACCTTGACGGCGGCCAGATTGGGGCCGACCCGTCCGGCGGAGTAGGCCGAAACCGCGGCGGACGATCCCGTCAGCGCGTTGAACAACGTCGTCTTGCCCGACTTCGGCAGCCCGATGAATCCGATCTTCATGTCTCCTCCGGACGATAAAATCCTATTCGCCTTCTTAACCTCTCGGGTCCGCCGCGGGGCGGCTAAGGGGGAGGCCCAAACGCCTCAAACGAATGAAGTTAGTATAGCAGAAACGCCGCCGCCTGTCGAGCGGTAGGTTAATAAGATGGGGTCAAATCTACGCAATGCCAATTATTCTTCGCGCTCGTCCCTGGCAGAGGGAAACTGGCATTGCGTAGATTTGACCCCATCTTGTTTCTTCTTATTTCCGCACGGGCTTGAGAAGGAGGTCCTGGAAATCGTAGCTGAAATCGACGTCCGGCGACGCCGGGATCATTTTGGCCTGTTCGATGCTGCCATCCGGGTTGATATTGAACGTCACGTAGGCGTCGGCCCGGAGCTCGCGCTCCCTCCAGCGGACAAGGAACGTGTCATACTGCCAGTGCTCAAGATCCCCGACGAGCTGGGGCGATTTCGTGAAGCGCATCACCAGCTTGCCGCCCTCGAGCTCGATGTCGATGTCCCCGTACCAGGCGTCCCGGTAGGTCATTGCATATTTTTCGAGCGCCAGAGACGGCTTGGAATTCACGTCGCGCGCAGCACCCGCCTTCTTCACCGTCTCGGCGGTCTGGGCCTCGTTCCGCGCCTGGACCTTGAGATAGGCGGCGAGCCAGTCCGTCTTCGGGGCCTCCAGGTAATAATCCGCGACGAACATCGTAAGCGCGGCGAAGGCCTCCTCCGCTTCCTGGTTCGTGAGGACGGCGATCCCCAAATTCCGCTCCGGGATGAGATAGACCTGGGACACGTACCCCGCCAGCCCTCCGGTGTGGGTGACGACCTTCAGGCCGCGGTAGTCCCTAAGGCGCAGGCCCAGGGCGTACCCGTTGAAGTTGGACTTCAACGGGGCCAGCTCAGCGGGCGGATCCCCAAGGGGCATGGGCGTCACATAGCCCGTCAGCTGGCGGTAGGTCCGTTCCGAGAAAAGCCGCGTCCCGTCCGCGAGCTGTCCGCGGCCGAGCAGGACGAGCATCCACTTGGCCATGTCCTCGGCGCACGAGTTGATGCCCCCAGCCGGGTTCGTGTTGTCGTTCGTGGACGGTTTGACGAGCCGGACGACCCCGTCGATCTTGGCGTGCGTGGCCGCGACGTTGCCGCTCTCGGCCGACGCGGAATGGCGGACGTTCGACCAAGTCATCCCGACCTTGGCCAGGATCCGTTCCTTGACGAAATCCTCCCAGACCTTGCCGCTCACGGCCTCGATGACCTCCCCAGCCACGGAGTAGAGCAGGTTGTCATAAGCGTAGGCATACCTGAACGAGGTCGCCGGCTTGATGTAGCGCAGGCGCCGGACGATCTCTTTGCGGTCATAGGTCGTCGGCGGCCAGAAGAGAAGGTCGCCCGCGCCGAGCCCCAGGCCGCTCCTATGGACGAGGAGGTCGCGGACGGTGATCTCCCGCGTCACGTACGGGTCGTACATCGCGAACCAGGGCAGGTAGTTGATGACCGGCGCGTCCCAGGCGAGCTTCCCTTCTTCGACGAGAAGGCCGAGGGCCGAGGCCGTAAAGACCTTGGTGTTCGAGGCGATGCCGAAAAGCGTTTGCGCGTCAACGTGCGCCGGCTCACCGAGCTTGCGAACGCCATAGCCTTTGGCCACAACGACACGGCCGTCCTTGACGATGGCCAGCGCAATCCCCGGAACCTCGAAGGCCGTCATGATCCGGGCGGCTTCCGCGTCGAGCCCGGGCGGCGGGACAGGCGGCTTCGGGGTCAGGCCCGAGCCGGACGGCGGCGCCGCGAGCCAAAAGACGACGGCCGCAAGAATTGCATAAAGGGTGATTCGTAACCGGGGGGACGATGTCATGGCTGACCTCCTCGCGATCGGGGCTGAAGGCATTTTTATACAATAACCCGGGATTAAAGGAAAGCCCGCGACGGGACGGGCCCAACGGTTATATTTATATTTCGGTGACACATAACTAATTACCGAAATAGGCACGGGGACCTAATTAAGGTATTTAGTTATGTGTCACCGTAATTAATGATTCTATTTGGCCGCCGGCTTGGACAGCTCGAGGAAAAACCATTTCTGGTCGGTCTTCTTGGCGATAACGGCGAACCCGGCTTTCTGCGCCAGTTCCTCAAAATGCGGCAGGCCCTGCTCTCCCGGCGGGATCTTGACGCCGTATCCCGTATTGACCGTCCGTTCGGGCAGCTTGAAGGAGAACCAGAAGAGGGCGGATTTTTTCCCGACGTCCTCGATCTTCGGGAAAACGACGTCCCATACCAGCAGCCGGCCGCCCGGCCGAAGGACCCGGAAAATCTCCCGGAAAACCTGCTCGTGGTCCGCGCCCGAGATGTACATGAATGTAAAAAAGACCGTGGTCGTATCGAAAGCGCAGTCCAGGAACTTCAGGTCCCGGGCATCCATGACGATCTTGACGAGGGGGCCCGGCGGGGCTTCTTCGAGCTCGCGCTTGCTGAGGTCAATGGCGATGACCTGAGTTCCCTTAAGCTGACCGATCACGCCCTCGCCTCCCCCGCCGATGTCGAGGATTGGGCCGCGGGCCTCAAAGTTCTCGACGGTCACGGTCTGCCGTCCCGCCAGCCAGATCTCGTTGGCAGCAGGCCTTTTCTTCTGGGCCGCTGAGGCCAGCGCAAGCCCGAACGCCGCCAGGACGACGATTCGCCCGATGCATTTCATGGTCATGCGCGTTCCTCTCTTTCCCCGGCCCAGGCCGGGTCACGCCTTCGGCGTATGCTCCATATACTTATACGCGGGGAGGACCCCGGATGGTTCCCGATCGAGCCTGGGAAGAAAATCCTCCCTCCGCCGTCTAAACAGGCGATTAGTTTATGAGGAGGAATATCGCATGAAAAAGCCCGTTCTGGCTGTCCTGCTGTTCGCGCTCCTGGCGTTCACGATCAGCGCCCAGGTCCCCCAGCAGCCCCAGCCCAAGCCCGAAGACCTCGCCAAGAACCTCATTCTTGTCGAAAAGCCCCTGCCCGCCCCCGACATCATGAGGGCCGGCTTCGAATCCATTACGGCCAAGGATTCGATCACCATGCTGACCTACATCTCCTCCGACCTTATGGAAGGCCGGGAGACCGGGACGCGGGGCTACCAACTCGCCGCCGACTACGCGGCCTCTCTGTTCGCCCTGTGGAAGGTCAAGCCCGCCGGCGACCTGCCCGGCCGCGGCGGAATGAGGAGGGGCATGGGCGCCCCGGCCCAGCCGGCCACCCCGCCCGAGAAAACCTATCTCCAGGACTTCGCGCTCCAGGAGATCACGGAATCGTCGAGCCAGATCACGCTCGAATTCCACAAGGGAGACGCCGTGAAAACGCGGCCCTTCCAGCCCGGCCTCGACTACTCGAGCATGTCCTCGACCGGCGAAACCCTGACCGCCCCGGTCGTCTTCGCGGGCTACGGCCTCACGGAAAAGTCCATCGGCTTTGAGGAATTCAAGAACCTCGACGTCAAGGGCAAGATCGTCCTCATCATCTCCGAGGCCCCCGGCCGGGACAACCCCGACTCGCCCTTCCAGAAGACAAAAGAGCTCAAGGACAAGTACTTCCCCCAGGCCGCCCCTGCCGGACCGCCCATGGCCATGGGAGGCGCCCGCTTCAATAAGATCCAGGAAATCGCCAAGCTCGGCCCCGCCGCGATCCTCCAGGTCTCAAACACCGGCAAGGACGCCGACTTCTTCAGAAACCAGCTCCGGCCGCGGCACATCAACGACGACCGGCCGATCGACACGCGGCCGCGGCGCCGGCTCATCATCCCCGGCCTCGCCGCCACCATGCCCTTTGAGCGCTCGTCCGTCGTCTCCATCACCCGGAGCATGGCCGACGCCCTGCTCGAACCGACCGGCATGAAGCTCGCGGACCTGCAGAAAAAGATCGAGACGACGGCCAAGCCCGCCTCGATGGTCATCCCCGGCGCGGCCCTGACCGTTTCGACGACCCTCAAATCGCAGCTCATCCGCGGCACCAACGTTGTCGGCTTCATCGAGGGCTCGGACCCGAAGCTCAAGGACGAGGTCGTGATTGTGGGCGGCCACCTCGATCACCTCGGCGCGTTCGACGGCTACGTTTATAACGGCGCCGACGATGACGGCTCGGGCTCGGTGGGGGTCATGAACCTGGCCCACGCCTTCGCCACGAACCCCCAGAAGCCCAAGCGGACCGTGGTCTTCTGCCTCTGGGCGGGCGAAGAGCAGGGCCTTCTCGGCTCCCGCTACTACACGCTGAATCCAGCCTTCCCGTTGGCCAAGACCGTGGCCTATCTCAACCTCGACATGATCAGCCGGCCGTATAACGACCAGACGATCGCCGGGGCAGCCCGGATGTTCAACTTCCCCGGCGGCCAGGACCTCCTGAAAAAGGTCCATCCGGCTACCTTCCTGCCCGTCTCGTTCACGGCCAAGGGCGGCTTCGCCGACGTCATCCGCGCCGTCGACCAGTACGTCGGGCTCGACCTCTTCCTGCGGGAATCGTCGGGCCAGGAGCGCGGCGGCGGCGGGAGCGACCATTCCTCGTTCGGCGCCGTCGACGTTCCGTGGCTCTTCGCGATCGCGGCCATGACGGAGGATTACCACCAGACGAGCGACAGTGTGGAGAAAGTGAGCGGCGACCTGATCGAGAAGATCTCGAGACTGGTCTACGCGACCGCGTTCACCATAGCGGATAAGTGATTAATTCGGTGACACACAACGAATTACCGAAATAGGCGCTCCTGAGCGTCGCGGAGCGTAGTTGGTTGTGTGTCACCTTTTTTCTATCCTATTTATTTTCGATAAATTACTAGCGAACTCCGCATCCCTGCCCCGGGATCCCGTCGGCCCCCCAGAAATCTGTCCCTCCTGAAAACGCTGGAAACCGCCGGAGAGGAAGCGTATAAGGAAAGGGATATCCCTCTCAGACTCGGTCCGGGATGGCCGGGCACGCCGACTGCCCGAAGGAGGCACGGATGGACCAGGAAAAACCCAAAGTCTACGGCTACCGCTGGGTGGTTTTGCTCTCGTTCGTGCTCATCGCCCTAATGACGCAGGTGCTATGGATCACCTTCGCGCCGGTCACGAGCGCGGCCGCCAAGTTCTACGGCACGTCGGACCTCCAGATCGGCTTGCTCTCCATGATCTTCATGATCGTCTACATCGTGATGGTCCTGCCGTCGGCCTGGGCCATCGACACCTGGGGGTTCAAGACCGCCGTCGGGATCGGCGCCGTGCTGAGCGCCGTCTTCGCCATGACCCGGGGGATCTTCGCCTCGAATTTCACGGTCGTGTTCCTGTCGCAAATCGGCATCGCCGCCGGCCAGCCCTTCGTCATCGGGTCCATCACCAAGATCGCGGCCCGCTGGTTTCCGGCCGAAGAACGGGCCACCTCCTCCGGGCTCGGCACGCTGGCGCTCTACCTCGGTCCCTTGGCGGCCATGCTGCTAAGCCCCTACCTCGTCCTGCGCATCGGCATCCCGCGCATGCTCCTCGCCTACGGCATCGCCACGGCGGCCGGCACGGTCATCTTCCTCGTCCTCGCCCGGGAGCACCCGCCCACGCCGCCCGGACGCGACGAACGCGTATTGATGCTCGACGGCCTCAAGTCCATGCTCCGCCAGCGCGATTTCCTCTTTCTCCTGGTCATGTTCTTCGTCGGGCTGGGCCTCTTCAACAGCGTTTCGACGTGGGTCGAGGACATCATCCGACCGCGCGGCTTCTCCATCACCCAGGCCGGGATGCTCGGCGCCCTGATGCTCATCGGGGGCATCGCCGGAGCCATCGTCGTCCCGCTCTTCTCGGACAAACTGCGGCGCCGCAAACCCTTCATCCTACTGGCCCTCATCGGGCTCCTGCCGGGGCTGCTGGGGATCACCTTCGCAGCGAGCTACGGGCTTCTGCTCATCTCCGGTTTCGTCCTCGGATTCTTCCTGTTGAGCGCCGGACCGATCGGTTTTCAGTACGCTGCCGAGATCACCCACCCGGCGCCCGAGGGGACGTCGAACAGCCTGCTCCTGGTCATGGGACAGATTTCCGGGATCGCCTTCATCCTGGGCATGGACGCGCTCAAATCGCCCGTGACCAAGTCCATGACGGCCCCGCTCCTCGGCCTGGCCGGGCTGACGGTCCTGGCCATCATCCTCGCGACCATGCTTCGGGAGTCCCCCATCCACGGCAAGCGAGTTAGCTAGATTACTTAGATTATTCGGATGGGTGGCACGGTTTAGCCTTCCGGGTATGCTTTTGGGGATTGAGGCTCCAGCTGAGCACGCACCCTGGCGGGACCTCGCCTATTTCGGTAATTAGTTATGTGTCACCGAAATAGAGTGATCAGTTCCCCTGGGCCTCCTGGATCGGGTCGAGCTTGACCGAGACCTTGCCAGTGTACGTCTTGCCGCCGACGGTCAACTTGACGACATACGTGCCCGCCTCGGCCATCTGCCCGCCCATGCCGCGGCCTCCCATGCCCCCTCCGCCTCCGTAGAAGCCCCCGCCCGCGCGGATGATGGGCGCGACGCTCCGCTGGATCTCCATGTACTTCCGGAAGTTCGTCCCGTACTGCTCGAGGGCCTTTTGGGCGTTCTGGAGGGTGGTCTTCTGCTCGGCCGTGAGGTCGGACCGCAGGAGGGCGGCCTCGATCTGTTTCTTGAGGTTCGAGGCCATGCCCTGGACGGACGCCGCCGGCTGGTCGAACCGCAGGTCCCAGGCGATGCGGGTGACTCCCGGCTCGAGGGCGTCGAGAAGGTAGGTCGTCTTGAGGGCGCCCGTGGCGTCCGTGATCTCGAGCGTGGCCGGTTTGTCCGGCTTGGCCTTGACAAAGAAGTGGATCAGGGCGCCGTACGGAGGATTCTCCCCCTTGAAGAATAGGTCGCCCCGGCTGTATCCGCCGCGCCCGGCCTGGATCCAGCGGGTGGCCGGCTTGTTGACGTCGAAGAGCGCGGCGTCCTGGTTGAGGACCGTGTCCGTCGCGAGCCGCAGGGCCGTGACGTCGTCCATGATCCAGATGCCGCGCCCGTGCGTCGCCGCGATGAGGTCGTTATCGCGCGGGTGGATGAGGAGGTCGTGGACCGGGACGACCGGCAGGTTGAGGCTGAGGCTCGACCAGGCCTTGCCGCCGTCGAAGCTGACGAAGGCTCCGTATTCCGTCCCCAGGAAGAGCAGATCCTTGCGCTTGAGGTCCTCGCGGATGACGTAGACCGGCTGCCCGTCGCGGATGTTCCCTATGATGTTCGTCCAGGTCTTGCCGTAGTCCGTCGTTTTGAAAACGTACGTATGGAAATCGTCGCTCCGGTGGCCGTCGAAAGTCACGTATGCCGTGCCGGCGTCGAAACGTGACGCCTCGACGCGGCTGACCCAGGTCCCTTTGGGGACGTTCGGGATCGCGGCCCGGACGTTGGCCCACGCGCCCCCGTCGTTCCGCGTGAGCTGAACGTTACCGTCGTCGGTGCCGGCCCAGATCAGGCCGGGGACGAGCGGCGATTCGGAGATGCTGATGATCGTGCAGTGCGTCTCGGCGCCGGTCACGTCCCGGGTGATGCCGCCGGACGGCTTATCGGGCAAGTGTTTGGCTTTCTCAATCGCGACCGCTTCGGGGCTGTCGGGCGCGTACTTGGTCTTGTCGTTCGTTGTCAAGTCGGGACTGATGATCATCCAGTGGTCGCCGCGGTCGAGCGACCGGAAGACGTGGTTTCCGCCCATGTAGATCGTTCGCGGGTTGTGCGGAGACATGACGATGGGCGTGCTCCAGTTGAAGCGAAGCGGGCTGCGCTGTTGACCCATGGACATCATCGCTTCTTCGGGGCCCATCACCGGCTCCACCTTGGCCCCCGGCTTCTGCCCGGGCGCGGGCGGCTTGACCGCCGGTTTCTCGGCCGGTTTTCCGGCCGGCTTGGCGCCGGGTTTGGCGCCCGGCTTGGCTGCGGGCTGCTCGGCGTAGAACTCCTTGTAGTTGATGACGTTCGACTGCGTCGGCCGGATGCTCTTCGCCTCCCGGGTCTCGACGTTCACCCGACTGGCCTGGCCGCCCTGGCTCTCGCAGTAGGCCGTGTGCCAGTCGGTCGGGTCGTTTTGGGTATGGAAGCCGTCGCCGCCGCCGATGTTGAACCAGAAGTCCGTCAGGACGACGCCTTCGCGGCTCATCGAGGGGCCGCCCCAGGTCCCGTTGTCCTGGAGGCCGCCGTAAACATAGTAAGGGTTGCGCATGTCGGCGCTCACGGCGTAGAACTGGGCCAGACAGAGGTTGTCGTAGAACACCCAGGTCTTGCCGTTGTCGTAGGTGATGGACGCTCCGCCGTCCTGACCGACGAAGAACCGGTTCTTGTTCATCGGGTCAAGCCACATGGCATGGAAATCGGGATGGAGCCCGCCGACCTGGGTCCAAGTCTTGCCGCCGTCGCTCGAGAAGTTGAGGTTCGTCGTCAGGAAGTACACCCACTTGTCCTCGAGCGGGTTGATATAAATATGGCTGTAATAGAACGGCCGGTTGTTCATCCGGTTCACGAACTGCCAGGTCGCGCCGCCGTCCTCCGAGCGGTAAACGCCCGTTCCGAGCTTGGTCATGTCGGCGTAATCCGGATTGGGCTTGGTCTGGGTGTTGTCGATCCGGATCTGGGCGGTCGGCTGGAAATTGGCCTCGATGACGGCCATCAGGACCTTGGGGTTCGAACGGGAGATGGCGATGCCGATGCGGCCGGTGTCGCCCGTCGGCAGTCCTTGGGTGAGCTTGGTCCAGGTCGCGCCGCCGTCCGTCGTCTTAAAAATGCCGCCGTTCGGCCCGCCGGAGTCGAAGCGCCAGGGCTGGCGGAGCCGCTGCCAGAAGGTCACGAAGAGGATGTCCGGGTTCGTCGGGTCCATGACCAGGTCGACCGCGCCCGTCTTCCCGTCGTTGGGCAGGCCGCCGGCGAGCTTGGTCCAGGTTGCACCGCCGTCCGTCGTCTTGAACAGGCCGCGGTCCCCCGTATATCCCCAGGGATGGCCGGAAGCGGCGACATAGACGATTTTGGGGTCCGTCGGGTGAGTCCGGATGCGGCCGATCGTCTGCGTCGTTTCGAGGCCCATCCGGGCGAACGTCTTGCCGCCGTCCGTGGATTTATAGACGCCGTCCCCCCAGGAGACGCTGTTCCGGACGCAGGCCTCTCCCGTCCCGACCCAGATGATGTTCGGGTCCTTCTGGAAGAACTTGACGTCGCCGATCGAGGACGAGCCGTATTTATCGAAGATCGGCTCCCAGGTGGTGCCGGCGTTCACGGACTTGAAGACGCCCCCGGCGGCGCCGGCGACGAGGACGTTCGAGAAGTCGCTGTCCAAGCCCTCGAAGGCCGATATGCGGCCGACCATGTTGGCCGGGCCGACGTTGCGCCATTTCAGATGTTTGATGAGGGCCTGGTTCGGGTCCGCCGGCGCGTTCTGGGGCGAGTTCTGCGCCGAGAAGGGGCCGGCCAGGGCCAGGGTCATGATCAGGAGAAACGCTATTCGTCCAATGGTTTTCAAGCGCTCTTTCATGGGGTCCTCCTTGGGGATGGGCTGGCGTCCGCGGCACGGGAGAGGCTCCGGACCGCGGCGTCGTGATGAAGGGCATGGGTGTGGCGCGGACCGGGGAGGGAGAAACGGCATGGCCCGCCGCGTTCACGTCTCATGGCGAGAAGGCCGAATTATATCGAAAATCCGGGCGCCGAATCAACGGCGAAGAGCCCGAACTTATCCATGTCGGACAAACTTCATGACCGCTTCGAGGGTCTTGAGGTCCGGCTGTCCCTCGGCCGTTTCTTTCCCGGGGGCCAGGGAGGCGTAGGTCAGCGGAGCGCCGAGAAAGGGCGCCGCGATCCGGGTGATCACCCCGAGCGGCCCCATGCCGAGGGCGATGACGTTCTTCCTCGATTCGTAGAGGGACAGCATCCGGACGCAGTCCTGAGAGTTCTGGACCCGGCAGATGATCTTGGCGATGTCGGCGCCCAGGTCGAAGCATTCTTCGATGACCTGCAGGAGATGATGCTTGAGCGGAGTTTCCGTGAAATTGTGGTAGGAGACGATGACGCGGCAGCCCTTCTCCCGGGCCGCCGCCAGAACGGCCTCCCGGGAAGCGCGCGGGGCGTCGACCTCGATGTCGACGTAGGCCGCGCCGGAGGCGATGGCCGCGAGGAGGGCCGCCAGCCTCTCCTCTTCCGTCCGCGTTCCCGGCCGGCAGGTCGCGATCATCTTGACGGGTTCGGCGAAAAGCTGCTTGACTTCGGCGAGCGCCAATCCGGTCTTGTCGATGCGGACCTCGACGAAGTCGAGCCCTCTGACGGCGGCCAGGCAATCTTCCAGGGTCGGTTCGGCGATGCTAACGCAGATCATGGATGTACCCCTCCAGTTCCTCGAAATCGAGATCCTCGATGGCGGGCTCCCCGATGCCCTTGAGAAAAACGAACTTGATCTTGGCCCCCGTCCTTTTTTTGTCCCGCCGGACCGCATCCAGGATCGCGCGCTTGTCGATCGTGACGTATCCGGAGAAGACGTCCGGAAAAAGGCGGCGGACGGTCTGATCGGTGACGAAGATGGTGCGGGCGCCGGGAATGTAAAAGGGAAGGTTCTGGATTCGCTCGCCGATGAGGATCTTCGAGGTCCCGGTTCCCCCCCGGATCTCGAGAACCTTCATCCGCGGACCCTCCTAGGTCTCATCGTGGAGCCGGGCCGAAGGGCTGTATATTCTCCATTTTGGACATGACATCCACGAGCCGGGATTATATCATATTGTTTTCACTAAAGCTCCCTTGACGACGGAATGCTCTCATCGGCGGCCCGGGCCAGAGGGGGCGATAAGGCCGAGGATGAAGACGGCCCCGGCACAGGCGGCCTTGACGATATCGATGAGGGGAATCCGGGCCAGGGAAATGCTTTTCACGACGTCCATGTAATGAAAGGACAGCGCCCCGGCCAGCGCCAGACAACCATAGCCCGCGAGCGCCAGGCCGGCCAGAGCCGGATAAAGGCCGGCTCGGTTCCGGGAGATCGCCCTGGAAGAGAGAAGCAGGACGCCGGCGAACCCGGCGGCGATCAGGGCGATCACTGCCTTTTGATAAGACTGGCGGAAATAATAGACATCCAGGTCGACGATGATTCTCCGTCCCCACGTCGAAAGGCGCTCCTCCAAATTGAAGACCTCCCAGAAAACGGCCGCGAAGAGCACGGTGGCCGCGGCCAGCCAGAACAGACGGCCGCCCGCCGCGCCCCGGCCGGGTCGGCGCCGTCCGCGCATCATCCGGGCCAGGCAGACAAGGCCGGTCGACCCGAGCAGGCCGAAAAGGACGAATCGGAAGGGGCCCCGTGGCGCCGCCGGGACGCCGGGTCCGTCAGGACGGGCTCCTGGCCGGAAGACGGCCTCCGGATGCGGGGACCTGAGAATGATGGAGGCCCGGTAGGCCCTGAGCGCGGGGCCGGCCGGCGGGCTCCCGGCGGCTTTGACGGGGATGCCCGCGGAGCTTGCGCCGTGCGTCCTAAGCTCCCAGTCGCCTGTCGGCGTCAGGTAGATGACGAGCTGAATCAGGGCCAACTTCTCCACTTCCTTGACATCGATCCGGAACGAATAGACGCCGCCGCTCCGGGCCGGGACCGGCGGGCTGGGCGCCGGCAGGCGTCCCACCCCGGCATGGTTTTTCCCGAGCAGGTAGATGTTGACGACAAGGAGGGACGATTCGGGCACTTCGCCCAACGTGAGCCGGACGTCCAGGGGACGGCCGACGACGGCGTACGCCGGCGCCTCCACCTTGAGCCAGTTCGCGTAAGGGGTGTGGAGAAGGCTGAGCAGGGCCAGGGCAACGCCAAAAACCGTGAGTGGGATGACGGCCGGACTCGCGGTCCGCAGGATTCTCCGGTGCTTTTCGTTCATTCTGTGCGCGGGCATGTTAAATCACTGCCTCTGAAGAAGTCAAACGGGGTCCCTGCAAATCCTGGTTAGGCTCCGTTGATCCGGGGCACAAGGAGGGGCTGAGGGGAATGGCCGGAACGTCATGTGCGGCTTAGCGCAAGACGCACTCTGGAGTGGAGGCCAGCCTCTCAGCCCCTCCGACTGTTGCCTTGGGACAGGACCCGTCCGACCTTTAATGCGATATTGACACGACGCGGGGCGCGGCGCTATATTCCTTGCGGACAAAAGGAGCCAACATGCCCACGAAAGCCAAGAATCCTCATCTTCCGTTCGGCGACCAGCAGACCGCGCCCTGGTACGGCAAGGATATCCTGTCGGTCAGGCAGTTCAGCCGGGCGGACCTGGAATACATCTTCGCCGTCGCCCACGAGATGCGCAACATGGTCGAGCGCGTCGGCACGTTCGACCTGCTCAAGGGCAAGATCCTGGCCAACCTCTTCTACGAACCGTCCACACGGACGTCCTCGTCGTTCATGGCCGCCATGCAAAGGCTTGGCGGAGCGGTCATCAATATCAGCGAGGTCAAATTCTCTTCCGTGGCCAAGGGCGAGAGCCTGCCCGACACCGTGCGGACGCTCGGCTGCTACGCCGACGTGATCGTCATCCGCCATCCCGAAGTCGGTTCGGCGGCGCTCGCGGCCAAGTACGCCAAGAAGCCCGTCATCAACGCGGGTGACGGCGTCGGCGAGCACCCGACCCAGGCGCTCCTTGACACCTTCACCATCCGCGAGGAACTGGGCAGCCTCGACAACCTGACGGTGACCATGCTCGGCGACCTCAAGTACGGCCGCACGGTCCATTCGCTGGCCCGAATCCTGACGCGGTTCGACGGGACCCGCCTGAATTACGTCGCGCCCGAGATCCTGCGGATGCCCAAGGACGTCATGGACGAAGTCGCCTCGAAGGACGTGCCCCAGGCCGAGTTCTCGAAGCTCGAAGACGCTCTGCCCCAAACCGACGTTCTCTACGTGACGCGCGTCCAGAAGGAACGGTTCGAAGACCAGTCCGTCTACGAGAACGTGAAGGAAGCCTTCATCGTCAACCCCGAGGTCATGAAGCCGGCCCGAGAGCGGATGATCGTCATGCACCCCCTCCCGCGCGTCACCGAGATCAGCCACGATTTCGACGACGACCCGCGCGCGGCCTATTTCCGCCAGATGGAATACGGGCTCTACGTGCGGATGGCGCTCCTGGCCATGGTCCTCGGCAAGGCTTGAAACGGGCCCCGGTCTAGACTTCGATCTCGCGGTAGCGTTTCCCGGCGAATTTCACCAGGGCGGCGTAGCTCAGGCCGGAGAGCGCGACTAGGACCACGTAGAGCGCGGCGAGGATAGCGCCGTTCGATAATCCCGCCCGGATCATGAAGCGGATCGCGAAGAACAGGGCCGTCAGGATGCCGATATCGGCGCACATCGCGAAAAGGACGTTCAGGTTCTGTTTGATGGCTTTCTGGGGATTCGTCCAGTCGAGGAGCGGACGGGCCAGGTCGATGATCATGCCGAGGGCCGTGAGCAAAACGCCCGCGACGAGCGAAAGCCCGGCGGCCGCGGCCAGGTGGGCGGCGTTGATGTGAAGCATCGCCACGGCGACGACCGAGGCGGCGACCGTTCCCAAGATAGACACGAGATAAGAGTGCAGGAACTTGGCCGCGACCTGGTCCCTGGGCGCGACGGGGATCACGCGTGATATCCAGAACTGGGCGCCCTCCCTCGAAAACGCCGACGAAGACGTGCCGTTCAAGCTGCCGCAGACGACCATGAAGCCGGCCGACGCCAGGATGACGAAGAGGGGTTGAGCGGACGTCATGACCTTGAGAATGGACCCGGCGTCTCCCCTCCCCCCTCCGGTCGTGGCCATCAGGATGAAGACGAGGGGGACGATGACGACGGTGAGGGTTCCGTTGAGCAGGAAAATCGGCGTGCGGTTCATGATCCTCCACTCCCGGGCGAAGATCGCGCGCACGGGATGAAGGCCCGAAGAGACCCGCTGGGCCATCTGGGCCCGGGACAGCGTCCGCCGGCGGCCGGAGACTTCTCCGAGCCCGACGAGACCCCGGTAGAAAAGCTTCTCGGAAATAATCAGGATGGCCGCGAAGAGCAGGAGCGACGTCCCGATGAAGAGCGCCAGGTTCAAGAGCCCCGAGGCTGAAAAGCCGCCGGCGATGGCCTTGGTCGCCCAGATGCTCGGTGGGAAGCGCGAGCCGACCCGGTTAAGGAGGCTGTCCGGCGAGGTGAAGAAGCTCGTCATGGCCTGGCCGCTGAGCCCGTCGCGGCTGGACCGGCCCAGCAGGAATTGAAACCCTATGCCCACCGAGATCAGGAGCACGCTGCCGGCGAGGATCAGGGCGTCCTTCTTGCGGCTGATATTGACGACGCGCATCAGGGCGACGACCAGGATCGAGACGACCGCAAGGGGAATGACCGGCAGGAAGAGATAAACGAGCAGGCCGTTCGTCCAGTAGGACAGGCCCCCGCGCGCCAGAACCCCATAGCCGATGAGGACGGGCAGGACGATGACCATGACCGTGAGATATTCGTTGATCATGATCACGGCGAACTTCGAGGCCATGACCTCGAATGGCTTAAGCGGCAGGGGGATCAGGAATTCGAGGTCCCGGGAAAAATAAAAGGCCGAGATTACGTAATAGAGCCCGAAGAGCAGGATGAAAAGCTGGCCGGCCATGATGCCCAAGGTCAGGAGGGCGCGCTCCTGGCCGAGGGGCTTGAGGGCAAGGTAAATATTCTGGATGAGGAGGATGAGCCCGTAGATCGACGGCAGAACGGCGAGCGCGGCGAACCCGAAGATCGGGACGAGCCAGCGGTCCTTCTTCTCCTTGAAGATCCGGTGGCGGAGGACGGACAGGCCGAAATTCGACCGGAGGCCGGCGCGGATGAGGGTCGGGAGGCGGCTCATTTCTCGGTGAGCTCCAAGAAGATTGCCTCGAGCGACCGTTCCGAACGGTCGAGCGCCTTGAGCTCCTCCATGCTCCCGCAGGCGACGAGCCGGCCCTTGTTGATGATCCCGATCCGGTCGCAGAGCTTCTCGGCCACTTCCATGATATGGGTCGAGAAGAAGAGCGTCTTGCCCTGGTCGCAGTGCTCCCTCATGAGCTCCTTGAGGGAGTGGGCGGCGCGGGGGTCGAGCCCGACCAGGGGCTCGTCGAGGACCATGACCCGGGGCGCGGGGAGTAGGGCGGCGGTCAGGACGATTTTCTGTTTCATGCCGTGCGAATAGCTCTGGATGGGGTTCGTGACGGCGGAGGAGAGCTCGAAGATATCGAGCCATTTCCCGATCCGGTCGAGCCGTTCGGCCTTCGGCACCCCGTAAACGTCGCCGATGAAATTGAGGTATTCGAGCCCGGTCAGGCGCTCATAAACGGCGGGGTAGTCGGGGACGTAGGTCGTGAGGGCCTTGCATTTCAGGGCGTCTTTCTGAACGTCGAGGCCGTCGACGGCGATCGTCCCGGAGTCGGGACGGAGCAGGCCGACCATGAGCTTGATCGTCGTCGTCTTGCCGGCGCCGTTGGGTCCCAGAAAGCCGAAGATCTCGCCGGGCCGCACGGTTAGGGTTAGGTCGTCGACGGCTTTGATCCGGCCTTTGTTGTAGCTCTTGGAAACATGGTTGAGTTCGATCACGGGCGCTCCTTCGGGGACGGTTATAACACAGACGGGGCGGAATGGTGAAGTCCACCGCGGGGCGGCACCGGGGCCACCCTTATCCCCCGCACCCCGGGAACCAGTTTCGTCGGTTCCCCCCGTCGGATAAGCCGCCGGGCCCCCCCTCCGCAACGGGGTCTTTCAGGCGGCCCCGGTGCCGCCCCGCTTAGATGCTCGTATTAGTTCATGATAACGGAAGCAGGTGACGAGGTGATCATTGACCACGCCCGTCGCCTGGAGGTGCGAATAGACGATCGTCGAGCCGACGAACTTGAAGCCGCGCGCCTTGAGGTCCTGGCTGATGAGATCGGATAGCTCCGTCCGGGCGGGCATCTTGGCGAAGGACTTCAGCCGGTTGACGACAGGCTTCCCGCCCGCAAAGCCCCAGATGTAACGGTCAAAGGAGCCGAATTCGTTCCGGACTTCGAGAAACCGCTGGGCGTTGCTGATCGCGGCCAGTATCTTCAGCTTGTTCCGGATGATGCCGGCATCGGCGAGAAGGCGGCGGACGTCGCGGGCTGTGTAGCGGGCGACCTTGGCCGGGTCGAAATTGTGGAAGGCTTTGCGGAAGTTGTCCCGCTTGTAAAGGATCGTCCGCCAGCTCAGCCCGGCCTGCATGCCTTCGAGGATCAGGAATTCGAAGATCATGCGATCGTCGTGGAGAGGGGTCCCCCATTCCTTGTCGTGATAGTCGGTCATCCGCGGGTCGTCGCCGTCGCCCCAGCAGCGGGAGAGTTTCCTTTTTTTCTTCTGCGCGGTTTCGGGCATGATTGTCCTCACTTGCTCGTCAGTGCCGTGACGATTCTATCCGAATAGGGTGGGAAAATAAAAGACTGTCGCACCCCAGACTACTCCGGCCCGGCCGCGAAAGAACCGGCCCCCGTGAGAAACATGACCGGGCAAAAGCCAAGGAAAAACATCGGGATGTCCCGCAACGCTCCGGGGTGGACTGCCGTTAGAAGACCCGGAGTGCTAAAAAATTAGCAAAACCACTTGACAAGGCCTGCGGGTAGTGCTAATATTTTAGCATGCTAAATATTTAGCATATAAAAGGGCGAACGAAAGGGGACGCCATGAAAGGTCAACAGAACCTGAGCCGGAGAGAGCGGCAGATCATGGATATCATTTACGAGATGAACGAGGCCTCCGCCGTCCAGGTCCTGGAACGCCTGCCCTCTCCGCCCAGTTACTCGGCGGTCCGGGCCCTCCTGCGCGTCCTCGAGCAGAAGGGCCACCTGTCTCACCGCCAGGACGGCCCGCGCTATGTGTTCGCGCCCACCCTCCCCCGGGACAAAGCCCGACGCGGGGCCCTTCAGAATCTCCTGAAAACCTTTTTCGCCAATTCCACCGAGGACGTCGTCGCCGCCCTGCTCGACATCTCGGAAGACAATCTGTCGGAAAAAGATTATGCGCGCCTCCTCGAGCTCGTCGAGAAGGCCCGGAAAGAAGGGAGATAGCCTTGAGCTGGCTCGCGGATGCGCGGTGGCTCGGCCTTCTCGCCGAGTACTCAATCAAGACCACCGCGGTTCTGTCCCTGGCGCTTATCCTCGCCTTCCTCCTCCGCCGCCGCTCCGCCGCCCTGAGGCATTTTGTCCTTTCCGTATTTCTCGTGGGCCTCATCTTGATCCCCCTGGCGCCCTCGCTTCACTGGGGATGGGAGACCCGGCTTCTTCCCGCCAGGGCGTCCCTAAAGGACGAAACCCCGGCGCTTGAAACGGCGTCCGGGGCCGGGATGATCATCGAACCCACTGTGAGCGTCATAGGCGGCGCCCCGGATCCGACCTTTTCGGCGGACCGGGTCCCGGGGCCACAGGCGGCGGCCGGCCGGGCGGCCTCCTCTTCCCCGCCGACTCGCTCGTTTGGGAACCTTCTGCCGAAAGTCTGGGCCGGCGGGCTGATTGTTCTTCTGCTGAGGCTGGCGTTGGGCCTCGCCGGGGCCCTTCGGCTTTCCAGGGAGGCCCGCCCTCTGGACGATTCGGTCTGGCAGAGGCTTGTTTTCCGTTTTCTCTCGACTGTCGCTCTCAAGCGCCGGGTCCGACTCAAGAGCCATAAAAGAATCGTCGTCCCGTTGACTTGGGGCGTGATCAGGCCGGTCATCCTCATGCCGGACGATTCCAGGAACTGGGACGAAGACCGCCGGTCTTCCGCCCTCTTCCACGAGCTCTCCCATGTCAAACGGATCGATTTCGCGGTCATGCTCTTCGTCCGGCTAAGCCTGGCCGCGTTCTGGTTCAATCCCCTGATCTGGGCCGTTTTCGGGATGCTCAAAAGGGAGCAGGAGAAGGCGTGCGACGAGCTCGTGCTGAGGGCCGGGATCAAGCCCTCCATATACGCCGCCTGCCTCCTGGCGTTCAAGCGGACGGCGGGCCCGTCGTGGAATCCTTCGCTTGCCCTCCTCGGGATGTTCGGCGGGCCCGGGACCAACGACAGGCTGGTGTCCATTCTCAAACAGAAACTGACCTTCAAGGAGATAAAAATGAGAACGAGAATAATCCTAACCGTCACTATTATTTTCGTCGTTTCGCTGGTCGGCTCGGCCCGGCCGGCCGCGCCGGCGCCTGAACGTCAGGGCGCAGCCACGGCCGCTGTTCAGGTTGCCGCCCCGCCTGTTGCCCAATCCGTCGCGGCGCAGGAAAGCACGCGGGAGACGGCCACCGTCGCCCAGAGCCAGGAAGCCAAGAAAAAACAGGAAGCCGAAAAAAAGAAAGAGGCCGAGAAGGCCGCGGCCAAGGAAAAGACCGAAGCCGGCAAGCTCGGCGTCATCGTCCTGACAACCCGGGAGATTGGTCCGGGCCGCTTCTCACTCGTTCTCAGCGAAGGGGACGTCGTCAAGAACGTCGTCCTTGAGCATCCCGTCATCATTGAAAGCGGGGAGCCGGACAGAACCATCACCTTGAAGATCGACGGCAAGGACGTCGTGCTCAAGGAAGGCGAGGAGCTTCGTCTTGTCGTCACAGACGGCCAACTGACATTTCCGAAGGAGGGCGAAGCGGCCGGGGCCGGAAAGGAAACTTCGGTCGTCCTCAAATTCGACAGGAAGGGCGGGAATAAGGTCGTCACCTACGCCTATCCCGTCGAGGCTATCAAGGCTACGAAGGCCTTCTCCCCCGAAACTTTCACGGTGATCGAGCCGGGCGAGAAATACCGTATATATTCGGTGTCGGTGACCAAGAGCCGGGAAGCGGCGCCTGAGGCCAAGGCCGTCAAGGAATTGAAAGTCATCGCACCGGTGACTGTCCAGGTCGTCGAGGCTGAAAAGAAGGGGAAAACATACGATATCGTCTACGCGCCGCGTCCGCCGGCAGCAGCTGCTTATGCCGTGGTGCCGGCCGAAGCCGAGGTCGCCAGCCACAAGGAACTCCAGCGGAGATTGGAGGAGGTCCAGGTCCAGCTGAACCGGATCAAGGAACGGAAGCCCGAGATCAGCGACGACCTCAAGCCCGTCGAAGAATCCCTGAAGGCACTGGGCGAACAGCTGGAAAAAACCTCGCGGCAGCTGAACAAGATTAAGGTCGTCGGCGAGTATCCCGTGCGCTACAAAGTCGTGAAGAAAGAGGGGGAAGGCGAGGCATACGCTGAAACGTACGCCGAAGGCCGCAGAGAAAAAACGGATGTGGTCGAAGTCGTCAGCGGGGAAAAAAGCGCCGTCACGATCGTTTATAAGGCCGGCGGGGGCTTCAAGGACAAAGCCGCCTACGAGAGAGCCGCGGCTGATGTGAAAAAAGTGTTGCCCGAAGGATACACCCTCGAATCCAAGCTGGACGAAAAATCCGGCACGGCCACCTTCAAGGTCAATCCCCCCAAGGGGGGGATAAAGGCCCCCAAGGGGCAAACGGATACCGAAGGCGTCGTCAAGAAAGTCCTGGCCGTGCTCAAGGACGAGCTTCGGAAGGAGCCGGTCCCAGAAAAGGACTAACCAGCCCCCGCGTCTTTCACCGCGCGCGGCGATACTTAATCAGGAGCGAGCCGGGGGCTTCGGGGATCTTGATCGAGACCCCCCCCGCGAGCTCGCGGCCGCTCTTCATGACCGTGATCCCATAGTCCTCGAAGGACACGTCGTAATCCCCGGACGCCTCGAGCCCCTGGAGATTGACGGTGATCGACGCTATGGTCGACAGCTGTCTCCGGAAGGCCAGGACGATCCCGTCGCGCTCTTCCGGCCTGTCCCACTGAAAGCCCATCCAGGCCTCGTCCGAGGTCGAGTATTCCGTGAGCGGGTAGAAATCGCCCAGGAGGTACGGCCTTAGGGCGCGGAATTCGGCGACGTCCTCGACCGCTTGGCCGACGTTGAACGAGTTGTTGAGCTCCCAGCCCATGACGATGGCGCCGCCCATCGAACTCCGGAAATAGTATTTCTGCGGGTTGTTGTTCCCTGTGCCGCTCGCCGGCAGATAGAGGTGAAGGCCGTAGGTATGGCACTGGTAGCCGTTGGGCTCGAAGTAGGAATAATCGGTCCGCCAGAGCGGAATGCTCCGACTCGTCGTCTCGAGATCGATCCGCCGCCCGCCCGAGGCGCAGTTGTCGATGAGCAAGCCCGGGTTCCTGGCGAGCAGCCCGTCCCAGAAGGCGTACAGCCCCTCGATGTGCTTCATCTCGGAGATGCCGATCCGGTCCGGACCGTCCATGGCCTGCCAGTAGGGGGCCGGGTCGAAATTGAAATCCTGGCGGTAGATGGTGATCCCTTCAGCCTGAAGGAAGTTCGAGATGTGATCGGTCAGCCATTTGAGCGCGGCCGGGTTGCCGAGGTCGAGGAGGCGGTTGGGGTTCCCCGGGATTTTCACCAGCCATTCCGGGTGCTCGCGGTCGAGCCATGTCGCCTCGTAGACGCGCTCGGGCTCGAACCACAGCACGAAGCCCTTTCCTCCCCATTTCTTGGCGGCCTCGGTGACCGGTTTCAAGCCGCGCGGGAAATTGGCCTTGTTGACCTCCCAGGTGCCGACACCCGACCACCAGTTCCTCGTCGGGTTCTGGTACCAGCCGGCGTCGATCCAGCAGGCATCGGGCTCGATCCCGAACTGCCGCAGCCGCTCGATCATGGCCAGGGCGTAGCTCTCCGTGGCGCAAACGTACTCGTTGCAGGGGAAGGGCCCGCCGAAGCCGACGCCGTGGTTGATCGGCAGGACGAGCGGTTTCCCGCCGGGGCGCGGCGAGTGATGGGCGAGGATGAACCTGCGGAACAGGTTGTGGCCGGCCAGCCGGTCGCTCCCCTTCCAGAAGAGGAGCGCCGTCGACGGCGAACGGACCTCCTCGCCGGGGTGGAGCCGGAAGCGCGTTTTATCCATCCCCGCATCAAGGGCCGCGCCCTGCGGGCCCGTTTTCCGGACGGCGGCTTTCCACCGGCCGCTCCAGCCGATCGCGGCCATGATCCCCTGGCCCGGCGCCGCCATGTTGAAGAACGGCAGGGCCGTGGAGTCGGAAGAGCGCCCCGCCGACGGGCCGAAGCGGACCTCGCCCTTCTCCGCGAGAACGTTTTTAATGGGCGCGAAATCGGAGCGCTCGGCGGCGCTGCCCAAGGCCCGGTAGACGGTCAGCGGTCCGGCGGGAAGGCCGACAAACTCCGCGGCACAGGCCAGGAGGTCTTCGATGACGGGCGAATCGGCCGCACCGTCGTTTTTAAACCGCAGGACCCATTCGGCCGCCGGGAAGTCTTTGTAGATCGTGTAAACGACCGTGATCCGGAGCCCGGTCGCCGGATCGGTGTATACGACCGTCTTCACGGTCCTGTCCGGAGCCTGCTGCGTGCCGGACGTCACGGCCCACTTGCCGATGAATCCCGGGGACGCTTTCCCGCCGTAAGTGAACGAGAAGGGCGGCGACACCGTCCGGTCGACCGACGCGGCCACAAACTTATCGAGGCTCGCCCGGTCCCCCGAGGACGCGGGATCCCACGCCCGAACGGACAGGACCAGTGTTAAGATAAAGAGCGCGCAAACCATCCATCGCCCGGTTTTCATTCGAACTCTCTCCCTTCCTTTTTTTTATCGAAAAGCTATTTGGATATCGTGGGAACCAATCCCGAGAACGGGATGTCCGCAGTCGGATTCAGGCGCGGCGGCTTCCGCATGCCGAGCGCCTGCTCGAGCCCGAAGGCCAGCTTGACGAGCGCCGGCTCGCTCCAGGCCTTCCCGATGAACGAGATCCCCACCGGCAGGCCGTCGATCCAGCCGGCCGGGAGTGTGATACTGGGGTAGCCCGCGACCGCCGCGAGCGAGGAACTCCCTCCCGTGTCCCTGTCGCCGTTGACGAGGTCGGTCATGTGGGCCGGCCCGTTCGTGAGGACGACGAGGGCGTCGAGCTTGTGCTTGGCCAGAACGGCGTCGATGCCCTTGGCCCGCATGAGATCGTGGTCCTTGGCCAGCGCGTCCCGGTAGGCCTTGTCGGTCAGCGGGCCTTTTTTCACCGCCTCTTCCAGGACTTCCTGGCCGAAGAACGGCATTTCCCGGTCGGCGTTTTTCCGGTTGAACTCAATGAGGTCCGCGACGCCGCGGATCGCGGCGCCCGGCCTGGCCGCGAGATAGGCCGCCAAGTCGGCCTTGAACTCGTAGAGAAGGACTTCGTATTCCGAGCCCCCTGTCTTGCCGAGCGTGGGGAATTCGACGGGATCGACGACCTCGGCGCCCTCTTTTTTCATGGCCTCGACGGCCGCCCGGAGAACGGGGGCGAGCTTCGGGCTGAAGTTGAAGGAGTCCGCCCTCAGGACGCCGATCCGGGCTCCCCGGAGCCCGCCGGGCTTGAGGAATTCCCGGTAGTCGGTGAGGGAACGGCCTTTGCTCTCTTTTGTCGCGGGGTCGGACGGGTCGATCCCCGTCATCGCGCCGAGGAGCGTCGCCGCGTCGGCGACGGTGCGGGCCATCGGCCCGGCCGTGTCCTGGGAATGGGCGATCGGGACGATGCCCGAGCGGCTGACGAGCCCGACCGTCGGCTTGATGCCCACGATGCCGCAGACCGACGCGGGCGAGACGATCGATCCGTCCGTCTCGGTGCCGACGCCGGCCGCCGCCAGGCTGGCCGCGACCGCCGCGGCGGAGCCCGAGCTCGAGCCGGACGGATTGCGGTCGAGCGCGTAGGGGTTGTGGGTTTGCCCGCCTCGGCCGCTCCAGCCGCTCGAGGAACGGGAGGAGCGGAAGTTCGCCCACTCGCTGAGGTTCGTCTTGCCGATGATCACGGCGCCGGCGGCCCGCAGTCGTTCTGCGACGAACGCGTCGCGGACGGGCTTCGACCCCAGGAGCGCAAGCGAGCCGGCCGTCGTTTCCATCTTGTCGGCCGTGTCGATGTTGTCCTTGATGAGGACCGGGACGCCGTGGAGCGGCCCGCGCGGACCTTTCTCCCGGCGCTCGCGGTCGAGATCGCGGGCGATGGCCGGGGCGTCGGGGTTGGTCTCGATGACCGCATTGAGGCCGGGCCCGTTCCGGTCGATCTCGTCGATCCGCTTGAGATAGAGGGTGACGAGGCTCTCCGAGGTCGCGGTCCCCGATGTCATCATCTCCTGGAGTTCGGCGATGCTCTTTTCCTCGAGCGGGAACTTGACCGGGGCGGTCTTCTCAGGGGCCCGCTTGCCGCCGGGCGAACAGGCCGCGGCCATGATGATGATCGTAACGAGCGCCGCGCTGAGGATCCATGGTTTCCGGGATGTAGCCATCGCCTGCCTCCCTAAATCAAGAATCGGAATCTCGCGCAGACCAAGCCGGGATTCCCTGGAGTGAGCCCAACATAGGGCGGGACGGGTTCCGATGTCAAGGGCGCCGTCCGGATCTCCCTGCCCGCGCTGAGACATCGAACGCAGGCGACGCGTCTTTTAGCTGTGAAGGCCGGAATCGTCGCTCTTGACAGGATCATCTTTACTCTTTATAATTAGTAAAGTTATTATCATTTAGTAAAGGATATGCCCATGACCGTCGCTACTGTTTCTTCGAAAAGTCAGATCACCCTGCCGGCGGCGGCCTGCCGGACGGTGGGGATAAAGCCTCACGACCGGGTTCTTATCGAGGTCCGGACGGGAACGATCATCGTCCGGTCGGCTCCCGATTTCATGCGATTCAGGGGAGTCCTCGGAAAGGCCCTGGACCGGGAAGCCGAACGCGCGGCCATGGCCCGCGGGATCGCCGCTCACCGGAAAAAACGCTCATGACGTCCTGGTTTGTCGACGCCAATGTTTTCCTCCGGTTTTTGACGGTTGACGATCAAGGTCAGCACGAAAAAGCCGCGGGCCTTCTTGGAAAGGCCGCGAGAGGGCAGATCCGGCTCGTTTGTGGGCCGCCGGTTCTTTTCGAGCTGGCGTGGACGCTCCGAGTCGCCTATAAAACGCCCGGAGCGAAGGTCGTGGAGATCCTGAACGCCATTTATTCCATGCCGGGCCTCACGCTCACGGACGAACCGCTTGTCGCAAGCGCCCTGACCCTTGCTTCAGAGACGGGGGGAGAGTTCGCGGACGCCTACATCGCAGCGAGCTCTCGCGCCTCAGCCTGCTCCGGAGTCGCGACCTTTAATCGCAAGGATTTCGCCCGCCTGGGCGTCAATATGGCGGATCTTTAGCTTCAGGATTTGACAGCCCGGCCAGGCGGAGCGCCGGTCCCCTTCGCCCCGCCGCGGATCAACCGTCCACCGTCTTCTCTGAGAAGTGGATGTAAGAAAAGCACTCCGGAATGTGGGAGTCGTAGACGCCATGACGGTTGAGGGCCCACCCTGGATGCGGCTCGGCCTTGACTCCGCAATACTCGAGAAGCTCGAAGCGCGAAAAGTCCATCCGCCAGGCGTCGCCGTCGCGCGGCGGGACGGCGCGGCCCCCGGCGAGCGTCTTCATCCCCTGCCAGGGGAAGGCGATTTCGGCCGTCCAGCCCTTGTCGATGTTCGTGGGGTCGTTGATCGTGCCCGCCACCTTAACCCCGGTCTTAAGTCCGGGAAAGTCCCAATCCATGAACGCCCAGCGGGCGCCGCGCGGATGCTTGCCGCAGCGCATGGCGTCCTGGAAGCCGCCCAGGATATCTACGCGCCGCGTCAGGAGGTCGAACTCGGGGACCTCGAACCGGCTCCCCCGCCGGTAAGCGTCCTGCCAGATATAAAAGACCTCGTAGACCGTGCCGAGAGCATTGATCTGGAACTCGTAGTAGCAGTCCTCGCCGCCGATGAAGATCTCGACGTCGTTCTCGGTCCAGACAAAGGAGTCCCGCGCGGTCAGGCGGGCCCGGACGTTGGGCTCCTCGACCCAGAAGGCCACGTAGAGGTTTTCATCGTCCCAGAGAGAGGCCATGCGCGTCTCGAAGAAGCAGGGGACGCCGGTCACGAGGTCGACAAAGCGGCGCGACTTCGGCGCCTTCTGCCACTCCGGGATGTCCAGGAAGCCGTCGACTTCGATTTTGCGGGGCGTCCTGAGGCACGTGTAATGGGCCAGGTCCTTTTCGTCGCATCCGTGTGAGGGCATCGCCTTTCCTCCCCTCCCGGGCTCGGCCGGATGGACTTCACATTACACAAAGAGCCCGCCTGGAGTCAATGCCGAGAGGACGATCGATTGACTTCGGCGGCTCATCCGCGCTATATATTTTTTTTATCCTCACGCATGGAGGGCGAAGTGACAATTTCCAAAACCCGTCATCTGAGCATCGCCGCGGGGCTGGCCCTGGGCCTCCTGGTGCTTCTCGCGGCCGCCCCGGCCAAGACCGCGGATTCAGGCACGCCCTGGCTCTTCCAGAAGCCGGCCTTGTCCCGCACGGACATCGTGTTCGTGTTCGCCGGGGACCTGTGGACCGTGCCGCGCGCCGGCGGAGAGGCCAAGCGCCTGACCTCGAGCCCCGGCGCCGAGACCAACCCCGTCTTCTCGCCCGACGGCTCCCTGATCGCCTTCACCGGCGAATATGACGGAAACGTCGACGTGTTCGTCATGCCCGCCGAAGGCGGGGTCCCGAGGCGCCTCACCTGGCATCCCGCCGCTGACGTTGTGCTCGGCTGGACGCCCGACGGGAAGCGCATCTTCTTCACTTCCGGACGGAATGCCTATTCCCGCTTCAGCGAGCTTTACACGGTCGGCCTCGACGGCGGCCTGGAAGAGAAACTCCCTCTTCCCATGGGGTATGAAGCCGCGTTCTCCCCGGACGGGAAACGCCTGGCCTACGTCCCCCTGGCCCGCGCCTTCGCCGCCTGGAAACGGTACCGCGGCGGCCGGACGACGCCCGTCTGGATCGCCAATCTGGCCGATTCCGTGGTCGAAAAAGTGCCCCGCGCGAATTCCAACGATTACAATCCGATGTGGATGGATGATAAGATATATTTCCTGTCCGACCGAAACGGCGCCGTCTCCCTTTTCGCCTACGACCTGAAGTCGAAGAAGGTTTCCCAGGCCATCGAGAACCGCGGCCTGGACCTCAAGTCGGCCGCGGCCGGCCCCGGCGCCATCGTTTACGAGCAGTTCGGCAGCCTCAACCTCTATGACCTGAAGACCGGCGGGACCACCCGTGTCCCGATCACGGTGAGCGGCGACATGCCCGAGGTCCGCGAGCGCTACGTGGCCGCGGGCGGCAGCCTGGCCAACGCCGGAATTTCGCCCGGCGGCGTCCGGGCCGTGTTCGAGGCCCGCGGCGAGATCGTCACGGTCCCCGCCGAAAAAGGCGACGCCCGCAACCTGACCAACACGCCCGGCGCGATGGAACGCGACCCGGCCTGGTCCCCCGACGGCAAGACCATCGCTTATTTCTCGGATGAATCGGGGGAATACATGCTCCATCTCAAGCCCCAGAGCGGGGAGGGCGAGACCGTCAAGATCGCCCTCGGCGACAAGCCTTCCTTCTACTCCACCCCGCGCTGGTCGCCCGACTCGAAGAAAATCGCCTACACGGACGCCCACCTTTCCCTCTGGTGCGTGGATATCGCCGCAAAGAAATCCGTCCATGTGGACAAAGAAAGGTACTGGGGAAGGTCGGGCGGCCCGGCCTTCTGGTCGCCCGATTCCAAATGGCTGGCCTACGAAAAAAGCCTGCCCAACTATATGGGCGCCATCTTCCTGTATTCCGTGGAGACCGGCAAGACCGCGCAGGTCACGGACGGCATGAGCGACGCCCGCTTCCCGGCCTTCGATGCCGAAGGGAAATACCTGTATTTCGCGGCCAGCACGGATTCGGGCCAGTCGCTGCAACCCGATATTCATAGTTTCAGCCGGCCGGTGACGCGGTCGATTTATCTCGCCGTCCTGGCCAAGGACGAGCCCTCCCCGTTCGCCCCGGAGAGCGACGAAGAAAAGGGGGAAGCCAAGAAGACGGAGGAGGGCAAGGCGGCCGACCAGAAGGGCCCTGAAAAGGCGCCTGACGCGAAGAAGCCGGCGGAGCCGAAAACCGTTCAAGCGGCGCCGGCCCCTGGCGGTAAGCCCGGCGAGCCCGGCAACGGTCCTGAGGGCAAGCCCGTCGCGGTCAAGATCGACTTTGACGGCCTTCTCCAACGCGTCCTTTCCATTCCCATGCCGGCCCGCAATTACGTCAGCCTCCAGGCGGGGAAGGCCGGGACGCTTCTGGCGCTCGAGGCGCCGGCCTCGCTTCCCGGCGTCGGTGGCGCCCCCGGCATTACGGTCCACCGCTACGATCTCAAAGCCCGGCGCTCCGACGTCGTCGTCGCCGGCGTCTACTCCTTTGAAATCGCCCGCAACGGCGAGAAGTATCTCTATAGCCAGGGCGAACGCTGGTTCATCGGCGCTCTGCGGCCCATGCCCCCGGCCGGCGCTCCGGCGGGACCGCCCCCCTCCCCCGCGGGCTCCGGCGCCAACGCCCTGGCCACGGACGCCATCCAGGTCCGGGTCAACCCCCCGGCGGAATGGCGTCAGATGTATCACGAGGCCTGGAGGGTCGAGCGCGAGCTCTTCTATGACCCGAACGCTCACGGCTACGACCTGGCCGCCGCCGAGAAGCTGTACGAACCCTTCCTCAAAAATATCGTGTCGCGCCGCGATCTGAACTACCTCTTCGCCGAGATGCTGGGCGGGATCGAGGTCGGCCACCTCGGCGTGGGCGGCGGCGATCTGCCTGAGGTCAAGCGCGTCCCGGCCGGCTTGCTCGGCGCGGACTACAAGGTCGAGAACGGCCGCTATCGCATCACGCGCGTCTATAACGGCGAAAACTGGAACCCCCAGCTCAAGGCGCCGCTGACCCAGCCGGGAATTCATGTCGCGGCCGGGGATTACTTGATCGCGGTCAACGGCCGGGAGGCGACCGGGCGCGACAATATCTACAGCTTCTTCGAAAACACGGCCGGAAAACAGGTCCTGCTCAAGGTCGGGCCGAGCCCCGACGGCAAGGGCGCTCGCGAGGTGACGGTCGTCCCCGTCGCCAGCGAAACCTCCCTCCGGAATTATGCCTGGATCGAAGACAACCGCCGCTACGTGGACAAAGTCACGGGCGGCCGTGTGGCCTACGTGTACATGCCGGACACCTCATTCGGCGGCTACACCAATTTCAACCGCTACTTCTTCGCCCAGGTGGGCAAGGACGCGGTCATCGTCGACGAGCGGTTCAACGGCGGCGGGGCCCTGGCCACCGACATCATCGAGTTCCTGCAGAGAAGGCTGCTGAGCCTGGTGGCCACGCGAGACGGCGAGGACGAGGTCGAGCCCCAGGGCGCCATCTTTGGGCCCAAGGTGATGCTCATCAACGAGTTCGCCGGGTCGGGCGGCGACGCCATGCCCTATTACTTCAAGGCGGCGGGCGTCGGCCCGCTCATCGGAAAGACGACCTGGGGAGGCCTCGTCGGCCGGGCCGGCGCGCCATCGCTCTTGGACGGCGGGATGGTCACCGCCCCAAGCTCCGGCGTCTGGAGCCCGAAGGACGGCTGGATCGCGGAAAACATCGGCATTGCCCCGGACATCGAGGTCGAGCACGACCCGGCCCTCGTCCGCCAGGGGAAAGACCCCCAGCTCGATAAGGCCATTGAGGTGGTCATGGCGGGACTGGCCAAAAATCCGCCGGTGAAGCCCAAGCGGCCCGCCTTCCCGGACCACTACAAAAAATAGCCGGGCTTGTTTCGGGAAGGCCGGTCCGGACCGAGTGCGACTTGGGAGGGCGGACCGCTCAGCCGGCTGTCAGGAGCTGGTCCAAGCGGTAGCCGGCGGCCAGGTAAAACTCGAAATCGAAGGCGTTGTCCTCGAGGTCGATCGGGGTCGTGCCTGTCAGCCGCATGAATTCCTTTTCGATCTCGTGCGCCTTGCCGCGCGGACGGGGGCCGGAATCGGGACCGAACTCGCGCCCGAACGCGTCCCAAAGCTCCCGTGCGCCCGGCGGCAGATCATCCAAACTCACCCGTGTCTTGCCGCCCGCGTCGATGCGGATCCAATGATCCTTAAGGGCCCGGATGAGCGGATAGAGATGCGGCGCCCCGGGGTCGTCGAGGAAATAGTGAAAGCGGCGCGTGTCGTCGATATACGTGTAGTAGATGTCCCACAGTGGCTTCTCGGACGCCATCCAGCCGGCGCCGTATTTCGCGACGAGGTCGAACCCGTCCGAATAGCCGACGAGGGTCAGGTCCTTCGGGTCGAGCGTGCGGTCGCTGTAGTAAAGGGGGACGTACGACTCGACGAGGGCTAGGATGGTTTCGAATCGGGCCGGCCGGCCGACGAGCCCCGGATAGCGCGAATGGGCGTTCGCCCCGTAGAGCTTGGTGCGCGGGTCCTGGCAGATGACGAGATTATGGTCGGCGTCCTGGCTGGCCTCGAGCAGGACGAGGGACGGCTTGCGACCGTGCAGGAAATTTACGGCGTAGGCGAACATCGCGCCCTCGAAGCAGTGGGCCATGCCCGTCTGAAGGACGCGGCGGGGCGGCATGGCGGTCTCGTCCTGCTCGACGGACGCGTGATCGTCGTTGTAATAGAGCTGGGTGTCGAGAAATTCCTGGACCTTGGCGGGCGTATCGAGGGCCGCGAGCACCGTCCGTTCTTCTTCGGAAAAATGCAGGCCGAGCGCCCCGCAGCGCGCCTCGAACCAGGCCTTCTGGGCGGGGTTGACCGAGCGGCGATAGAGCGCGGCGAAAAACCCGGCCTGCTCTTCCGGCGAGCGCCGGGGAAGGCCTTCAGGAGGTATCGGCCTGCTCATGATCTTATCTCGCCTGGGGCGGTTTGTGATGGTTTCTCGCCGATGATAAGCGCGGAGGTGCCGGATGTCAATTCCAAGGACCAGGCGCGACCGGCCAAAAAACGGCTTCATTCGCATCAGGGATTGTCCTATACTTATGCCGTCTATCGGTTGGAGGGGAGGTCCACATGAGAAAAGCGATTTTCGCGGGACTCGTGCTTCTCCTGATCGCCGGGGCCGGGACGGCCGCGGGACAGGACCAGCCGCAGTCGGGGAGCCTGGAGAAGCCTATTTCCTGGGACAACTGGAGGGCGGCCAAGGACATGGCCGTGAAGTCCGACGAAGAGGGTAAGTACGTCGAGGCCCTTCAATATTACCTCGAGTACACCCGCCAGGCCGAGGGATTGGGCAACATGGAGCTGGTCGCGTGGGGGAAGAACAACGCGGCCTATATGATCATCAAGAGGCACAAGCAGGATTCGACGATCGATCTCACGCCGGCCAAAAAATTTCTCGAAGAAGGGCTGGCCATCGACAAGGCGGCGGACGACTGCAAAAAGTGCCTGGCCACCAATATGGAGTACGTGAACCTCTTCCTGAAAAAATAATGGCCGGGGGCGATAGGATGCCCGGCCGGCTCAGCGCGCCCGAAGCCAGGGGCCGGCCGTCTTATCCAGCCAGGCGCTGATGGCCGTGGCGACCGCCGGGTCGGATTCCGTTTCCAGCCCGAAGACCGCCATGGGATCGAGCCCCGCCGGGACGGCCTTGTAGAAATGTTGCAGGCCGGGGAAGAGCGCGATCTCCGTCGGAGCCGGGTTCCCTTTGCGGGCCTCGAGCAGCATGTCCGCGTTATCAGGGAAGACGGACGTGTCTTTTGTCCCCTGCACGATCAGGACGGGGCAGGCGATTGCGGCGATCAGCTTCCGCGAATCGATCTCGTCGTATTCGCGCAGATACCGCTTCGAGGTCTCGTCCATGGCGTAGACCCCCATGGGAGGAAGTTGTTTCAGGAGGTCCGGGGGCACGGGCTTCCCCTCGCGCACGAGCGTCATGGCCTGCTCGTAGGCGGAGAAGGGGTACTTCATGGGCCCGAATGAGGCCATTCCGTCCCGGACCGTCGCCGCGGTCTGCTGCAGCATGATGTCGAACATCCGGCGGGCCGGGGCGGACAGGCTGATGTAGGCGTCGATCTTGATCCCCTTGTCGCTCGTCATCAGGAGCAGGGAGACGGGACCTCCCTCGCTGTGCCCGGCGAGCGCGACGTATTTCAGGCTCGGGACGGCGGCCCGCAAAACGCGGACGGCTTCGGCGACCACGGCCGTCCTGTCCGCGAAATGGCGGTGGGCCGCGGCCAGGTCCTTGTCGAGGACCGTAACGCCCCCCCGGGCGTAGCGCAGGACTGCGCACCCATGGGCCGCCAGCTGGCGGGCCAGGTCCTTGTACGCATGCGGTTTGGCGCTGAAGGGATTGCCGTGCTCAGGCAGATAGTTGCCGTCGATATCGCTCGGGAATGACCCGGGGACGAGCACGATCCCCCAGGCGGCGCCGCCGGATTCCGGAAGCGTCACGAGCGCAGGGGCGCTCGTCCCGTTGACGACCAGGGCGCATGGTTTTTCCGTAATGGGCATGTCTTTCTCCATCGATAAAATGTGGCCGTGAACCGTCGTGAGCAGGCCCAGGGCGACCGCCCAAGGCACGGCCCCGGCGCCCGCGATTTTGAAGCGCATGATCTTCCACTCCTTCATGAACCGAATTATATCAGCAAAATCGCGCGTGAACGATTCAATCCTGTTCGCTGGATTCCATAGCCGTAAGTCCGTGGAGCTTCAGCCGAAACAAGTCTACGCCCTGACGTCACGTCAGAGCCAAGCGGAGACTGAAGCTCCTCGGACTGACAGCCGGGGTTTCTGCTGGCTTGAACACCGCAGTCATCAAGAGGCCGGCGGGGGCGGCCTCTTGATGGCGTCCGTGGAATCCCGCGAAGGGGATTGATTCGGAGCGCGGAGCGGAGATATCATGCCATTCAAGCCGCCGAACCCGGGAACCGGCGGGACGAGGAGGTTTGGGCTCATGTATTATATGCTCATCTACAAAACCGTCGAGAATTATGTGGAGAAGCGGGCGCCCTACCGGGCAGAACACCTGGGGTATTCGAACGCCGCCCACGCCCGGGGAGAGCTCTTCATGGGAGGCGCCCTGGCCGACCCCGCGGACACGGCCATCCTCATCTTCCGGACCGAGAGCCCATCGGTGGCGGAGGAATTCGCCAGAAATGATCCTTACGTCAAGGCCGGCCTGATCAAGGAATGGTCGGTGCGGCCCTGGACGGTCATCATCGGAGGCTAAGGCGCCCTCACTCGGACGGTAATGAGGAGGATTCAATGACACATCGCTCTCCGGGCGCTCCGCGAGTAATTCCTATCATGGGCATGTCGCTCTTGCTTATCGCGGGAGCGGCATTCTGCGGGCAGGAGGCCGGCCGCCCGGCCGCCCGGGGTCTCCGGGTGATCGAAACGTCCTTTTGTACCCTCCGGCTCGACGCGCAGACCGCGGACCTGGTCGGGCTGGCCTGGAAGGAGCCGCGGGTCGAGGTCATCCAGGAGGCGCGGCTGGGCGAAAACTTCCGGATTCTGCTACCCCAGCCGGGCTTCGAAGCGAACTACTTCACCAGCCGCGACCAGAAGGTTGCCCGCATTCAGGAAACCGCCGAGGGCGTGACCTGCTTTTACGAATCTTTGCGCAACAAGCGGGGAACGGTCGACGTGAAGGTCCGGTACCACATCCGCGCCCTCGACGGCCGCGTCGAATTCTCCATTGAAGTCGACAATCCGACGGACCTGCCCCTGGCCGAGGTTTATTTCGGGATCATCGGCGGTCAGCAGGGGCTCGTCAACCGTCTCGACACCGAGTCGCTGGTGCCGGGATGGGTGTCCAACATGGCCCCAAGCATCTTCACCTCCTTCCGCGCCGGGGGGTATGGCGGCGGGAATCTGGGCATTCGCTACGACGCCGCGGGATTCCTCTATCCCGGTTCCATGCAAATGGGCTGGATCGAGTTCTTCAACCGCAAGGCCGGCCTGGGGCTCTATTATGCCAACCACGACGTGGAATCCCGGCTGACGGGGCTTTACCTCGAGCTCCGCCCCTTTACCAAGAGTGCGGTCGTGGGAAGCAACTGGCCGACGCCGGCCGACGTGCCGGCCGGCGAACCGATCGGGCTGACCATGGGCTGGCTGAAATTTCCCTACCTCAAGCGCGGCACCTTCGCCTCGGGCCCCGTGGCGCTCCAAATCCACCGGGGCGACTGGCACGAGGGCAGCGCCCTGTACCGCGCCTGGTTCGACAGGCATTTCGAAGTCCATCGCCCGCCGTCCTGGCTCCGCCGGGAAATGGCCTGGCAGTCGGTCATCATCTCCAATTCCGAGGACGTGGCCGTCTGGAAATTCAAGGACTTGCCGAAGCTCGCGGCCGACGCCAGGAAATACGGCGTGACGACGTTCGAAATCCTGGGCTGGGACATCGGGGGGATCGACCGCGGTTATCCGCAGTATCGTCCCGACCCGCGCCTAGGAACAGCCGGAGAATTCCGGCAGGCGCTCGCCGAAATGAAGAAGCTCGGAGTCCATCCGCTCATTTTCGCCAATGTCCAATTCGCCGACACGGCGACGCCGCTCTTCACCGAGAAATTGCGCAAGTTCGCGGTGCACGGGCGTTGGGCCGAAGACCTTCCGCTTATGGGCTGGGGCGAGGGGACCATCAGCGCCCGCATGGGGTTGACCACCTCGAACATGACCGTGCTCAGCCCCGCGCATCCGGAATTCCGCAAGTCCCTCCTGGACCAGTTCGCGCGTCTGGTCGAGGATGGCGCGGCCGGGTTCCAGCTCGATAAGACGAACGCCGTGGCCTTTCTGGATTTCAATCCGGCGCTCCCCACCTCCCCGGACAAATCTTTCACACAGGAGCTCCTGTCGACGTTCGACGAGGTCGTCCGGCGGTGCCGCGCCGTGAACCCGGAGTTCGCGCTGGCCTCGGAAATTTTATGGGACAGGTCTTTTCCCTGGGTCGATGTGTCCTATGTCCGGATGGGAGAGATCGACATGTCCTCGGCGGCGCTGCGCTTTACATTTCCCGAGTGGACCTCGACGATCTGCGCCGAGAGCCCGGGCGACATCAACGTCATGAATAACGGGATGCGGTATGGCCTGGTATGGGCGATGCAGCCCCGGCACTACAACGATTCCATGGACGAGCCGCTGACCCGGCCGCTCTCGCGGTACGTCCAGGAACTGATCCGCATCAGGAACAAGCACAAGACGCTCCTTTTCCACGGGAGGTTCCGCGACACGCTCGGCGCCGAGGTGAAAGCGGGCCCGGAGGTGCGATATTCGGTTTTCGAAGGCCTGGACACGCCGGGCAAAGCCTGTGTCGTCGTGAATTTCGGGAACGGGGAAAACGAGGCCGAGGTGAGCTGGCCCGGCGGAACAGGCCGGGCCGTCGAAATCCTCAAGCCGTTCGAGCCGGATAGGACGGCCGTGCTTCCCGTCAAGATCCGGTTGGCGCCTCGCTCGTGCGCGGTCGTCGTGCTCAAGTAATTACGTTAGACAGTCGCCGAGGAGGTTATCATGGAGATCGCCAAGATAAGGCGTGGACCGTTCATCGCCGCGTGCCTGTTGGCGGCGATCCTACAATTCGTTTCGCCTCCGGCCAAAGGGGCCGATAAGGACCCAGGGCAGGCGCGCGTCCGCGGGCCGCGCCATTTACCAATTATGACCTGGCCGGGACCGGACGCGAACCTCCTCTCCGCCGCAACTTTCCGCTTGATCGCGGACGACGGCTTTTCAATAAACATGTCTGCCCTCGGGGGCCGCGAGGTAAACCTCAAGGCGCTCGAACTGGCCGGCGCGGCCGGATTGAAGCTGATGATCCAGGATGACCGTGTTTCGAGACTCCTCGAGGACGGGGCGCTTTCGCTCGACACGCTTACCGACGTCGTCAAGGACTACCGGAACCATCCCGCTTTCTACGGATACTTCGTCACGGACGAGCCGAACGCCTCGAGGTTCGAGCGGCTCGGGGCCATCGTCGGGCGGCTCCGGGCGCTCGACCCGGACCATCCCGCCTACATTAACCTCTTCCCGACCTACGCGAACGAGACGCAGCTCGGCACACACACTTACGAGGAGCACGTGGCCCGCTATCTCGACACGGTCCACCCGCCTTTCCTGAGCTTCGACCACTACCCCGTGATGAAAACCGGCCTTCGCGCGGACTACTACCGGAACCTCGAAATCGTCCGGCGGATGGCCGTGGAGCGCGGCCTCGACCTATGGGCCTTCACGCTGGTCACGCCGCACGCGGTCTATCCGCCGCCCACCGCGGGCCACATCCGGCTCCAGCTCTACAGCGACATTGCCTATGGAGCCAAGGGCCTTCAGTATTTCACGTTCGGGACGCCGGGCGGGACCGACTACGACTGGGGAAGCGGCCTCATCGGGAAGGACGGCCGCCCGGGTCCGGCCTATCCGCTGGCCCGTGAGATCAACGCCGAGATCCGCCGCGTCGAGGGGCTCGTCCTTCGATGGAAATCGGTCGCGGTTTATCATTCGGAGCCGGTTCCGGACGGCGCCCGGCCACTCGGCACGGAAGGTCCCATAACGGGGGCCTCCGGCGCGCCGCTCGTCGTCGGAATCTTTTCGGACGGGCCGGCGACGTACGTCATGTTCGTCAATCGGGATTATGAGAAATCCCGGACCGCGGTCATCCGCTTCGCGCCCGGTGTGCGCGAGGCGCTGGAGATCAGCAAGGACAACCGACCCCCGGCCCGCCTGGCCTGGTCCGCAAATCACAACGAAAGAGTCTGCTTCCTCGAATTCGCGCCCGGCGATGCCCGCATCTTCCGGCTGAAGTAAAGCACAATTCCCCAGCGTCGTTGTGTTGACCGGCCCTCCATCGAGGACTATCATTATATTGTGCAAAGAGGGTCAAACGGATGATAAAGAAGATTTCCGTCATCCTGATCGTCTGCCTGTTTCTATACATCACGGCCCTCGCCTTCCATCGCCATGAGGACAATGCCGCCCACAACGAATGCCGTCTCTGTCTCGGCCTTTTGGTCCATTCGAGCGTCATCCTGCCTTCGGTCTCACAAGTTTCGGCGCCCGTTATCAGCATCGAACCCATTTTTCAAGAGCGGGCCGGCTCTTTTTTAAATTCCTGTCCCGCCCCCCATGGGGACCGGGCTCCCCCCCTCCCTTAATAACCTCCATTATCATCTCCGACACGGATCGCCCTGGGCACGAGGATGACGCCTCGTGAACAGGAAGGAGGTTTGGCCATGAAAGTGCTATTGTCCGTCTTTGTTATCTCAGTTACGTTTTCCATCGGCGCGGGGGCGCAGACCCTGGACGACCGCCTCAGAACCCTCGAGGAAGCCCAAAAAAAGCTTGAGCAGACGATCCAGGAACAGAAGAAGCTGATCCAAGAATTGAAAGCCGAAATCAGTCGGAGGCAATCCCCCGCAACGCAACAAAAGACCCCGGGGCTGCTCAATCCGGCCATCGGCATGACGGTCGATGCCGATGCCTACCATTCGAATTTGTCCGAAGCCAACCTGGAAGAGGTCAACATTCCCGGATACCTTTCCGGCGTGGAACGAGAATTCATCAAGGGTTTCAACTTGAGAGAGGCCGAGATGAATCTCTACGCCCCCGTGGACCCCTATTTTAACCTTTATACGACTATTCCCATTACCGAGAAAGGTGTCGAGCTCGAAGAGGCGTATTTCGTCACGACGTCCCTGCCGGCCGGGCTCCAGCTCAAAGGCGGCAAGTTCAGAAGCAGTTTCGGCAGACTGAACGCTTTTCACCCGCACGCTTGGGATTTCGTCGACGCGCCCCTGGCCTACAGGGCGTTTCTCGGCGAAGAAGGGCTAAATGAAGCGGGGCTTCAGTTGACTTATCTTCCCAGACTCCCGGTCTTCGCGGTTGTGGGCATCGAGGCCCTGCAGGGTCAAAATCCCGTCCTCTTCAGGTCGGACGCCGGCTGGGGCATCCACGCTTTTTCGGCGTTTGCCAAAGCCTCTCTCGACTTTGCTTCAGATCATACGCTCCTTTTTGGAGCTTCGGTGACGGGAGGCAGGACCGAGACGGGCACGGTTATCCCCGAAACTCAATTCGACGGCAGGTCGACGCTCTATGACGTGGAATTAACCTACAAATGGAAACCCTCGAAACAAAAAAGCCTCACGATCCAGACCGAATACCTCTTCCGACATCAGAGCGGAGACATCGTCGAGGCCGCGGGCGCCGTTTTGGATCCGCTGAGAAGGTCGCAAGATGGCTGGTATATCCAGGCCGTCCGTCAATGGGGAAGATGGAGGGTCGGCAGCCGCTTCGATGTGCTTGGCATTCTTCGAGACGGCTATAGCCTCTCGGGCTTGGGAATCGATTTCGGAAAACACCCTTTCCGCCTAACCGCCGCCCTGGAATTCAACCCGACCGAATTTTCAAGGCTTAGGCTTCAGTACAATTATGATCGATCGGCGAGGAGCAACAAGGTCAATAACGAAATCCTTATCCAGGCCCTGTTCACCATCGGCGCCCATGCCGCCCATCCTTTTTAAGGAGATCTCCTCATGCTGAACAAATTACTCCCCTGCTTCTTTATGGCCGTGTCCCTCGCATCCCCCGCGTCCGCCCGGCTGAATATCGCAACGACGCTGCCGTGGATCGGGAGCATCGCCGGGGACATCGGTGGAGACAAGGTGACCGTCACATCCTTTATCAAGCCGGGCCAGGATCCCCATTTTGCGGAGGCCAAGCCGAGCATGATCCTAGCGGTCCGGAAAGCCGACATCTTGATGTACAACGGCATGGACCTCGAAATCGGCTACCTCCCGATACTCGTCGAGTCTTCCAAGAATCCCAAGATCCAGCCGGGCAACCCGGGCGATTTCGAATGCTCCAGATTCATCGAACCGATCGAGGTCCCTTCCGCGGTGGACCGGAGCCTGGGGGACGTGCATCCCCAGGGGAATCCCCACTACCAACTCTCTCCCAAGAATATCCTCCTGGTCGCGGAGGGGATGGCCGGCCTCTTATCCAAGGTTGATCCGGAGAACGAGAAATATTACCTGGGGAATCTGGCCGCCTTTCGGGAGCGGCTCGAGAAAAAGCGAAAAGAATGGGAGTCCCTGCCGCTCAAGGGCAAGACATTCGTGGCCTACCACAAGTTCTTTGAATACCTGGCCTTAGAGTTTGGCTTTAGTATCATCGGGTATGTCGAGCCGAAGCCTGGCATCCCGCCCTCGGCCGGTCAGATGGAGAAGCTCGTCGAGATGATCCGGAAGACCCGGCCGGATGCCATCCTCACCCTGAGCTATTACGGGCAGCGAGAAGTCTCCTTCCTGGCCCAGAAGACCGGAGTGAAAAGCATTGTTGTTCCCCATGATGTGGGCGAGACCGATAAAGTGACGGACTGGTTTTCCCTTATGGATGAAGTCCTCAAAGCCCTGAGGTGAGCGAGCGATGGCCGCGTTCAATTTCCTTCTTTACCCGTTCCTCGGTTGTCTGCTTCTCGTCTTGATCCACGCCTATTTCGGCGTTCATATCCTGGAGCGGGGCGTTATTTTCCTGGACCTCTCCCTGGCTCAGTTCATCGGGCTCGGCATAGCCGTCTCCTTCTTTTTCGGCCACGCAGCGGCCGGCCGCTATGTCTTTGCCCTTATCTTTGCCGTTGCGGGAGCCGCCGTCCTGTCCTTTTCAAGGCGCATCTCCAGGCTGGTCAATATCGAGGCCTTTATCGGCGTCCTCTATGTCTTTTCCCTGGCCGCGAGCATCCTGATTCTCGATCGGACGCCCCACGGCCTGGAGGAGTTCCAGGCCATTCTCAACGGCAACATCCTTTGGTTGACTCCCCGGGACATCCTCCATGCCTTCGCAATCTATGCCGTGATCGGTCTCGTTCAATTCATATTCAGGAAGAGATTCTTCGACCTATCGTACGGGCGGGGGGGCGGCCTTTTTTGGGAATTCCTGTTCTTTCTGAGCTTCGCCCTCGTCCTCGTCAGCTCCGTTCAAATCGCCGGGATCCTCCAGGTCTTTTCGTTTCTCGTCATCCCGGCCCTCATCGGGAGGATGTTCACCAGGAAACCGTCAAAGATCCTCGTGATCGGCTGGTCCATCGGATTCCTGGCTAGCGTCTTCGGGCTCTTTGTTTCCTACCGGCTGGATGTCCCGACCGCCCCGCTGATCATCGCTTCTCTCAGCATCGCCTTTTTTGTCATGCTCGCGGTGAAGAGCCGCCGGGGCCGGGACAGGCCTGACGAGAAGGAAGAACTTTCCTCGATGAATAGCCAGCCCGATCCGGGCCGCCCTCGGTCGAGCTAGACCTTCCGCTGTATTGACACCGGATTGCCCTCAAAAATACAATCATTCCTCGATGCCGACTGTCCAATCCAAACCTATGAGGAGAAAGCCCTGAAGACTTTAGAAAGCAAGGTCACATGTGTGGCGCTGTTTTACGGCCTGTTCGTGATTTGGCCCACGGCGGGCTCAGCGGCGGTTTCGCCGGCGCAGAAATTGCGCGAGCCGCTGCCATTAGAGGTGGCGACCTCGCTTCAATCCCACAATAGCCGTTCGTCGTTCGACCTATCACCCGACGGCCAGTGGGTGGCCCACACCGTCGCGACGGATGAGACTGTGCAGACGGCTATCGCCTATTTCTCCGCTACCGGAGTTCCATTTGCCGAAGGCAACGCCAGGATGCAGGCCACGTTGACCAACACCAAGACGGGGCAGGTCATTCGGCTCGGCGAATCCACGAGCTCGAGCTGGGCGCCGGTCTGGTCTCCGGACGGAGAGCGGGTGGCTTTTTACTCCGACCAGGGCGGCGAGGCGGGCCTCTGGATATGGGAAAAGGCCACGGGAAAAGCCGCGCGTTTTCCGGGCGTCATCGTCCGGCCGTTTTTCGGTTTCGAGGTCGTGCGGTGGATGTCCGACAGCCAGCGGCTCCTGTGCAAGATCCTGCCGGCGGGCATGAGCATTGCCGAGACTAACGGACTATTGCCCGATACGGAAATGAAGAGACGGTTCCCCGCCGTTAAGCCGGATGAGCCGTCCGTCTTCGTGCTCAGCGCCCACGCCGTTCCGAAAAAGAACGGCGTGCTTCCCGTGGAAACGCCGAAGACCGAGACGATCGTTTATTCGAATCGCGCCCGGGCGGACTTGGCCATTTTGAACTGGCGCGACCGCTCCGTCCTCCGTCTGGCTGAGCGCGTCAAGCCCGTATGGTATGCGTTCTCTCCCGATGAGAAGTCCGTGGCCTATTCCGTGCTGAAAGGCTTCGAGGCGAACCTCCAGCAGCCGATCTACGATTTGATGGTCTATGACCTGGCCAGTGCCAAGAGCCGGGTGGTTGGAGAGAATCCGCGCCTTGTCTACGGGATCGAGCTGAATTGGTCGCCGGACAGCCGGTCCCTGGCTTATATCGCCAGCGGTCAGGCCGCAAAGGGCCAGATCATGGTCGTGTCTGTCATTGACAGCGCCGTGAAGAACCTCGGGGCGGAAGGCCTTCCGAGCTTCGACATGGGTGACGGAGAGATCGCTCCGCTCTGGGACGCGGACGGGAAGAATCTCTATGCCGTGGGCCAGGACAACAAGCTCTGGGGAGTTGAAATGCTCTCCGGCCGTGGGAAAGTGGCGTGCGAAATCGCAGGATACGAAATTCGGGCGATCGTTTCTCGTTTTGAATCGCCGACCGTGTGGTCCACGGATCGCGGCCGAACCGTGTGGGTGGTGGCCAGGGAGAAAGAAGGGCAGAGGGACGGTCTCTTCCGGATCGGCGTGACTTCCGGCAAAGCCCAGCCAGCGCTTGTCGAGGACAAGAGCTACGGCGTCGTCTTCAACCTGGATGCGAGCGACGCGACCGGAACGATCGCCTTCGTCGCCAAGGATCAGCAGCATTTGGCGGACGTCTGGCTCCTCGACACGAAGAATAATCAGGCCCGTCAGGTCAGCCGGCTCAATGAGACGCTCGATCGCTTTGAGCTGGGCCGCGCGCGGATTATCGAATGGTACGGCATCGACGGCCAGAAACTGCGCGGGGCGCTCCTGTTACCGCCCGGCTACCAGAAAGGCCAGCGCGTCCCCTTGGTCGTCTGGGTTTATGGAGGCTCGAACGGCTCAAGTTATGTGAACAGGTTCGGGTTCTACGGCGATATGCCCGCTCTCAACATGCACGTTCTCGCGACGCGAGGCTACGGGGTCCTCTTCCCGGATGCGCCTGTGCGGGAAGGCAGATCAATGCGGGACTTGGCGAATACGGTCATGCCCGGCGTCAACGCGGCCATCGAACAGGGTTACGCGGACCCCGACCGCCTGGCGGTCATGGGCCAGAGCTACGGCTCATATTCCACTCTCGCCCTCATCTGCCAAACGCACCGCTTCAAAGCGGCGGTCATCACGGCCGCCGTACTGCATCCGGACCTTTTCGCGGCCTATCTCGAAATGAATCCGGACGGCAGCGCGGGCTCCACCGGCTACTATGAGCACGGGCAGGGCAACATGGGCGGAACTCCCTGGGACCACGCGGACCGCTATCGCGACAATTCGCCCGTCTTTTTATTCGACCAGATCGAAACGCCGCTTCTCATCGGACAGGGGGCGCTGGACGGCCGGCTGATCCCTTCGGACGCCATCTTCGTGGGCTTGCGGCGCCTGGGGAAGGAAGTGGAATACCGCATTTATGAGAACGAAGGGCACGTCCTGAACCACAAGCCCAACGTGATTGATTTCTGGAAGCGCCGAATCGAGTTCCTGGCGCAACACCTTAATTTGAAGCTTGACGCCAGAGGGGTAGTTATCTTCGAGGGAGGGCGGGCGAAGGCGCGCGACTGAAGCTCCACGGATTCAGAACCGCTACGCTTTGGCCAGTTTCGCGAACCGGTTGGCGATGGCCAGGGCCGGGTCGAGCGGGACTTCGCGGCGCTTGACGTTCTTCGGAATGCTGATCGCCGGGACCGGGCGCAGCTTCTTCCCCGCGAACTGCGGCAGCCATCGCGCTTCGGCTTTGAGCATTTCAACCGTCATGTCGCGGACCTCCTTCAGCGTTAGAACCGACGCCGTCAGCGGGTCGAGAGCCGCGGCCTGCATGACGAGCTCCGGGTCACCGGTGAAACTGGCTTCGACCGTGAGGCCCTGGACGAGCACGTTGGTCATGTTGAGCGCGGCGCACTGGGACGGCAGACTGCCGACGACCGTGGGGTGCAGGCCGGTCCGGTCAACGTAGATCGGCACTTCGACGCAGCAGCCGGCGGGGAGATTTGTAATAAAGCCGTCGTTGCGCACGTTGCCGTTCAACCGAAATACATTGCCCGTCTCTTTGGCCTCGATGATGTGCGAGCAGTATTCGGCGCTGCGCGGTCCGAGCTTGGTGGACTCGATGGACAGCGGGTCGGTTTTGGCGAACTTGTCCGCGAGCATCGCGCAATAATGGTAGTAGGCCCCGCTCTCGCCGCCGAAGGCCGGCTCGTCGCAATAGAGCTCGAGCGCCTTCCGGTTCTTGCGGAAGTAAGGAAGGTATTCGGACAGGTGGCCGGTGCTTTCGGTCATGAAATACCCGAAATGCCGCATAACCTCGCCCCGGACTTTTTCATTGACGTAGTAGCCGGGCTTCTCGAAGTTCGCTTTGAGCTTGGGATAAAGGTCGCGGCCGCGATGCTCGAGCTTCAGGAACCAGGCCATGTGATTGATGCCTGCGGCCAGGAAATCAATGTCATCTTTCGGGACGTCCACGTAACTCGAGATCAGGTCCATGGTCGTCTGGACGCCGTGGCAGAGCCCGACGAACTGGAGTCCGGGGACTCGGCCCAGCGCCCAGCAGCATATGGCCATCGGGTTGGCGTAATTGAGCAGGATCGCCTTGGGGCAGAGCTCCTGCATGTCGCGCGCGATCTCGAGGAGGGCCGGGATGTGCCGCAGGGCCCGGAACGTGCCTCCCGGACCCATGGTGTCGCCGATGCACTGGTCGACGCCATACTTGAGCGGGATCTCGTAATCCTGCCGGAACTCGGCGACCCCGCCCGCCTGGATCATCACAACCACGTAATCCGCCCCTTTGAGCGCCTCGCGCCGGTCGGTCGTCGCGATGGCCGCGGCGTTGACGCCATTATCCGTGATCATGCGCTGGACGAAGGCGTGCATCTTGTCGAGCCGCGTCCGCGTCAGCGCCATCAGCCGGTATTCGCTCCCCGAGAGCGCCGGCGTCGCGAGCAGGTCCGACATCAGCGTCTTGCAGAAGACCAGGCTCCCCGCGCCGATCATCGCTATTTTTGCCATCGTCGTGCCCTCCTCAGAACGGAAATCAGGTTTCTCTCTGTGTCGAAATCATATCTCCGGCCGCTCGTCGAAGTCAAAAAAAGGGCATGGAGAAACTCCGTCCATACGGTGGGCAGCGCCGCGCGCTTTTGGATGGTAACGGAGAATGATTTCATCCTATAATGAGCGGAGCGAGGGTAATCCCATGAGACCAAGATCAGTCTTGACCAGACGGCAGTTTCTGCGCCGGAGCGCCGGCGTTCTCGGCGCGGCCATCGCGGCGCCGGCCATCATCCCGGCCTCGGCCCTCGGCCGCGACGGCGTCATCGCGCCCAGCGACCGGATCACGATGGGCTTCATCGGCGTTGGGACCCAGGGTGGGGGCCATCTGCTCGGCGGGGCCTGGACCTATCTCACGGGCGGCTATGCGGCCCGCAAGGACGTCCAGGTCCTGGCCGTGTGCGATGTCTGGCGCGACCGCCGCGAGCGGGCCCAGTTCCGCGTCAACCAGCACTACGCCGAGGTCTACGGCAAGGGGGATTACCGCTCATGCGAGGCCTACGTCGATTTCCGGAATATCCTGGACCGCAGCGATATTGACGCCGTGCTGATCGCGACACCCGCCCACTGGCATGCGACGATGGCAGTCATGGCCGCCCGGGCCGGCAAGGATATCTACTGTGAGAAGCCGACGGCGGTGACCGTGCGCGAAAGCCAGGCCGTCCTGGCCGCGGTCCGGCGCTACGGGCGCGTGTATCAGGCCGGCACCCAGCAGCGCAGCGAATACAACGGCTTTTTCCGCAAGGCCTGTGAATACGTCCGCAGCGGCCGCATCGGCCGGCTCAAGGAAATCTACGCCTACCGGGACGGCGGCGCGATCTTCTGGCCGAAGCGCTTTGGACCGGCCCAGCCCGTCCCCGACGACCTGGACTGGGACCTCTACCTGGGGCCGGCGCCCGAACTCCCGTATGACGGCAACACCGGCGCCCATCGCTTCGACATCGGAGAGCTCAATTGGGGCCAGCACCATTACGACTTCGTGCAGTGGGCAACCGATTCCGACGGGACGGGGCCGGTCGAACTTTTCATGGCGGACGGTGTCACGAACTACAAGTACGCGAACGGCGTCGTGGTCTACGGCAAGGCCTATCCCGGCGAGCCCATCGGCGGAGATGGAGGCGCCGTCTTCGTCGGGACGGAAGGCCGGATCGCCGTGGACCGGGACGCGCTCATTTCCTACCCGGCGCGGATCGCGCGCGAGCCGCTGCGCCCGGGCGAAGCGCACGTCTACCGGAGCGAGAGTCACTCGGGCAATTTCCTGGAGTGCGTCCGGACCCGGAAGCGCCCGATTTGTGATGCCGGTATCGCACACCGGGCCGCGAGCGCGCTCCTCCTCGGCGGCGTCGTGAAGCAGCTCGGACGGAGCCTGAAATGGGATCCGGCGAGGGAGGAATTCATCGGGGATGATGAAGCTAACCGCATGCTATCGATCGCCGCGCGCGCGCCTTGGGGCGTTTGAGGGGAAGCCAAGATGGAAGCAATAAACCAAAGCTCGAATATAACGATAACCAGCAGCAAAGCAGCCAGTCCAAAAGGGACCATTGGGAAGACGGCCTCCCCAATAACGATCCCGGCAAAAATTCGTAACGTTGCCTCGGCTCTCTCCGGCTTGGTTGCGGCCCTCGTCATTTTCTGCGTCTCCCCCATGATAGCGGCGGGCCAGGCCAAAAGCGAACAGCAACTCATCGATGTTTTAAAATCTAACGCGAGTCTTCAGGAAAAAGACGCGGCCTGCGCCGAGCTTAAGCGCGTCGGCACGGCCCTGGCGGTGCCCGCGCTGGCCGGGCTCCTGGCCGACCCGGAGCTCTCCCATTCCGCCCGCTACGTGTTGGAGTCCCTGCCGGCTCCGGAGGCCGGACTCGCCCTGATCGAAGCGCTGGACAGGACGAGCGGGCTCATCAAGGCGGGCATCGTCCATTCGATCGGCCGCCGCCGCGATACACGGGCGGTCGCCCTTCTCGCCCGCCTGCTAGCGGATCCCGACGGCACGGTCGCCGGTTCCGCGGCCAACGCGCTGGGCCGCATCGGCGGAACAGAAGCGATTCGGATCCTGCAGGGCGGGCTTTCAAATGCCGGCCCACTGGCTCTGCGGATGGCCGTCATCGACGCGTTGCTCGCGGCGGCGAACCAGGAGCTGACGGAAGGCCGCAGGGACAGCGCATCGGCCGTCTTCGAAAAGCTCTTGAAGATTGCCGTTCCGGAGCACGTCCGGGCGGCGGCCTATCGCGGCATGATCGCCGCGGCCGATCCGGGCCGTGCCGTCGAACTCGTGCGGGCCGCGCTCGCGGGCCGTGACGGGGCGCTGCAGATGGCGGCGCTCGAAATGTCCCGAGGATTGAATTCCCCCGAGGCAACCCGGGTCCTCTGCGAGTCGGCCGTCAAGGCGGCGCCCCCTCTGAAGGTCGCGTTGATCGAGGCCCTTCGTCAGCGCGGCGACCCGGCCGCGGCCCCTTCGCTTGCCGCCGTGGTCACAAGCACGGACGAGTCTGTTCGCGTGGCCGCCGTCGCCGGCCTCGGCGAACTCGGGGATAACGCGGTCGTCCCGCTCCTTCTCGAAGCGGCCGGCTCGAGTTCCGAGGCCGAGGCGCGGGCGGGCCGCCAGGCCCTTCTCGTTTTGAAGCGCGGCGAAGTCACGCAGGTTCTGATATCGCAGTTGACGTCCGGCAAGCCTGCCGCCCGGATGGAGGCGGCGCGGGCCCTGGCCGGCCGCGGCGATAAGGGCGCCTCGGCCAGTCTCATCGCGGCGACCCGCGTTAACCAGGAACCCGCGCGCGGCGCCCTGTTTACGGCCTTGGGACAATTGGCGGAACCGCAGGATATTCCCGCCCTCGTCGGGCTGGTGGCTGAGGCCAAAGATGATGCCGTTCGCGATCAGGCGCGGGACGCCCTGAGCGCGGCTTGCCTGCGGCTTCAAAGCGGGGGCGTCCACCTGGATCCCACGCCGATCGTGGAGGGCATCGTTGCCGCGGGGCCGCGGGCCCGGGGCGCCCTGCTCCAGGCCGGAAGCGTGCTGGCGGACGAGCGCCTCCGCGCGGCCCTGCGCAGCTCATTGTCCGATCCGGACAAGGACGTGCGCGAAGCCGCCGGGCGGGCCCTTTGCGAAACGCGGGATCCCGGACTTTTGCCGGACCTGATGAATCTCGCTAAAACATCCGTCGGCCCGGCCCAGCGGGTTCCGGCGGTCCGCGGATACGTGCGTCTGGTGACGGACACGGAGAACGCTTCGCTGAGCCCGGCCGAACGCGTGATGGCGCTCAAGGAGATCCTGCCCGTGGCCAGAGCCGAGGAAAAGTGGGCTATCCTGGCCGGCCTGGCCAGGCTTCCCGATCCCGGGGCCCTCGCCCTGGCGCTTACGATGCTCAACGACCCGGCCACCCGCGCCGAGGCCGTGCAGGCGGTGACACAGATCGCCTCTGGCCTCGCCCCGGCGCATCGCGAACATGCCCGCGCGGCCCTCGAGAAGGTCCTCGCCGTGGCATCCGAGCCGGCCCAGCGTGACGCGGCTTTGGCGGCCCTCCGGCAGATCGATCCGACCTTCGGGTCAGGCTCGCCCGTGACGTTCCGCCGCATAAAAGTGGACGGAGCGTTCCGTAGCGAGGGCGTGGCCGTCGCGGACTTCGACCGGGACGGCCGTCTCGACATCGCCACGGGGAATATCCTTTATCTCGGGCCGGACTGGAGGCCGCAGGCGATGCTGGCCGCGCCGAAAGAGTATAAGCCCGAGGGCTACAGCGACGAATTTCTGTGCTTCGCCGAGGATATCGACCGCGACGGCTGGACCGACCTGATCGTCGTGGGCTTCCCCGGGGTGAAAACGCGCTGGCTGAGGAACCCCGGCCGGCACGGAGGGCCGTGGAAGGAATTCCTGGCCATCGAGAAGACCGGCAACGAGAGCCCGGAATGGGTTGATGTGGACAAGGACGGACGCAAGGAACTCGTCTTTGTCTCCGAGAATGGGATGGTCTTGGCCCGTCCCGGCGCGGACCCCACGAAGCCCTGGCCGGTCCGTATGATCGCCGGGCCGCAGGACCCGCGTCCCGGCCATGGCCTGGGCGTCGGCGACATCAACGGCGACGGCCGCAACGATGTCGTGTGTCCGGAGGGTTGGTGGGAAGGGCCGGCCGAACCGGCGCATGTGCCGTGGGTCTTCCATCGGGCCAAGCTGGGGTTCGAGGCGCCAGCCCAGATGCTTGTCCTCGACGTGAACGGCGACGGCCGCGCCGACGTCGTCAGCAGCGGCGCCCACCGTTACGGGTTATGGTGGTACGAGCAAACCCCGGACGGCTGGACGCCTCACGAAATCGACCGCAGCATCTCCCAGCTCCACGCCCTGCATCTGGCCGACATCAACGGCGACGGGCTCCCGGACCTCGTCACCGGAAAACGGTTCTGGGCCCACCTGGAGGGCGATGAGGGGATTGACGACCCCGCCGTCCTCTGCTGGTTCGAGTTCAAACGCGAGAACGGCAAGCCGTCCTGGATACGCCACGATATCGATTCCGACAGCGGTGTCGGGCTCCATTTTGCGATCGTCGACATCAATGGCGACGGGCTTCCGGACATCGTCACTTCCAACAAAAAGGGTGTCTACATATTCCTGCAGTAAAGGAAATATCCATGTCAAAGGTCGTGCGTTTCTCCATTTTCTTGGTTATGGTTGGACTGGTCGCCGCGGCCGCCTGGGCCCAGGCCGCGAATCCCGTCGAGTTCGGCCGCCTCGCCGTCAACGAAGCTCTGGCCGCCCGCGGCCTGAAAGCGTCCGTCGAGATCAAGGTCGTGGCGTCCGAGATCCCCGAGAGCTACACGATCAAATTCGCCAACGGGGCCGCCCAGGTTCTGGGCGCCGACGCGAACGGCGCCCTCTACGGCGCGCTCGAGCTGGCCGAACGGATCCGGCGCCGCGGGGCCGAGGCCCTCGGCGGCGCCGCCGTCAGCGGCCGGCCCTTCCTCCGCGACCGCGGCTGGAACATGTTCCTCACCCTGCCCTGGAATTACGCGAAGAACGACACGGACTACGACCCCCGCGCCCTGGTCGACCCCGCCCGCTGGTGGTTCGCCAACGCCGATTTCTGGCGCACGCTCCTCGACCAGATGGCCGCGGCCCGCATGAACTGGCTCGACATCCACGGGACATGGGACATCAGCGTCACCGACGCGCCCAACCTCTACGCCTACTTCATCCAGAGCGATCGCTTCCCGAAGGTCGGCGTCGCGCCCGAGATCAAGGCGGCCAACCTCCGCCAGCTCAACAAGGTCATCACCATGGCCCACGCCAGGGGCATCCGGGTAAGCCTGATGGCCTACGAAGCGCGGTTCCACACGCCGCACGTCCCCGCCCCCTACCCCGAAAACGAGAAGGACCTCTACGACTTCACCCGGGAGATGGTCGAGAAGATGATCCGCCAGGCGCCCGGGCTCGACGCCATCGGCTTCCGGATCGGCGAGAGCGGCCACGGCGAGGCGTTCTTCACGAGTTACATCGAGGCCGTCAAGGCCTCGGGCCGAGCCATCCCGCTCGTCACCCGGAGCTGGATCGCCAGGAAATCCCTCATCGTCCCCCTGGCCAAGGCGTCCGAAGATTTCACGGTCGAGATCAAATACAACGGCGAGCAGTGGGGCTCGCCCTATATGCTCATGGGCGGCCGCATGGCCGGCTGGTACAGCTATTCTTTCGAGGACTACCTGAGCGACTCGCAGACGCCCGACGCGGCCCGGCTCTGGCCAGGGAACAAGACGGCGAGCGGCGAATCGTGGCCGGCCGAACCCTATAAGCTCGTCTGGCAGGTCCGGGCCAACGGGACGCACCGCATTTTCCCGATCTACAACCCCGACGGCGTGCGCCGGGCCGTCAAGTCCATGCCGCTCGGGACGGCCAGCGGCTTCGTCGTCGAGGGCCTCGAAACCTACTATCCCCAGTCGCCGCGCTACTACATCGCCGACCCGAAAAACGTCTTCTGCGAATGGACGCACCAGCGGGACTGGATGTACATCAACCTCTGGGGCCGGCTGGGCTACGACCCCGAGACGCCCAACGAGGCGTTCGACGCCATGGTCGCCGACAAGCTCGGACCGGCCGCGGCGCCGCTCCTCCCGGCCTGGAGCGCGGCCAGCCGGATCATCCACCTGGCCTTTTCGGCATTCTCGCTCGGCCCCGACCATCGCAACCATGCCATCGAACTCGAGTGGGGCGGCGATACGTCCGGGTACATCCTGGGCGAGCCCTTCGACTCGCACGTCTTCAAATCGGTCCGGGAAATGCTGGCCGACGCCGCGACGGGAGGCCTCGACGGCCGGTTATCGCCGCCGCAAACGGCGGCCATGCTCACAGCCGAGGCCGACTTAGCGGCCAAGGCCGCCGGGATTCCGCTTTCGACCGCCCCGCCGGCTGAACGCAAGAGACTTCAAGAGCTCATAACAGTTTGCGGACAGGTCGCGCACCTCGGCCGCTATTACGCCGGCCGGTTCATGTCGGCTTACCGGTCAGCCCAGGCCGAGGCCGGGACCGAGGGCGCGGCCGGCCAGGCGGCGGCCGACATGCGCGAGGCCGCAAACGAATGGGGGCAGCTGGCCGCCTGCCCGTTCTATAAACCCTTCACCGAACGCCTGAGGATGCGCACGAACACGTTCAGCTGGTCGCAGGAGCTGCCGAAGATCCAGGCGGAGGCCGACAAGCTGGCCAAGAAGGCGGCGCCTGCCGACGACGAGATCCCCCCTCCCCCGCCATCTCCCGGCTTCCCGCGGCTCGCCGTCGACATCGGGCCCGAAACAGCTGTTATCCACGTGCCGGCCGCCGGATTATCGCGGGCCTGGGCCCTGGTCAAGCGCCTGCCGAGCAGCACGTTCTTCCACAAAGTCCCCATGACGCTCGCCGGCAACCGCTATGAGTACAGCCTGGCGCGCGAACTTTGGGGCTACAGTGTCGCGGCCGAGATCGAGCGCGACGGCCACGTTTCCAGGATCCCGAGGTGGGAGGCCGACGCGCCCTATCTCATCGTCCCCTCCAAGCCGGGGCCGACGCCGCTCATCTATTCGAGCGAGGAAGCGTTGACATATCTTGACCCGGCCATCCTGTCGCCTGCCGATCACGGTCTGCTTCTGGTCTCGTCCCGGGCCTCGAACTTTCATCGTCAATTCGACATCCCGACCGTGCGCAAAATCCTCGACCCGGTCATGCGGGGCATGACTCTCGTCGTCCTGGCCGAAGACTACCTGGGCGGCCGCTATTCGCTCGACTGGCTGCCCAAGCCGCTCGCCGTCGAGGCCGGGCGGCCGGGGGTCTTCGACCCGGCCGGCCTGATGAAGATGTCCAAGATCGAAGACGCGGACATTCTGCGCCAGGTCTTCCAGCCGAGCCCCGGGTGGGAGGTATCGCGCGACGGCGGCGCGGCCGTCCTTCCCTGGGGAAAAGGGCGGATCGTTATGATCAACGCCCGGCTCATCGAACGGCTCCACGTGCCCGGCGCCACGCAGTCCCTCGCCGCGCTGCTTAGCTCGGGCCGGAAAGGCAAGCCCGTGGTCGTCATCGACGCCGGGACCGAAGGCGGGGTCTACACGTCGTCCCTCGTCATCGATTTCATGAACGCCCGCGGCATCCCTTTCATGACCTTGGGCGAGGCCATGGCCAAACTCCAGGGCATGAAGGAAACGCAGCCGGTCGCCGGGAAAATCGACGACGACGACCTGCTGTCGTCGCTCAATGTCCGCGGCACGCAGATGGTCAACGCCTTCCTCGAAAAAAAGGTCAAGGCCGCGGCCGCCCTGCCGATTCCGGCAACACGCCAGGAGCTCGAGAGGCGGCGCGAGGCCCAGCGCCGCGAGCTCTACCGGTCGCTCGGCCTCGACCCCCCGCCGCCGCGGACGCCGCTCAATGCCCGGATCACGGGAACGATCAAGCGCCAGGGCTACAGGATCGAGAAGCTTGTCTTCGACAGCCGCCCGGATTTTCCCGTGACCGCTCACCTCTATGTCCCGGACGGCGCGGCCGGCCGGAAACTCCCAGTCATCGTCAATCCGCACGGCCATTGGGAATGGAAAAAGCAGGAGCCGACCGTCCAGTCGCGCCTGATCGGCCAGGCCCTCCACGGTTATCTGGCGATTGTCGTCGATTCCCCCGGCTTTAGCTTCGAGGGCGACAACCGCGTCGAGCGCCGGTGGGCGGGGACGCATGACGACCTGCGGCTCATCCTCGGCTCCCAGAACGCGACAAGCGTTTATGTCTGGGACCTGATGCGGGCGCTCGACTACCTGGCGACGCGGCCCGAAGCCGATATGTCGCGGATCGGCCTGACCGGCGCTTCGGGCGGCGGGCTGGCCACGCTCTGGGCTTTCGCCGCCGACCCCCGCTACACCTGCGCCGCGTCCGTCGTTTACGCCTCGAGCTACGAGGTCAACCCGAAAAACGGCTGCCTCTGCAACCATGTCCCCGGATCGCTCCAGATCGGCGACCGGGCCGACGTCCTGGCCCTGCGGGCGCCCGCGCCCATCCTGATCATCGGGGCCGAGGAGGACCGGGAGTTTCCGGCCGCGGGCATGCGCCTTTCGGGCGAAAAACTCAGCCGGCTGTGGGGGCTCTATGGCAAATCGGCGGATGCGTGGACGCGCATGTTCCCGGGCGGACACGACTATAGCCGGCCGATGCGCGAGACGGCGCTCGGCTTTTTCGACAAGTACCTGAAAGGCGTCGGCAACGGGGCGCCGGTTCCCGAGCCGGCCTTCGCGACGGAGAAGCCGGACGCGCCGGAGATGTACGTCCTGTCCGACCCGCCGGCCAAGACGCTGACCATGCGCGGGATAGCCGAGGCGATGTTCACAGACGCGGAAGGCGGCGCGCCTAGCGCGGCCGCGGGGACGGTTGAGGATTACGTCAAGCTCAACGGCGGGCTTCCGGCGGTCGTCCCGGCCGAGGTCAAGGAGCTCGGTGAGCTCGAAGGAAAGCGCCGCGTCACGTTTGTTTCCGAGCCGGGACTGACGTTGCCGGCCATCGTGTGGCCTGCGAAGGGCGAGGCCAAGGCCGTAGCCGTTTTCGTTTCGGACAGCGCAAAGGGTGCGGCCGGCGACGAATTCGCCGTCGAGCGGCTCCGGAAAGCCGGTATCACATGCCTCGCGCTCGATCCCCGCGGGCTGGGGGAAATAAAAGGCCTCGAACTGCGCTATACGACGTATCTCGGCCAGGCCCCGGCGTTCGGCATGGGCTGGGACGTCACGCGGGCCATCGCCGCCCTCGCGCCTGCGGGAGCCAAGGTCGCCGTGGTCGGCCGCGGTCCCGCGGCCGGGCAAGCGGCGCTCGCAGCCGCGCTCCTCGAGCCCCGGGTAGGTTTCGTCGCGGGGCTGGCCACCCTCAAGAAATTCGAAGACGCTTTTCGCGAGGACGTCCCGCTCATCGGGATCCAGCCCAGAGCGAACTATGCCCCGTCGCTCGCGCGCCTGCGGTCGCTCGTCAAGGCCGAGGCGATCTGGAGCTACCTCGGCGAGCCCGATCCAAAGTGGGCGGACGCTCTCATCCGTTGGGCGGGCAAGTAGCACAAGGAGTTGGATGAGTTCATCGAAGCCCATTGAGCCGCAGGGGACCCGGGGCGTCCAGAGCGGGCCGCTGCCTGTCGAGGTCGTTTTCCATCCTTCCTGGTGGCACAAGCACGCGGGCATCAGCTTCGACGAGGACTTCTTTTATCACCCGGCCCGGCGCGTCGAGGACGAACGGAAGATGGAGCGCGCGCTCTACGAGCGTTTCGGCGATCTGGGTCTCGGCGAGGACCGCGACCGCGATCTCCCGGTCATCGGGCCGGTCCACAATGCCGCCGGGTATCTTCTCTCGGAGATGGTCGGCTGCTGGGTCGAATATGGAGAGGACACCCCGCCCCAGGTCATCCCGGCACACAGGAACAATCTCGCGCTCGACGTCGAGCGGGCTTTTGCCGGGCCCGCGTTCATCCGGCTGCGGACGCTCGTTGAGGCCCTGAAGAAGTCCCGCGGACGCGCCGTCGGTGACGTCAATTGGGGCGGCATCCTGAACCTGGCGCTTGACCTCCGCGGCCAGGACATCTTCCTCGATATGGTCGACCGGCCGGAGGAGGTGAGGGCGTTTTTCGGCCGGATCGCCGAGGTCATCGACAGGTTCACGGGCTACCTGGAGAGGGAAACCGGCACGACCTCGATCTCGGTCAACCGGACGGTGCGGCACGTCCGTCCTCCGGTCTTTCTCCATTCCGAATGCGCCCTGACCATGATCTCGACGGAATACTACGAATCGTTCATCTTGCCCTTCGACAGCGCCTGGAGCCTCCGGCGCCGGCCGTTTGGCGTCCATTATTGCGGCACCGACCCGCACCGTTACGCGGACGTCTTCGCCAAGATCCCCCATCTGGATTTCCTCGATGTGGGCTGGGGCGGAGACCTGGCGGCCCTTCGGGCAAAGCTTCCCGGCACCTTCCTCAACATCCGGCTGAGCCCGGTCGAAATCGTGCATCAGAGCGTCGAAGATATCCGCGAGGCCATCGAGAGCCGGGTCGCCGCCAGCGCCGCCCCCCTTCTCACCGGCGTCTGCTGTATCAACATGGACGACCGGGTGACGGACGATAAAGTCCGGGCCATTTTCGAGACGGTCTTCGAGCTCCGGCGCTACCTGTAGTTCGGCTTCCGCAGCTTGAGGTCCTTCATTAGGGCCGCCATCTTTCTGCCGTATGCCTTCTCCAATTGGCGGCGGGCCCGGCTGTCCTGCTTGAGCGCTAGGCGCTCGAGCTCGCACCGCTGCTTGAGGAAGCTTCCGAGGCGGCCCGGGTCAAGGGCGCCCTTCGCAAGCGCCTCCCGGACCGCGCAACCCGGCTCGCTTTCATGGCGGCAATCCGCGAACCGGCAGCGCGCCGCGATCTCCTCCACATCGCCGAACGCCGAGGCCAGGCTCTCCTCGTCCGCCCACAGCTGGAGCTCGCGCATGCCCGGCGTGTCGATGAGCAGGGCCCCGTCTGGAAGGGCGATGAGCTCGCGGCGGGACGTGGTGTGACGGCCGCGGCTGTCCGACTCGCGCACCGGTCCGGCCGGCAGACGGTCCCGGCCGAGGAGGCGGTTGATGAGCGTCGATTTCCCGGCGCCGGACGATCCGATCAGGGCGGCCGTTTTGCCTGGCCCGACATGCCTTCTCAGGGAGTCGACGTTTAGCCCGTCGCGGGCGCTCACCGCGGTCACGGGCGTTCCGAGGGCGATGGCTTCCACTTCCGCGACGGCCTCGGCGAGGTCGTCACGGAGGTCGCTCTTATTCAGGACAATGACGGGCGAAGCCCCGCTGTCCCACGCCGCGGTGAGGTAGCGCTCGATCCGGCGAATGTTGAAATTGCCGTCCAGCCCAGTGACGATGAAGACGGTGTCGACATTCGCGGCCACGACTTGGGCCTCGGTCGTCTGGCCGGCGGCCTTGCGGATGAAGGCGCTGCGCCTTTCGAGGACCGCGTGAATAATGCCGCGGTCGGAGGCGAAGGGTTCGAGGGCGACCCAGTCGCCGACTGTCGGGTAGCCGCTCGCGTCGGTCGTTTGGTGCCGGAAACGGCCGGATACCTCGGCCAGCAAATCTCCCATTTCTCCTGAGGTGGCGCACCGGTCCCTATGCTGGGCGACCACCCGTGAGGGGGAGAGTCCTTCGAGCCGGTAGGGCTCGAAGAGAGCGGAAAAATATTCATTCCATCCGAGTTCCATGAGATTCATTGTATGAATTCCCTTTTCGCTTTCCTGGGGCCGGAGGAAGGAACGCAAAGCTCCAGTCTCCGATTTTGAACTTAATGGCCTAATGAGCCCTGCGGGAGACTCGAGGCCGTGAAGGGGAATTCTTCGAAGGAATCTCGGAAATGTCCGGGATCAGATAGCGCGTCCTCCACGGCTCGGGCTGTCCGCGGTATCCTTGTCGACGGCAGACATAAAACACCTCTCTCGAATGGTAGAAGCCGGGCCTCCCGTTGGGCCCGCGTCTTGAGGCACAGATCATATCACAAAACATCCCCCGGCGAATAGAAATGGATGTGTTGAACGGTTCTCTGGGTAAGGGCGGCACGCTTCTCCCTAGGCCCTCGGACGCCCGATTCCCAAGGGTCGGATTCCGGATTTTATGATCCGCGGCGTGCCGGCTTCAGCGTCCAGAGCTGCAGCTTCGTAAATTCCACGATCTTGGACATGTCGAGGTCGCGGCGATGGACCGGCCACGTCTTATAGCCCTCGACCTCCTTGATGATGTCCGCCTCGTTCGTCCTGGGATAGGGTTCGAAGGCGGGGACGTCGTATTCGGGATGCGGATTCCCCGAAACCAAATCCAGATAGGCGGCGCTGAGGAGGGCGAAGAGCGAGCCGGTGCCGATCCGCGCCTTTCCCACGCTCAGCGACGCGGGCAGGGCACCGTTCCGCCGGATATGCGCTTCCGCCTCCCGCGCCAGCCCATAAACGTCCTGGAGCTTCACCCGGGAGATCTCCGGCTGGGCCTTGGGCGTCTCAATGGGGCCGAGGGGATGATCCGTGACGAGGTTTTGCGGCAGCGAGCCGCTCCTTCCGTACTCGGCGACGGCCTTGGCTAGGCCCGCCAAAGCCTCGGCCGGCGAAAAATCTTCCGTGGGGGCGAGGGCTTTTGTTTTCAGCGTGTTCCCGGCAATGTCGCGGAGTTCGTCGGCCGTCAAGGTCTCTTTTTGCCCCGCAAAGCGGGGCATTAGGGCTCGATACGTCGTGATCTCGATGTCGTCCCGGCCCTTGATATATTTCATCATCCGCCGGAAATTCTTTTGGGCCGTAGCCATGGTCTCCGCGGGCCGGAGGCGCGGCATAACCCACTCGCCCGGCGGCGTGTTCTTCCCGTAATAGAAATTGAGGTCCCAGAACTCCTCGGCCCGAATCTTGGTCGGGTGGCCGGCGAAGAGGGCGATGACATCGGTCGTCCGGGCCAACCGCGGCAGGTCGGCCTTGAGCTTTTCGAAAACGGGTTCGAACAGGTCATCCCGGTAATAGGCGTCGTCAAATCCGGCATACTGGGCGCTGAAGTTCAAAGCGTTGCAGAACCAGACGACGTCCCGGCCCGGCATCCTGGCCGGCGACCCCTGGTAGGCGACTTTCATTTGACCCAGCGCGTTCACCAACTGCGGCCCGTAGGATCCTCCGTGCCGGGCCAGGATCGTTACCCGGACGCCGAAGATCCGCTCGAGCTCCCGGATTCCGGCCGATTCCTGATCCAGCATCTTCTTCACGCCGTCCTGCCAACCGGCTTTCTCGAGCTCCTCCGTGACGGTGGGATGGATGGAGCCGAAATTCGTATGGCTCCCGATCTCGTGTTTGGCCATGGCCGCGATGACGTCGCGCCGACCCCGCTTTTCGAGCGATCGCGCCTTCTCCCCTATGACGAAGAAGGTCCCGGTGACGCCCTCCTCGGTCATGATCTCGGCCAGCCACTTGGGGATGTCGTCGATATGCTCGGACTCGGGAGAGATATAATCCTCGACGTCGAAGGTGACCACCAGGAACGCCTTCGGCCGGGGTTGGGCTTGGCCGGGTGGCATGGCCCGGACGGGCGTCATGGCCTGGGTCAGCACAAATAGAAACAGCACGATAAGGATCGATTTCTTCATTCTTCGCCTCGCACCCTCATTCTTCCCGTCAGGCGCTTCTTTGTCAATCTCCGCGGTTATCTCCGACAAAATTTATAGGCGGTGCCTTATAGATAGGCCATATCTCCTAAACGGAAGGGTAAGTATGCACAATCGTACATACAATATTGGAAACGCACCGGGAAGGCTCACGACTCCCGTCGAAATCATCCACCGTAGCCCCGTCCTTGACATCCGTCGGAGCCAAGAAATATACTCCAGGAGGCCGGAGGAGGAGCGCCTGGGAAGCGGGGAAGATCACCGGCGAAGACAAGGACGCAATTAACATGTTCATCCACGAGGATTTCCTCCTGGAAACCAACCGGGCCCGGTCGCTCTTCCACTCCTTCGCCGAACCCCTGCCCATCATCGACTACCACTGTCACCTGTCTCCCAGGGACATCGCCGAGGACCGCCGCTTCGACAACCTGACCGGGATCTGGCTCGCCGGCGACCATTACAAGTGGCGGGCGATGCGGGCCGCGGGCGTCGACGAGAGTTTCATCACCGGGGCCGCTTCGGACTGGGAGAAGTTCGCGAAGTGGGCCGAAACGGTCCCCAAGACCCTCAGGAATCCGCTCTACCACTGGACGCACCTCGAACTCAACCGGCCGTTCGGCATCGATCGCCCGCTCGGCCCGGAGACGGCCGCCGGCATATGGGAGGAGGCCAACGCCAGCCTGGCCGGGCCCGGCTTCTCGACCCGCGGCATCCTGCGCCAGATGAACGTCGAGGCCCTGTGCACGACGGACGACCCGGCCGACGACCTCCGCTACCACCGGATGCTCGCGGAAGCCGAGGACTTTCCCGTGCGCGTTTATCCCGCGTTCCGTCCGGACAAGGCCATGGCCGTCGAGGACCCGGAGGCCTTTCCCCAGTACGTCACGCTCCTGTCGCTGGCCGCCGACGTCGAGGTGAAATCCTTCACCGACTTCCTGGCGGCGCTCCGCAATCGCCACGACTATTTTCACGCCATGGGCTGCCGGCTCTCCGACCACGGGCTCGAGACCGTTCCCATCGAGGACTATACGGATTCCGAAATCCAAAGGGCCTTCGCCAAGGCCGTCGCCGGCAAGCCCCTCGCCCCGCACGTCATCCTCCAGTTCAAGTCGGCCATGCTCTACGAATTCGCCCTGATGGACTGGGAGAAAGGCTGGGTCCAGCAGCTCCACCTCGCGGCGCTCCGCAACGTGAACACCCGCATGAAGCGGACGCTCGGCCCGGACTCGGGTTTCGACGCGATCGGCGACTTCGAGATCGCCCGGCCTCTGGCGCGCTTCCTGGACCGTCTCGACGCCGACAACAAGCTGGCCCGGACGATCCTCTACAACCTGAACCCGCGCGATACCGAGGTCCTGGCCGCCCTAGCCGGCTGCTTCCAGGACGGCGCCGTTCCGGGCAAGATCCAATACGGCCCGGCCTGGTGGTTCCTGGACCAGGCGGACGGCATGACGAAGCAGATCGAGGCCGTGTCGACGATGGGGCTTCTCAGCCAATTCGTCGGCATGACCACGGACTCGCGGAGTTTTCTGTCCTACCCGCGGCACGAATATTTCCGCCGCCTCCTCTGCAACATCCTCGGCGGAGAGATGAAGCGCGGGCGTCTGCCCGACGATGAGGACCTCGTCGGCGGCCTCGTCCGGGACATCTGCTACTTCAACGCCCGGCGCTATTTCCGGCTTACGGAGACGGAGGCGTAATGGTCCTTGAAAAGTATTCGATCGGCATCGGCGACCGGTTCGGACGCGAGGGGCAGGCCCAGCTCAGGGCCCTCGAATTCGCCCGCCGGCGGGGCGCGTCCATCACGCCCGTCTGGAACAAGAGCAACCGCGAGCACGCGCTCATCGGGACGGCCCCCGAGGACACGCGGCGCCGGGCCGACAAAGCCGTCCGGGCGAGCGGTTGGCCGGACGCCTATTTCGTCGATGCCGACCACATCGGCCTCAAAACGGTGGACAAGTTTGTCCTTTCCTGCGACTTCTTCACAATCGACGTCGCCGCGTTCATCGGGCAGCCGCCCCGGGCCGAAACGATGACCGCTTTCCTCCGGGCCGCGGCCGGATTCAAGGGAACGCTCCGCATCCCCGGCCTGGACGGGCCCATCGAGGCGACAGAGGTCCTGTTGGCCGACGTCGCCCTGAAGTATCTCCGGGCCGTCGAGGAGGCGGGCCGTGTCTACCGCCACATCGCCGAAAAAAAAGGCCCGGCGGATTTCGTCACCGAAGTCTCCTTCGACGAGGCGCACTCGCCGCAAACGCCGGAGGAACTCCTCTTCATCCTCGCGGCGGTCGCCAACGAGCGCATTCCCCTGGAGACCATCGCCCCGAAGTTCCCCGGCGCCTTTCTCAAGGGCGTCGATTACGCCGGGGACGTCAGGGAATTCGCCCGGGATTTCGAGGCCGACCTGGCCGTCCTCGAGTTCGCGAAACAGAAGTTCGGCCTGCCTCCCGGGCTGAAACTCAGCGTCCACTCCGGAAGTGACAAGTTTTCGCTCTATCCCGTGATGCACCGGGCCATCGTCGAGCGGGAGGCCGGCCTGCACCTCAAGACAGCCGGGACGACCTGGCTTGAAGAGGTCATCGGCCTGGCCGCGTCCGGCGGCAAAGGCCTCCGCCTGGCCAAGGACCTCTACGCCGGCGCGATGGCCCGTTTCGACGAACTGGCCGAGCCCTACCGGGCCGTGATCGCCATCAACCGGAGGGAACTCCCGTCTCCCAAAGACGTGGCCTCATGGAGCGCCGAGAAATTCGTCGAGACACTCCAGCACGACCCGACGTGTCCCCGGTTCAACGGCCAATTCCGCCAGCTCCTCCACATCAGCTTCAGGCTCGCCGCCGAAATGGGGGACCGCTTCACGGACCTCCTCGAAGAGAACCGGGAGACAATCGAAACCCACGTCACGGACAACCTCCTGCGCCGGCACATCGGCCCCCTCTTCCTTGGTGGACCGACCCCCGCCGGGGCGTCCGGCGGATGATAATTTTCCGCGGACGTGATATCCTTGCCGCGGTTTCCAGATGAACGAGCCGCGCCCGTTTGCCCAGCCATCGACTCATCCCCCCGCCGGAATGCCCCCCGGGCTTGAGTCCGGCGCGGCCGGCCTCCCCGGCGGGCGCTTCCGCTGGACGGTATGCGCCCTGCTCTTCTTCGCGACGACCGTCAATTACATCGACCGCCAGATCCTCGGGCTCCTGGCCCCGCTCCTCCAGAAGGAGATCGGCTGGAGCGAGCTCGGCTACAGCTATATCGTAACGGCCTTCCAGGCGGCCTACGCCGTGGGCCTCGTCGCCTTCGGCTGGTTCGTCGACCGGTACGGCACGAAACTCGGATACTCCGTCGCCATCGTCATGTGGAGTCTCGCGGCGGCGGGCCATTCCCTCGTCCGCACGGCCTTCGGCTTCGGGACGGCGCGGGCGGCCCTCGGCCTGGCCGAGGCCGGCAATTTTCCTTCGGCGGTCAAGGTCGTCGCCGAATGGTTCCCGAGAAAAGAGCGGGCCCTGGCCACGGGCATCTTCAATTCGGGCTCGAACATCGGCGCCGTCTTCGCCCCGGCGGTCGTGCCGTGGCTGACGGTGACCTTCGGCTGGCCGGCGGCGTTCATCGCGACGGGGGCGCTGGGTTTTGTCTGGCTCGCCTTCTGGCTGCTTTTTTACGAGCATCCCGAGCGGCAGAAGCGCCTGAGGCCCGCGGAATTCGCGTATATTCACAGCGACCCCCTCGAGCCGCCGGCCGGGAAAATCCCCTGGCGGTCCCTCTTCCGCTACCGCCAAACCTGGGCCATCGTGGCCGGCCGCTTCCTGACCGATCCGGTCTGGTGGTTTTATCTGTACTGGCTGCCCAAATTTCTCAACGAGCGCCACCACCTGACGATCACGGCCCTGGGATTGCCGCTGGTCGTCATTTACACGGTAACCAGCGTGGGCAGCATCGGCGGGGGCTGGCTCTCGTCGCGCTTCATCAAGAGGGGCTGGACGGTCAACAGGTCACGGAAGCTCGTCATGCTCATCTGCGCCTTGTGCGTCGTCCCAATCATCTACGCCTCCCGGACGGCCGACCTCTGGACGTCGGTCCTGCTCATCGCCCTTGCCGCCGCTTCGCACCAGGGCTGGTCGGCGAACTACTTCACCCTGGTTTCCGACATGTTCCCCAAGCGGGCCGTCGGCTCGGTCGTCGGCCTGGGCGGCATGGCCGGCGCGGCGGGCAGCCTCCTCTTCTCGCCCTTCGTCGGGTACATTCTCCAGCGCACCCATAACTACCTCATTCCGTTCGTCATTTCGGGTCTGGCCTATCTCGCCGCGCTGGGGGTCATCCAGGTCCTGGCCCCGCGGCTCGAACCTGTGGCGCTTGATGAGTCGGCCGGAGCGCGGATAAAATAAGGCCGGCGCCCGCGGCGGCGATCCGGGCGTCGAGGATAAAGGATGGCACCATGAACCTTGAAGAGCTCACCCGGCGGTACGATTTTTCGGGAAAGACGGTGGTCATCACGGGGGGCGGGGGGGTCCTCGGCAGCGAGCTGGCCCGGGCCCTGGCGGGATGCCGGGCCGGAGTCGCCGTCCTCGACCTCGACCGGGGGGCCGGTGAGCGGCTCGCCCATGAGCTCGAAGCGGGCGGCGGACGGTCCATGGCCGTCACGGCCGACGTTCTGAAACGGGACACGCTCGACTGGGCCGCGCGGGAGGTCCAGGCCCGGTGGGGGCGGGTCGACTGTCTCCTCAACGCCGCGGGGGGCAACAGCCCAGGGGCCACGACGGGCGCGGACAAATCGTTTTTCGACCTGTCCGAAGAGGCGCTCCGGTCCGTCTTCGACTTGAACGTCCTGGGCACGGTCTTCCCCTGCCAGGTGTTCGGGAAGCTCATGGCGGAGCAGAAGGAAGGCGCCATCCTGAATATCTCCTCAATGAACGCCTTCCGGCCGCTGACCCGCATCCCGGCCTACTCGGCGGCCAAGGCGGCCGTCTCGAACTTCACCCAGTGGCTGGCCGTCCATATGGCCAGGGAATACTCTCCGGCCATCCGGGTCAACGCCCTGGCGCCGGGCTTTTTCCTGACGGACCAGAACCGCTTCCTCCTGACCGACAAGTCGACGGGCGGACTCACTGAGCGGGGCCGGGCCATCGTGGCCCATACCCCGGCGGGCCGCTTCGGAAGTCCCGAAGACCTGGCCGGCGCGGCGCTCTGGCTGCTGTCCCCGATGTCCAGGTTCGTGACGGGTGTCGTCCTCCCTGTCGACGGGGGGTTTTCAGCCTACTCGGGAGTCTGAGAAAAGCATGATCTTCTGGAGCGAAGGTTCGCCGCAGACGGCCATCGGCCCCGGTCAGGCCAGGGACGCCCTCGTCAGCGCGCTCACTTCGATCGGCCCGTTGAAGCGGGTGATCGCCGTCCCGCCGGACTGCACCCGCGTCCATTCCCTGGCCGGGCCGCTCACCGAGGCCGCCTGGGAATACTACGGGGAGAAGCTCGAGGACGTGCTGCCCGCGACCGGGACCCACTCCCCCATGACGGACGCGGAGATAGGGGCCATGTTCGGGAGAGTCCCGCCGGGTCTCTTCCGGGTTCACGATTGGCGCGGGGGAACGCGGAGCATAGGCGAGGTCCCCGCCGAGTTCGTCAAGGAAGTATCGGAGGGGCGCGTCCATTACGGGATCCCCATCGAGGTGGACCGGCTCATCGCCGAGGGGAAGCACGACCTCGTCCTCTCGATCGGCCAGGTCGTACCGCATGAGGTCATCGGCATGGCCGGACACGCCAAGAACATCTTCATCGGCGCCGGAGGGGCCGAGGCCATCAACAGGACGCACTTCCTGGGCGCCGCCTACGGGATGGAGCGCATCATGGGCCGGGCCGAGACGCCCGTCCGGCAGGTCCTCCGCTATGGGGCGGACCGTTTCGCCCGCCACCTGCCCATCGTTTACGTGCTCACCGTCGTCGGGCAGGCCGGAGACGGGGGGCTCGCCCTGCGCGGGCTTTTCATCGGCGACGACGAGGAGTGCTTCCGGCGCGCGGCCGCTCTCGCGCTCGAAGTCAACGTCGAGATCCTGGACGAGCCGCTCGGGAAAGTCGTCGTCTACCTCGACCCGGCGGAATTCAAAAGCACCTGGCTCGGCAACAAGAGCATCTACCGGACGCGGATGGCCGTCGCCGAGGGGGGCGAGCTCGTCGTCCTGGCTCCCGGGGTGTCGCGGTTCGGGGAAGACCCCGCGATCGACGGGTTGATCCGCAAGTACGGCTACGCGGGGACGCCGAAAATCCTCGACCTCACCGAGCGGGAGGAGGACCTGAGGCAAAACCTGAGCGCCGCGGCCCACCTGATCCACGGGTCGTCGGAGGGACGCTTCACCGTGACCTACTGCCCGGGACGGCTCACCCGCCCCGAGGTCGAGAGCGTGAACTTTCGCTTTGCGGAGCTGGACGAGATGATGAAGCGTTATGACCCGCGCCGGCTCGCCGAAGGTTTCAACACCATGCCGGACGGGGAACGGATCTTCTATATTTCGAACCCGGCCCTGGGCCTGTGGGCCCACACGGGGCGGTTCCCACGGGGGAGAGAGGTAGGCGCATGAGAGACAAGGCCGATATCGGGATGATCGGGCTCGGCGTCATGGGGGAGAACCTGGCGCTGAACATGGAAAGCCGGGGGTTCACGGTGGCGGTCTACAACCGGACCGTCCCCGGCCTCGAGGAAGGCGTCGTCAGGCGCTTCCTGGACGGACGCGGCAAGGGAAAAAATTTCGTCGGGGCGGACACGCTCGAGGCCCTCGCGGGTTCGCTCGCCACCCCCCGGAAGATCATGATGATGGTCACGGCGGGTCCTCCGGTCGATGAACTCATCGGGAGGTTGGCGCCGCTACTCGAAAAGGGCGATATCCTGATCGACGGCGGCAACTCGCATTTCACCGACACCATCCGGAGGACCCGGGACGTCGAGGCGAGAGGCCTCCTTTTCATCGGGACCGGCGTTTCGGGCGGCGAAGAGGGGGCGCTTCTCGGCCCTTCGATCATGCCGGGCGGGTCGCCGGCCGCCTGGCCTCACGTTAAACCCATTTTCCAGGCCATCGCCGCGAAGGCGCCCGACGGGACGCCGTGCTGCGACTGGGTCGGGAAGGACGGGGCCGGGCATTTCGTCAAGATGGTCCACAACGGCATTGAATACGGCGACATGCAGCTCATCTGCGAGGCCTACCAGATCATGAAAGAGCTCCTCGGAATGGCCGCCCCGGAGATGCACGGGGTCTTCAAGGAATGGAACGCCGGCGACCTCTCGAGCTATTTGATCGAAATCACGGCGGACATCCTGTCCTTCAAAGACGACGACGGCGGGCCCCTCGTCGAGAAGATCCTCGACACGGCCGGGCAGAAAGGCACGGGGAAGTGGGCGAGCGTCGTTTCGCTCGACCTCGACGTGCCGCTGACGCTCATCAGCGAGGCGGTTTTCGCCCGGTGCCTGTCGGCCATGAAGGGCGCGCGGGTCGAGGCCTCCAAGGCCCTTCGGGGCCCTGTGCCGGCGTTCGCGGGCGACCGGCGGGCGTTTCTCGCCGACCTCGGCCAGGCGCTCTATGTCTCGAAGATCATCTCCTACGCCCAGGGCTACGCGCTGATGAAAGAGGCGGCCGGGGAATTCCATTGGGACCTCAATTACGGCGGCATCGCCCTGCTCTGGCGGGCCGGCTGCATCATCCGATCGGCTCTTCTCGAAAAGATCAAGGCCGCCTTCGACGCCGACCCGCGGCTCTCGAATCTCCTCCTGGATCCTTTCTTCAGGAGCAAAATCGAGGAATCCCAGTCCGCGTGGCGCCGGGTCGTCGCGGCCGCCGTGACCAACGGCATCTGGACCCCCGCCATGGCCACGGCCCTGAACTTCTATGACGGGTACCGGAGCGCCCGCCTCCCGGCCAACCTGCTCCAGGCCCAGCGGGACTACTTCGGCGCCCACCGGTACGAGAGGGTCGACCAGCCCCGCGGCCGCTTTTTCCATACCAACTGGACGGGCCGCGGCGGCAAAACCGCGTCATCGACATATACGGCTTAGGATAAGGAGGCTGGATAAGAAAATGGGGACGGTCCTGTTTTTCCATCTGCGTTTGGATAAGAAAATGGGGACGGTCCTGTTTTTCCATCTGCGTTTGAAGCGAGCCACCCTTCATTCATCCTTGGGAAAACAGGACCGTCCCCATTTTCCGTCCCCATTTTCGGACGCGCCGGGACATGACCCAGCAACCCTCATTCCGGTATAAAACCTACGGAGGAGAAACAATGAGCAGCGGTTTGAAAATCAAGCCCGGCGGCGATTTGGATTTCCTGTCCCTGGGGGCCCTGGTTCACAGGCTCGACCCCGGCATCGTCCCCTTCCGGAAGGCGACCGAGTGCCTGATCCACGTGAGCGGCGGGGAATACAACGTGGCCGCGAACCTCTCCGACTGTTTCGGCCTGAAGACGGGGATCGCCACGGCCATGGTCGACTACCCCATCGGCGACCTGATCGCCGAACGCGTCCGGGCCATGGGCGTCCGGGCCTTCTACAGGCGCTTCACGCACAACGGCGCGACCGGTCCCAACATGGCCACCGTATACAGCGACCGCGGCTACGGCGTCCGGGCGCCGGTCGTATTTTATAACCGCTCGAACGAGGCGGCGGCCCTCCTAAAGCCCGGCGACTTCGACTGGCAGGCGATCTTCGCACCCGGCGTGAGGTGGTTCCACAGCGGCGGCATCTTCGCCTCTCTCTCCGAGACGACGGGAAGCCTGATCGCCGAGGGCATGAAGGCCGCGAAGGCGGCCGGCGCCGTAACCAGCTTCGACCTGAACTTCCGCGAGAGACTCTGGGCCGTCCGCGGCGGCGCGAGGAAAGCGGTGGAGGCGCTCACGCCGATCATCGAGGACGTGGACGTCCTCCTCGGGAACGAGGAGGACATCCAGAAGAGTTTGGGAATCCACGGGCCGGACGTCAGGGCCGATTCCAAGCTCGACCCGGGAGCCTATCTGCTGATGATCGAACGGGTCGTGAAGAAATTTCCCGGGGTTAAGGCCGTGGCCACGACCCTGCGGGACGTCCAATCGGCCTGCTGCCACAGCTGGGGGGCGGTGGCGTGGGTCGACGGCCGGACCTGTTCCTCGCCCGTGTGCGATCTCGACGTGTTCGACCGGGTCGGCGGGGGGGATGGGTTCGCCGCCGGTTTCATCTACGGCCTCCTCGCCGGCGAAACGCCGGAAGAGGCGGTCAAACTGGGCTGGGCGCACGGCGCGCTCGTCACGACGACCCCCGGCGATACGACCATGTCGACCCTCGCCGAGGTGCGGGCTTTCGCCAAGGGCGGTTCGGCCCGCATCTGCCGCTGAGTCCGCCGTCCGGCCGGGCGGCGCTCAGCGCGCTCCGGCCGTCTATTTCAGGAAGAGCTCGATCACGGGGATTTCAACCCCCGGCTTGGCGATCGGCAGCTCGAGGACGAGCGAGTTCGCCGTCTTCTCCCCTTTCTTGCCGGCCGGCCCCAGGCCCTCTTCGGTGTACCGGATCTCGGACGCATCATTCAGGAGCTGGGCGTAAGCCACCTTTCCGGCGAAGCCGTCGAGCCGCAGGATGTCGATCGGCCACCGCAGGACGTGGACATAGAGGCGCTTGGCCGCCGCGTTATAGGTCAGCAGGCAGTTCTGGGGCACGGGGAATTCCGCGGGCGCCTGAGTACAGCCGTAGATCGAGCGGCTGTTGACCTTCATCCATTCGCCCATGCTCTGGAGCCTGTCCGTGGCCCGCCTGTCAAATGTCCCGCGCGCCGTGGGCCCGACGTTGAGAATGAGGTTGCCGCCCTTGCTCACGGTCTCGATGAGCATCCCGATGAGCTGGTTCGTGGACTTCCAGCTCGTTTCGTCACGGTAGTATCCCCAGGAGCCGGAAAACGTTTGGCACGTCTCCCAAGGCACGGGGCGGCCGTCGACCTGGACCCATTCCTTGGGCATTTCCTGCTCGGGCGTCCGGTAATCCCAGCCGCCCGGGACGTCGAGGAGGTCGAGGCGGTCGTCGACTATGATTCCCGGCTGGAGCTCGCGGATCATCTTGATCAGCTTTTCCGACTGCCAGTCGTTCCGGCCCTTGCCGTCCTTGCCCGGGAAGGAGAAGTCCATGAACAGGACGTCGATCGTCCCGAACTCGGTCATGAGCTCGCGGACCTGGTTATAGAGGTATTCCTGGTACTTGCTGAAATCCCGGCCCTTGGCCTTCTCCATGAACTCCTTGTTCCCCCACATGGGATGGCACCGGTCGATCGTGTAGTCCGGGTGGTGCCAGTCAAGGAGCGAGTAGTAGAAGCCGATCTTGATGCCTTCGGCCCGGGCCGCTTCGACCAGGGGTTTCAGGAGGTCCCGCCCGGCGGGCGTCTTGGGGGCCTTGTAGTCCGTGTATTTCGAATCCCAGAGGCAGAAACCCTCGTGGTGCTTGGACGTAATCACGATGTATTTCATGCCGGCGTTTTTCGCCGCCCGGACCCAGTCCGCGGGATTGTAGAGGTCGGGATTGAAATGGTCGAAATATTTCTGGTAGGCCTCGTCGGTGATCTTCTCGTGGTTCTTGACCCATTCGTGGCGGGCGGGAAGGGCGTAAAGCCCCCAGTGGATGAACATCCCGAACCGGGCGTCCGTCCACCACTTCATCCGGGCCTCGCGCTGGGCGGGGGTTTCGGCGCCTGCGGCCAGGCTCGAAACAAAAAGGGCGATGCATAAGATCGACGCGATCTTCACGAAACGATGTCTGGGCATGGAAGCTCCTCAGGTGAGATTTGTCTGCTCCCGTTTTAACCCACGACGGGCGGCAAAAGCAAGCCCCGGGGACCCATCCTTCTTGGCGCTTGCTTCAAGAAGCGATCCGGGCATACCATTCCCGGCAAGGAGGTTCCCATGTCCAAAGCACGTTTTATCCTGGTGGCCCTCGTCCTGATGGCCAGGAGCCTACCGGGCCAGTATTCAACCGGCACACTCACGACACTCGGCGACTATGAGTCCCGGCGGACCTCGAGTTACGACCGGACGGGCGGCAACGGGGATTATCGCCATTTGAAGGCAGGCGAGACCCTGGAGCTCTACAACGAGGCCGGCCCCGCCGAAATCCGCCACATCTGGATCACCATGGCCACGGGAGAGGCCTACCATCTGAAGAAGGTCGTGCTGCGGATGTACTGGGATGACGAGTCCGAGCCGAGCGTCGAAACGCCGGTCGGCGATTTCTTCGGCCTGGGTCTCGGCACCTACACCGTGTTCCACTCGGCCCTGGTGGCCGTGGCGCCCGACAAGGCCCTGAACGCGTATTTCCCGATGCCCTTCGCCCGGCGCGGGCGCCTGACGGTGACCAATGAGGGCAATCAGGAGATCACGGATTTTTACTGGAACATCGATTGGGTCAAACTGCCGGCGCTCCCCGAGGGCACGGCCTACTTTCATGCCCAGTACCGCCAGGCCGCGCCGTGCCGGGGCTGGTATAAAGGCAATTTCTACAGCAACGATTTCAGCGAAGCCCGCCGCGACTCCCGCTGGCTAAATACCTCCGGCGCGGGAAACTACGTGTTTCTCGAGGTGGCGGGCAACGGCCAGTTCGTCGGTCTGACGCTCTCGGTTTTCCAGAACCAGTGGGGCGGCTGGAACGAGGGCGACGAGATGATCTGGATCGACGGCGAGCCCGAACCCCGCATCCACGGCACGGGAGGCGAGGATTATTTCAACGGGGCCTGGGGATTTTCGACGCTATACGCGTTCCCGCTGACGGGGCTCACGGAGTTCCATCAGTGGGAACCCGGCTCCCGGTTCTCGCATTACCGTTTTCACCTGGAGGCTCCCGTCCGTTTCCGCAAATCGATCAAGGTGACGATCGAGGACGGTCACGCCAACCTGCGGTCGGACAACTTCTTCTCCGTGGCGTACTGGTATCAGAAGGAACCCCACGGGAAATTCCCGGCCCTCCCGCCCGCGGCGGAACGCATCCCGAAGTTCGTCGCCGTCGGCGGGCCCGGCCAGGACAAGGCTATGAAATAAAAAAAGGGCAGATTACCCTACCCGGGCATCCGCCCTTGCTTACGAATAAAGCTTGATCGCTAAGTTAAGCGATCAGAACCGGCCGCGGCCGCCGCCGAAGCCGCCTCTGCCGCCGCCGGGGCCGCCCGTGCGGGGCCGATCGGTCCGGGGCTTGGCTTCGTTGACCGTCAGGGTCCGGCCCTTGAGGTCCTTGCCGTTCAGGCCGCTGATGGCCTTGTCGGCCTCTTCCTTGTTCGGCATCTCGACGAAGCCGAACCCGCGGGATTCACCGGAGAACTTGTCCTTGATGATCGCCGCACTCTGAACCGCACCAAAGGCCTCAAAGGCTTCCTTGATGTCCTGCTCGGTCGCGGTCCTGGAAATGTTTCCGACGTAGATGTTCATACGCCTCTCCTTTTAAAATCGTCGCTTCGTAATAAAGGAGAGGAGTATGACCGACCACAGGGGGGCCCGTGCCCCTTCCTTTATCCGAACGCCGTACTGGGTCACCCTCCAGGGTAACCGAAATAATTATAGCACACCGACCCGGGAATGCAAGGCCCTGCCGGGATTGAAAAAGCACCCCCCGCTGTTATACTGGACGCGTGCACTTTATCCATTTTCATCTCGTCCAAAGCGATGAGCGACACGGAGGCCCTCCCATGATAATCAGGACCCGGATTCTGCCGCTGATTTTGCTGTTCGTGCTGGCCGCGACGATGTTCCCGGGGGCCGGAGCCGCGACCGGCGCCGGCCCGGCTGCCGAGCCGAACCGCGGATTCGTCCCGGATACCAAAGAATACTTGAGCCGCCTCGAGAAGCTCGGCTTCGCCGGGGTGGTCCTGGTCGCCGTGTCCGGCGAGCCGGCGCTGGCGCAGGGCTACGGGCTTGCGGACCGGGAGCGCGGCATCCCCTGGACGCCCGGGACCATCTCGTGCGTCGGCTCCATCACCAAGCAGTTCACCGCGGCCTCCATCCTAAAGCTCGAGGAGGCGGGGAAGCTTCGGGTTTCCGACCCGATCACGAAGTACTTCTCCGGGGTTCCCCCCGACAAGAGCTCCATTACCATCCACGAGCTCCTGACCCACACGTCGGGCATCGAAGACCTCGACGGGCGCGACGATTATGACCCCATCGGCCGGGAGGAATTCGTCAGGCTGGCCATGGCGCAGCCGCTGAGCGCTCCGCCGGGAACGCATTACAGCTATTCCAACGCGGGCTTCAGCCTGCTCGGGGCCATCATCGAAAAGCTGACGGGCGCTTCGTACGAACAGTACCTGAGAGGGACGTTTTTCCTGCCGCTCGGCATGTACGAGACGGGCTACATCCTCCCGGCCTGGGGAGAAGCGCGCCTGGCCCAGGGTTATCGGGGCGGCGCGTTATGGGGAACGGTCCTCGGCCACCCCATGGACGCCGACGGGCCTTATTGGGTCCTTCGGGCCAACGGGGGAATCCACTCCAGCCCGTACGACATGCTGCGCTGGGCCAGGGCCCTGATGGAAGGGCGCGTCCTCAAGCCTGAATCCATGGCCAAGTTGTGGACTCCTCACGTTCCGGAGGGCGGCGATTCCTTCTACGGTTACGGCTGGTCGGTCCGGACGCTCCCCGGAGACATCAAGGTCATCGCCCACAACGCCGGCAACGGCATCTTCTTCGCCGACTTCGCCCTGGTCCCAAAAGCAGGCCTGGTCATTTTCCTCCAAACCAACGTCGTCGCGGACATGCCGGCCGCCCAGCAGCTCATGGAGGCGATCGGCTTCAGGTATCTCGCGAACCGGCCATATCCCGAGGTGCCCAAGGTCGTCGAGGTTCCGGAATCCGGGCTTGCGGCGTTCGAGGGGTCCTACCGCCTGGCCGGGGATGGCGGGGTTTTCCGGGTGAAGCGCGAGGGCAAAGTCCTAGCGCTCGAACCCGAGGGGCAGGCGGCCTTTTCGATTCTCCACTCGACCCAGCCCCTCGACCCGAGGCGCCGGAATGAACTCGACCGCCTCTTGGACAAGGCGATCACGGCCTGCCGGGCGGGCGACTACAAGCCTTTCTACGAGGCGTACGGGGGCAAGGCGCCCCTCGACTTGCTGAAAAACCGCTGGCAGGAGTTGCTCGCGGAGGCAGAAAAAGAGAACGGCCGTTTCCAAAGGCACGAGATCCTCGGGACGGCGCGCACGGCCGAGCGCGACGAAACCGTCGTCCGGCTCATCTTCGAAAAAGGGACGGTTGAGAGGACCTATGTCTGGAGTTTCGAGGAAAAGCCCCGCCTGCAGGGGGTTTCAAGGCGCGGGCTGAAAGTCCGGCTCCAGTTTCTTCCCGAATCCCGGACGGAATTCGCCTCGTGGGACGGCGGCATCAGGCCGTCGAAGCCGCTGCGGTTCGAAAAAGATGCGGACGGCCGGCTTCGCCTTCGTCTCGGCGCGGGAGACCTCGTCGCCGTGGCCGCAAAACAATAGTATTCCGTTCCGGCGGCCCCAGGGACGCAGGAGATCCCTTCGGGCGGCCTTCTCAAAACCGGAAATAGTCGTAGATCCTGATCTTCAGGATGATCTTCAGGATCGAATTGGTGAGGGCGATCACCTCCCCGAGCATCCACGCCGGCAGCAAGACCCGGAACTGGAATCTCCGGAGCCTGTCGTAGGGGCGGTCTTTCCCCTTGATCAGGAGGACCAAAAAAACGGCGATAAAGCCGAACATGCCCAGCGTCGCCGAGGTCATATGCGCCAGAAAAAGAACGCTCCGCCACGGGACGACGTGAGGCCCGGCGAGAGCGGTCGTCGGCGTCAGCTTGAACGAGGCGAGAAAGGCCGTGGCGATGTCGAGGATGACGGCCGCCCCCAGATAGCCCAGGAACGGTTCTTGCCGGCGATAGAAACGCCCGCTTCCAAGGAGATAAAGGTACAAAGTCGCGAGGGCCAGGATGATGTTGATCAATACCGCCATATTCGCACCGGAACGATTCTATGGAGAGTGGCCCGGCCAGTCAAGCTCTAAGCTCCCCTGGTCAACGGCGCGGGATTTCAGTACGATAGGGAAAGCCGGGAATCGCGGATCCGGAATAAGGGGAAGGACATGTCTCATCAGACCCCGCTCCCATCGCAGGGGGAAAGCCGGCCCACGGGAGCAAGGAGCCTTTCCGCAGGCCCCCGGATGCGATCCGGCGCCGGACGCCCCTGGCTCTGGATATGCCTGGGGGCCGGCGCGTTCATCCTCCACCTTCTCATCGGGAAGGATTCGGGCGTCGTGGAGCGGGTTTATTCACGGGGGATTTTCGTCGGGTTGCGCTGGCTGTGGGATATCACACTGGGGCGGTCGCCCGTCCCTCTGCTTTATATCTTCATTCCGGCGGCGGTCCTCTGGGCCGCCTGGCTGACCGCGAGGTCCATTTCGCGTGGGCGGCCGCGGGCCTCCTCGTCCCCGTGGGCAAAAATCAAAACGGCGTGCCTGACCGTCGCAAGTTGGGCCGGCATGGTCACGTTTTTCTTTTATGCGCTCTGGGGATTCAACTACAACCGGATCAGCCTGGAAAAGCAGCTCCGCCTGGAAGCCGCGCCCCTCGACCTCGAAGGGATCAGGTCCGAGGCCGTATGGACCGCCCGGATGCTCGCGGAAACCCGGGGCTTGATCCAGGGAGCGACCCGGGAGGCGCTCGGTCCCGCCGTGCTCCGCCCCGGCCTCGAAGCCGCGGTCCGAAGCTGCCTGTCCGGAGTCTTGGCCAAGGCCGGCTATCCCATTCCCGGCCGTGCCCGGGTCAGGACGCTTTGGCCCGGCGGCCTGATGATGCGTTTCTCCGGGACCGGGGTTTATCTCCCCTGGTTCGGCGAGGGCTACGTCGCGGGAAACCTCATGCCCTCCGAAAAGCCCTTCGTCACGGCCCATGAGATGGTCCACGCTTTTGGGCTCACCGACGAAGGTGCGGCCAATTTTCTGGGCTTCCTCGCCTGCGAGGCTTCCGGCGATCCGGTCATCCGGTATTCCGGACTCCTCTCCTACTGGTCGTACGCCTTCGCGGAGCTGGCCCGCGGCTCGCGCGATGAGGCCAGAGAGCTCGGGAAACGCCTTCCTGAAGGCGTCAAGGCCGATCTCCGGGCGGCCCGGGAGAATTGGGACCGCTACCGCGGGCCCCTGAGGGCGGCGGCCAGAGTCTTTTACGAGGGATACCTCAAGACCCAGGGCGTCCGGGAGGGCATGAAAAGCTACGACCGGTTCGTCTCTCTCGTCGCCGCCTGGAGGCGGCAGAGCCGAAGCGAAGTCAAATCCCCGTGAAAATCCGGTGAGATCCGGCTAGTCGACGATGACCTTCGTTCCCAGCCGGGCCCATTCATAGAGGAATTTAGCGTCCTCGTAGGCGAGCCTGACGCAGCCGTGGGAATTCGGTTGTCCGAGTCCGCCCGCCGGCCGCCCGTCCGGGAAGACGGGGATCGAATGAAAACCGACTTTTGCCCATTTTTCGGCCAGCTGGAACACGGTAAAAAAGGAAAACCGGGAATCGTCGAAGAGGCTTTTCGCGCTGGGGATTTTTTCGGACACCTGGAATACTCCAACGGTCGGGTAATAGCTGCCCGTGGCGCAGGAATAGGTTTTCAGGATGGCCCCGTGCTCACCGCATAGGAAAACCCTCTGGCTGGCCCGGTCGACGACGATCGTCTGGTCCCCGAGCGGAGCCACCGGCGACCCCAGGACATGAAAGGACCACTCTCCGTTGCCCTCCGGGGGCATCCCTTCCCGGTCGCCTGCGGCGGGTTCCAGGACGATCAGATAGCTTTTCCGGCCTTCCAGGGCGGCGGCCGGCACGGCCGTCGCCCGGCTGTTGCCTTCCTCCCACTTCAGGCTCAGCGCGACGGCCCGGGAGGTCTTCTCATCTTTGAGTGAGATCCGCACGGCATCGGGGTTCACGGCCTCGGCAAACTCGAGCCCGATTTCGGGCCGGGCGTTCGGGACGAGGACGTTCCGGGCCTCGACGCCGCCGACGGTCACCCTCGCGAGCCGGGCCGGACCGCGGGATGCCGAAGACCGGCCGGGATTTTTCTCGACCGCCAGTATCAGGCAGGATTCATTCGGCTTGAACCTGTACCCGATCCCGAAATCCAGGGGCTTGACGGCTGGTAACAAATAGGCGTCTTTAAGTTCGTCCTGGAAGAAGTCGGCGAACATGTCGATCGGACCGACATAATGGCCGTAAAACGTCAAGTCCCACCGGCTGAGGTCATAGTTTTTCACGGCGATCCCCGAATCGTCCTGGAGGACGGCCAAGCTCCGGTCAAGGATGAACCGCCGGACGGCGCTGAACGTTTTGTATTGGAGCAGATAGGATGTCGCCTTGAGGAAGGTGATGGGACGGGGCCAGCCCCGGATGAACTCCAGGTACCCGGGCTGCCGAGCCAAACCGGCGTTCGAGAGGTCCTGGGCAAAATAGAACAGGGTCCGCTGGCCCGGCTCGCCTTTGCGGCGGAAGACGATCCTGATTCCCGGGACGCCGGGCGGCGCGTTTGTTTTCCCCGATGGCCCGGGGGCGACGTCCTGGGGCTTGCCCGCCCTGTCCAGGATGAAAGGCGTCGCGTCCAGGATTTCGTGCCCCGTGCGGGCGAGGAAGATGAGCAAGAGACACGCGGTGCCCAGGTCGTCCTGGGCTTGTTTCAGATCGTTGGTCCGGAAGAAAGTCAGCCCTCCGATGTCCCGGAGTTGGACGGCGGCCATCGTCACCAAGGCGTCGATCCGGGAGTCCGGAAGTCCGTCGGTCGGAACGATGTCGCCGACGGGTTCGATACCGGTCAGCACGTAAACGTCCGTCCGCGGGAAAAGGAGGAAGGCGTAAAGAAAATCCGGCCCGCCAAACGGGTAGTAGATCACCGGGCTCTGCGGCTTGGGGGGCTTCAGCTCGCGGTCGGCCCACTTGCGGAGTTTGGCAAGCTGGCCCCGCTCGAGTCGTTTCCAATTCTCGTCGAGCTCACGGCCATAGCTCCACCAAAGCTCCGATACGGGAAGCCGTGCGCCGGCCTTATAAGCTTCCTCTTTCATTCCGGCCAGAACGAGCGCGGTGCGGGTCAGCTCCCGGGCCCGGGCATTGGCGGAGTCCGCGGCGGCGGGCCCGCCGACGCTGGGAGACGCGGGAGCTGGACCGGTTCCGGCGCCTCGAGCCGAGCCCTGATCGGCGGGCTTTTCTTTACGACTAGGTTGACAGGCCGGAAGGGACAGGAGGATAAGCGCCGCGGCCGCAAGCGGCCAGAACGCCGGCTTCATGAATCCGCGTCCTCTCATGTCTTTAAATTCAGAAGCCTCGGCGCTCATCGGCGCGAAATGATGATATCGCCGGCTTCGACGCGATGTCAAGCGCGCGAGAACCGTCACGGACGTCTCCGGTCCGGGACGAACGACGAGTCCTTCATTGTTCTGCAGGGCAGCCGCCTAGCCGTGCCTCGGGCTTTGCTCTGCTATCATGGCGATAAAGGCCTCGATCCGGAGCCTTAACTGCTGGCTGTCGGAAGGCGAATAGTCGGTGACAATCTTGAGATAAGGCAAACCGTGCTTCGCGTCCAAGCGACGCTTGAGCGTGCCGGATTCGACATCGTAAGTCAGGCAGGCATGCCAGATGAGGTCGATCACTCCGCCCGGGTGGAATTCCCCGATCAGCCGGTCGATCGTCTCCATCCGGCGCGTGTTCGGCGTCATGCAGGAACACGGGAGATGGTAGTATTTCCGGGCGATGGCCTCGAGAGGGTCTCCGGTCTCGGCGACGTCCTCGAGAAGCGGCTTGAGGCCCGTGCAGGTCTCCTGGACGATGACCGTGGCTCCCGCGGCCTCGATGATATCCACGACCTTCTCCGCGCCATGGGGCGTCGGGACGCCGGTCAGCAGGATCGATGGTCGTCCCGCCGGGGATATCTTCAGGGCCTTGGCCTCGTCAATAATCAACTCATAGGCGGCCAGGTCTTCCGGGACCCCGGAGATCAGACTCTTGGCGTCGAGCACCTCCCGTCCCGTGAGCCCGCGGCCGGCCAGCCGGGCGATATCGCGCCTCAGCGCCCGCTCGCGATTCATCAGACGGATCGCGGCCCTCAGGTTGTCGTCGGTAATGGCGTTTCCTGTAAGTTCCTCCAGACGTCCGCGGAGCTTGATGATCTCCGCCTTCCAGCGGAGGAAAGCACCCTCGTCGTCAGGCTTCTGGGGCAGCTCCAGGACATAGACCGGCTTGAACTCCTGAAGCCTCTCGAACATTTTCTTTTTCCCGTCGCACGTCGTTTCGGCGACGACGAGGTCGCTTATCTCGAAGATGGGATTGGCCTTTTCCAGGGCGAATCCATAGCTCGACTTGATGAGCGGGCACAGGTTTGAGGGCAGGTCTCTTTCCGCCGCGACCACGGTTTCGTGGCTGCCTCCGCAGGCGCAGACAGGAATGGCGTCCGCCGCCAGGATAAGTTCCCGGGGCGTGAATTCGCAGAAAATCGAGACGATTTTCCGGCCTTCCGCCTTGGCCCTTTCCGCGTATTCGATGGCGTTCGGGACCATCCGGTCAAACCGGGCCAGCGCGGGAATCTTATGGAGGAGCGAACTCCTCACGGGAGGGCTTCCCTCTTCGTGGGCGGCGGCCTGGCCGCGTGCCTCATTCGCGCAGTCAGGATGTCCAGCCGCGGGGGCAAAGTCGGTTTCGCCGATGAACGCGTCTGGCGGGGCGATCGCGAGGCCGGCCCGCCTCGCCGCCATCAACGCCGCTCCCAGGGCGCCCGTGATCCGTGGGTCGGGAGGGATGATCAGACGTTCTTTGAGTTCCTGGCCCAGGGCAGCGACCATAGCTTTGTTCATCGCCACTCCGCCGGTAAAGGCGATCGGCGGACAGACGCCTGTCCTCTCAGCGAGCCCGGCGATCCTGCGGGCGATCGACCGGTGGATCCCGGCCGCGACCTCCTCCCGGCGAAAGCCCCGGGCGAGCATTCCGATCATCTCCGACTCGGCAAAAACGACGCACATCGAGCTGATCTCGGACTCGGCGGCGGCCTGCCGGGCCATTTCGGCCAGTCCTGCGAGGTCCGTGCCCAGGATCCTGGCGGCGACCTCGAGAAACCGGCCGCTGCCGGCGGCGCACCGGTCGTTCATGGCGAAATCCCTGACGCGGCCGTCGGCCGTGAGGAGAATGGCTTTGCTGTCCTGGCCGCCGATTTCAATGACGCTCCGCACCTCGGGATGCAGGGCCGTGACCCCGGCGGCATGGCAGGCGATTTCGGTCAACGTCTCGTCGGCGAAGCCGGCTTGGACGCGGCCATAGCCGGTGGCGACGATCCTCGCGATATCCGAGCGGCTCGCGGCGGCCGCCTCGAGCACGGACCGGAGCAACGCCCCGGCATCAAGAGCCTTATCGATTGTCGCATCACGCACGGAGACGGCGAGGATACTGGAGTGAGCAGGGTCAAAAAGGACGGCCTTCACGGCCCGGCTGCCGAGGTCGAGACCCAACGTCAAATCAGCCATGGCTTTTCGCTTCGTCGACCGTAATAAGCGACCCGCCGGTGCGGCCCACGAAATTCTTGACACAGCCTCTCCTTTCTTGATATCGGGCGTCCCGCGCGCCCGACAAGGAGAGGGTTTCCTTAGACGAGCGCCCGGCGCTCCGTTGGACGGGATCGGACCGATCCCTGTCGCGATTCTCAGCGGCAATATGTATTCATAGACGCTCTCATCGAATCACTCTGATTTCGGGTTCCAAGAGGACTTTTTTACCACAAAGGCCCCGGCGAATCAAATTCAGGGAGCCTTCGTGTTGACGCCAAGGATAGTAAAGGGGGTATAATTTTCTTTCTGGTATGAATCTTGCATTATAAATCTTCTCGAGGGGGTATTTCATGGCGGACGTGAAAGGCCTGTTTCAATCGGCAGAACTCTCTGCCTGTCGAAGTCGAACCGCCGACCTGAATTCCTCCGAAAGAGGATTAAGTCTTGAATTTTAATTCGGCAAAAAGGAGTTGGAAATGCGAATGCTTATGCAGGTGAAGATTCCTCACGAAACGTTCAACGCGGCCGTCAAAGACGGCAGCGTCGAGCAGAAGATGGCTCGAATTCTCGAGGACACGAAGCCCGAGTCCGTGTATTTTACTGAGTATCACGGGCATCGGGGAGCGATCATGATCGTCGACATGTCGGAGCCGTCGAAAGTGCCATTCTACGCGGAGCCATGGTACCTGGCGTTCAATGCGGATGTCGAATTCCACGTTGTCATGACGCCGGATGACCTCCGCAAGTCGGGGCTCGGAACGCTCGGCAAGAAGTGGAAATAGCACCGCGCATGGCTGAGGGGGTATCATGAGAAAGAATGAGATGAGATTCGGACTCAAGCTTATTGCGCTTTTCGGCATGCTTTCTCTCCTTTTGTGCTCGGGCGCATGGGCTGAGCAGAAGAGTCTCGCGGTCATGAAATTCACAACGAGCGCGGGCGGAAGCAGAAACTACTGGTCCAATGCAAGTTGGGACCTCGGGGACGGCATGGCCGAGATGCTCGCGACGGCCCTCGTCGAGACCGGCAAGTTCAGGGTCCTGGAGCGCCAGCAGATCCATGACGTGCTCGGAGAGCAGGACCTCGGGGCCAGCGGCAGGGTGGACCCCGCCACGGCCGCAAAGATCGGCAAAGTCCTAGGCGCGCGGTACCTCGTTTACGGAACGGTCAATGAGTTCGAATATTCGAAGGGCGGCGAGGGCGGCGCTGTTCGCATCGGGGGTTTCCGGGTTGGGGCGAGCGAGGCGCGGGCCCACATCGGCATGGATGTGAGAATCGTTGACGCCGTCACGAGCGAGATCCTTTTTTCCACCCGCTCGACCGCAGACGCGACCAGGTCAGGTTTCAAGGTGGGATACTCCGGGGCCGACTTTGGCGCCAACCTGGCGACTTTCCAAAAGACTCCGCTCGGGGAAGCCACCCGGAAAGCCATCGAGTTCGCCGTGACGAAAATGGTCAACCAATTCGGGACGGAAGCCGGCCCCGAGCCGACCGTGGCCTGGTCGGGGACCCTTCTTGTCGCCGACGACGGTTCGCTCGTGATCAAGGCCGGAAACCAGGAGGGGCTTAAAACCGGGGACATCCTGACCGTCTACAGGCCGAAAACGTCTAAGGTCGGCAATGAGGTGCTGACGGTCGGGGAGGACAAAATCGGTAAAATCCGCTTGACCTCGGTCGGAAATTCAGCCTCCTCGGCACAGGTTGTGGAGGGCGGGGGATTCAAAACGGGAGACATCGTCAAGAGCGGCGGCAATTCGTAAGGAATCCGCGGGCCGGCGCGCCTCGTCACGGCCGTAGAATGCGCGGTTAGGAGCCCTTGCCCATAATGATTTTGTAGCGCTTGACGACGGTATCGTCGCCGCCTTCCGGCGTCTCGACGGTGTAGAAGAATCCGCCGCGCGCCAGGGCCAGCGGCTTGCTGGGCGCCATGAGGAAATTCCAGCCGTCATATTTCGGGACGCGCGCTCGGGCCCGGAAGATGCCTTGACCGTCGAATATATCGCCAATGAGCTCACCGCTCTCAGGCTGGCTTTCGAAGGTGACCACGAGCACATAACCCTGGTCTAGGAGGAAAAGGTCGGCGATGGGAGGCACCCGTTCGGGGACGTCATAGACGACTTTGGATCGGGGATCCTTCGTCTTGATTCCCTCGATCTCCGCCCCGGTAAGCTTCCTCGGATCGCCCTTCTTGATGATCCTCCGGACGAGCTTTCCCTCCGGGGAAACGATATGAATCTCGTAGCGGTCCGTCGCCACATACCAGAGGTTATCCCGCGCGTCGATCTGGTATTTCACTTGGCTCCGGAAGGCCTGACCATGGTAAATTCCAGTGCTGTCCCGATAAAGGCCCCATTCATACTCGTGGATCTCGTAAACCGGCTTGCCTTCGGGCGAGCACTTGGTCAGCACGAGCAACTGCCGGTCGCGCGTGTTCGGCAGGAATTTCATGACCATGAGGTACATGCTCGAGAGGGAATCCAGGCGAAAATTATCGCCCCAGAGAGCAACCCGCGAGATCCCGAGGAGCTTGAGGTCGCCGTCGAAAGCCGTTAATCGCCGTTGGCGGCCGTCTAGGACGAGCAGCCGCCCGTCCTGGGTGAACCCGGGATCGAAGAACCCGAACTCTCCCGGCCCCTGGCCTGATTTGAAGTCCCTGCGCAACGTCTCCCGCCCGGCGGCGTCGAACCGGGTGAGCGTGTTGTCTTTTCCGGAGAAGACGTGGATGGCGCCCCCGTTGTCGACCAGCAGCGCATGCGGGGACCACCCTTCCTGCCTGAGGGTCAGATCCAGCACGAACTTGACATCGACGAGAGGCGGCCGAGGTTTCTCATCGTTCGTAACCTCGATAAAGTCGGGGGCTTTCGGAATGAGCTGCCGGCCGGGTTTCTGGGCCGCAAGAACCGAACAGAGAGCTAAGCCGGCGCAGAATACTGCTGATGCGTGGCCGACTCTTATCATCGGGGCACCCCTTCCAATCATGCCACCCTTAATCTGGGCCAAAATGCCCCCGGCGTCAATAGATCCGGCTAGCGAGCCCGGCGGCGGATCCCACTCAGGGAGCATGAATTACACAGAGGGGGCCCTTTTTCCTGTCAGCGGACCTCGTCGTTCCAGCTCACTTTGTATCTCTTGATAACGGGCATCCCTTCAGAATTCGTCTCGACGGTATAGAGCTTACCGTTCTTCCATACGGAATGGCGATCGAGGTTCGCCGTCATGGGGACCCTGGCCGAAAAGCGGCCCTCCGGGTCAAAAACATCGAAATAGAAGGATCCTTTCCCGTCCCCGAAGCGTTCGTAAGTCTTGACGAAGATCCGGCCCGCGTCGTCCGCGAAAATGCCGGCGAAGGCCGGAAAATGGCTGCGGAACTCGACCCTCATTCCCCCCCGGACGGCGTCCGAATACCGTTCTCTGAACGTCTCTCTGTCCTCGCTCGAAATCGGGACGGAGCGGTGCGGTTTCGTGATCTTTCGGACCAGCCGGCCTCCGGGATCCAGGACGTGCAGAACGTATTCTTTTGAATCGCCCCACACGATTGAGTCGTTCGTCGTCACGGCGCAATAGCAGCCCGGCCTCCCGACATCGAAGACGCCTCTCGCACCCTGTTCTTCCTTCGCGATGTCAAACAGGGGCCGAAGATCGGGGCCGTACGCTCTAATGACCTTTCCTCCGGCGGGAGGCGGGGCGAGAATCTCCATGCCGATGATATTCCCCCGGGAATCGCGCCGGATGGGCTGGATCCATCGGAGCGTGGGCTGCTGCCGGAGGAACGTGCCGTCCAAAGCGAAGGACAGGCTGCGGCCGGCATAATCAATGACGAAGATTTCCGGACTGCGGACGATCTGGATATAGACCGGTCTCTCCATCTCTCCGGGCCCCTGGCCTTTTCTCCCGATCGTCCTCAGGAAAGCGCCGTTCCTATCGAAGACCCGCACGTTCGCATCGGAAACCTCCAGGACGTAGATCCGGCCTTCGTCGTCTGCATCGATGCCGCTGATGTCCGAGAACGAATATTCGTCCCCGGCGTTTTCGCGGCCGAGGGAGAGCTCTTCTTTAAGAGTCAACGCGGCACCGCGATGGATCGGATCGGCCGGATTCTCGACCGCAACGATGCCCCCCCGTTCCTCGATCTTGCCGGCCCAGCGCGCGCCGATCCCGGACAACTCCTTTTTCCGATATTCGTCGATGTAGATCGTCATCGGCTCGGCCATCAAATCTCGGTATAATCCCATCTTGAAATAAAACCAGCCGGGGCCGGCGAATCCGGTCTGCTCGTTTTCGGGATAGGCGTTGACGCCGGTGTAATCAACAACCTGTTTATTATTGAGCCACGCCTTGATTCGGCCATTCGCGCCGGATGAGAAGCGGAGTTGAAAGATGAAGTCGAGCCAGCGGCCCCGCAGTTCCTCTTTCGTTTCATAAAGGGTCGTCTGATCGGGGCCGGTCTTATGTGTGATTCTGAGCACGCCGGAAGCGTACCGGACGGCCACAATCGGACTGTCGTACAGACATCCGCCGCCTGGGCAGTATTGCTTCCATTGCGCGATGACCAGCCGGGTCGGCACGAGGGGGAAGTCCGGCGGAATGAACATGCTGAACGAATACTCGTAGTTGTCGCCTTCCTTGGAAACCAGCTCTCTGGCTTCCATCAATTCCGCCCTTTCCGTCGGGAGGTTGCCCTTGATTCCGGCTTCATATTTGTCGTTCGCGCGAACGACGATTTTGACCGCGCCGCGACCCGCCCGGACAATGTCCGATTGCATGGTCACGGCGCTGGGAACGAACCGGCTTGTATCCCACGCCTCGCTCAGGCGGGCCGTTTCAAAGCCGTCGTAAACGTTAATCGCCGGGACCGTTGCTGCCAGAGTTGGAGCGGGAGGACCTCCGCTCGACAACAAGGTCCAGCCCACGACCGACACGGTCATGAGTTTGAGTTTAAGCAGAGTGCCTTTTCTGATTTTGCCGCGCTGTCTGAGCGCAAAACGGACATCTGATAAGAATGTGATTTTTCGCCCCGGTCCGAATTTTGCTGAAGTCACTTTCCTCACGCGGCTTTTTCCGTGAGCCATAGATTGTGACTCCCTATGACGGTAATTTCGCGAATTTGAGGTTCTTGACTCTGCCCGTCGAAACCATGAGTCCGGTTATCGCGCCGTTTCCGTCCCTCTGGAATCTGATATTCGCAAGCCCGCCCGCCGAGAAGACGTCCTTCTTGAGAGGCAGCACCGGTATACCCTCGTTGTGCCCGATTTGGACGTGGAGCGCCCCGGATTTTACGACCAGGTCGTAGCGGGTATCCAGTTCATCGGAGTAATACCGCCCAGCATACTTCTTCAGGGCCTCTTCCGTCGGCAAAAAGGGCTCTATCCATTTCCCCACGGCCGTAGGCTCGTTTTCGCCCGTCACGGTGTAGGTATCAAAGTGGTTCGCCGTCTTGTCCGAGAACGTGACATACACATTGTTCGGAATGTCCTTCATCTTGAACGAGGTCGGGAAGACCGGGACCAATTCCGTCTTGTTATCATCCGACCGCACGTATATGAGCTTATCCTTGTTCACGACGATCTTCCGCAAGAGTTGGGTGGCCTCGATCCAGTACGTGCCAACGAAAGCCTCCAGGCTCTTGACCGGGAGGATGACCGGTTTGAGGGCGGGCTTAGCCAGGGGGGCCTTGGCCGCCGGAGGGGCGGGTTCCGGCTGTTTGAGCTGGGAGGCCAAATAAATGTCAGCGATCTGACGGGACATGGCTCCCGGATCGAATGAGGCAAGGTTCGAGAAAACGGCGACGCCGAATTTCTCTCCCGGAAAATACAGGACATGACTCCGGAACCCCGCGTCCCCGCCGCTGTGGCCGATGGTCTTCAGCCCTTTGTATTCCGCGACCTCGATCCCGCGGGCGTAGGGAATCTCCGTGCCGTTGTTCAGGACGCCCTTGGTCAGCATCTTGTCCAGCACGGCGGCCCCACCCACCCTTTTTTCGTCGAAGTTGCGAAGCCAGCTGGCCATGTCTTCCACCGTGGTAAATAGGCTCGTGGCGCCCACGTTGGCATAGTTAAGCACGCTCTGTTTGAATCCCTTGACCGCATCCCCCTCGTAGGAATAGGCCCTGTTTCTGACGATTTCCTTGTGATCGAGATGAAAATGGGTGGAGGTCATTCCCAGGGGCAGAAAGATATTCTCCCGGGTCCATTCGGTGAATGGCCTTCCGCTCACCCGGCTCACGATCTCGGCCAGCAGGGTGAACCCTGAGTTGGAGTACATGTACTGCTCACCTGGCGGGAAGTTCAGCTCCTTTTGGCGCCTGAGGCGGTCCATGATGTGCGCCTGCGTGATGACATCGTCCATCCGCCATCCCGACAAGACCAGCAGGTCCCACTGGTCCCGGAGCCCGCTCGTGTGGTTGAGGAGATGCCGGATGGTGATGGTCTTGCCGAAATCGGCGAGCTCGGTCAGGTACTTGCGGATGTCGTCGTCCGCAGAGAGTTTCCCTTGCTCCTCAAGCATCGTAATGGCCATGGCCGTGAACTGCTTGGAGACCGACGCGACGTGGAACACCGTTGAGGGCGTGATGGGGACGCCGTATTCCAGCTGGGCGCATCCGAATCCCTTCCGATAGATGACCAGGCCGTCCTTGACGATGGCGACCGCCGCTCCGGGCGAATCCAGGGTATTCCATTTGCTGAAAAGGGCGTCGACCTTGGATTCGAGGGATGGCTCGGGACCCGGCGGGATTCCGGCTGCCGCCTGGGAGAGGGCCGTCATGACGGCGACCAGCAAAATCAGGCGCGCAACTGGCGGGGAGGAAGAAATCCGTCTCATGATCATCTCCTCATTCTGGATTCGTGAGATAATTTACCATTCTCAGCTCTTGACCTTGATGGAGGCGAGGCCTCCCATGTGCAGGCCTATTTTCCGAGCTCTTTCCGGATCGCCTCCAGCTTGTCTTTGAGGACGGGGGCGAACGCAAAGAACCCTTTCAACGTCTCACAGCCGTAATCCCGGCAGTGGGCGCACGTCGTGACCTTGCGCGCCGACGCGCAGAGCCTGATGGCGCATGTCCCGGCGTGGGCCGTGCTGATCCTTTTTCCCGAGGGACAGCCGTCGCAGATGCACGTATCCGCGCTGACGTCCTTGCCGCCGAACTGCGCGGCCCATTTTTTCGCGGTCGCTTCAAGCCCGGCCCAGTCGTTCTTTTGAGTGGCGACATACGCTTCACAGTCTCCGCAGTCGAGGCCGCAGAAGGCTTGGATTTTGGCCATGTGTCTATCCTCCGTGGAAATCGATAGATCGGAGCGTTGATGATAATCCGGGCCGCGGAGTCGTGTCAAACTCCCCTTCATCGCCAAAGCGCGATCAGGGGTGCGATTGCTATTCGCGCATGAGGCTAAATCACTAAGTCTTCGTGGATCGCGGCACCGCGGGCGAAACGTTCAGGCCGGAGCGGCGTCGGATCAAGGCTTGTCGCTTTCCCATCCAAAATCTCCTCGGCCGCGATGAGTCCGGCCGCAGGTCCGTGCATGAATCCATGGCCCGAGAAACCCGCGATGATGTAGAGCCCGTCCACGACTCCGACGGGACCGAGGAGCGGGTGATGATCCGGCGTCATTTCGTAGAGACCCGCCCAGCGCCGGGCGATTCCCGTCTGCTCGAGCCTAGGCATCCGGCCGGCCGCCGCTTCCAGGGTCGTGAGCTGCCAATCCTCGTCGATTGTCTGATCGAAGCCGGGGGTTTGGCCGGGATTCGACATGCCGATAAGAAGTCCGGGGCCTTCCCTGTGGAAGTACAGGCTCCTCGCGAACTCCGTCACGAACGGAAAGTCGGCCGGAATCTCCGGAGTCGCCGCGGTCACCATGATCTGCCGCCGGGACGGGACAATCGGAATATCCGCGCCGGCCAGCCTGCCGACCTGGCCGGACCAAGCCCCGGCGGCGATGACGACGCGGCGCGTCGCCACCTCTCCGGCGGAGGTCAGGACCGATTCGACCCGCCCTCCCGCCGTCCGGATGGCGGAAACCTCGGCGTTCCCGAAGAAGCGGGCGCCGGCGCGACTGCCGGCGGAGACGTAGCCCTGAACGACCGACCCCGGGTCGGCCAATCCGTCGTCCGGACCCCAAACTCCCGTCAGTGCGTCGTCCCAGCGCATCATAGGGAGCCGCTTCCGCACGTCATCCCCGCTCCACCATTCCGTCCGAACGCCCAGCCGGTCCCACATCGGGAGTTTGGCCTGGAAGGCCCGAAGGAGCGGCTCCCGCGTCAGGACGAAAAGATAGCCCGTGCGGACTAGCGACGACGGGTACCCTGTTTCGGCCTCGAATCCTTCGAATTCGGCGATGCTGATCTGAGACAGCCGGACGTTGATCTCGGTCCCGAAATGGGCCCGGACCCCGCCCGCGGCCTTGGCGGTCGACTCTTCGCCGAAGAACCGGTTCCGCTCGAGGAGGATGACGTCGGCGCCCTTCTTTGCGAGATGGTAAGCCGCGCTCACGCCGATGATCCCTCCTCCGATGATAGCGATATCCGCCGTCCTAGGCAGGCTCATATATCCCTCATTCTTCTTAGATGGTACGATATCATGTCCCTCCCATCAACAGAATACCGCCCCGAAAATAGAAAAGGGCGGCATGCCCATGCCGGGCATCCGCCCTGGCTTACGCATAAAGGTTGACCTCTAGGGCCGAGCACCGGACCCTACGGAAGGAAGGGAGGTTCCGTCACGCCTACAAACCCTCATCCCGATACAGCGCTGGCCGGCGTTGGGACGAGGGTAGGGCCTTAAGTAGGAGAACCGCTGCCTTTTGTACCTTATTCAGCCTATCTCTTTTGCATTTTGCCATATTTTTTCGAAAGAATGTCACACATTTTGACAATTGTAACTTCCGCTCTCCGGGATGGATCCCTATATTCAATTACAGCCACGACATTGTCGAGGCAACCCCAGCCTTCATAAGAACTCACGAATTTGCTTTCCGGTCCGGCCGCGATTATCGATTTCTTGAACGAGGGGTCATCCATGAGCATCGTTATCATTGCCAGGCTATTAAGCCCTCCGTCAACTGTTTTTTCTACAGGGAACAGCTCGAAGCGGTAAATCTTCCCAATCTTCTGATCGGGTCTAAGCTCTTTCATGTTAACGTCAAATACAATCCTGCTCGGACGCCTGTGGAGAGCACTTTCGAGCCTTCCTGGATCCCTCGACAGCGCGTCCTGCTTGATCAGCGTATCATCAGTAACAACATCAACACTCTCCTTGGCCTGCTGGAAGAGAGTTGCTGTCCGCATCTTGGTAATCCTCAAATTAGCCGCCACGGCTTCCTTCCAGTTCGCCTCCGCAGTAATCATCGCTTTTTCCAATTCCGCCGCCTTTTGATTAGCTCGAATCGCCTCGTCATTGGCACGGACAGCCTCTGTCTTGGCTAGACCGGCGGCTTTGTCCGCTTTAGAATAAAGGCTTATCAGCCCAATTATTGCCAGAATACCGTAGATGCTCAAGCCGAGGAGCATTCTCCATCTCCATCTGAGACGTTTCGCAGTGCGCGCTTCGAATTCAGCTCTTTTCCTTTCGGCTTCGGCTAAGCGGGTTTGCTCTCCTGCAAGTAGACGGGCCTGCTCCAACTCACGAGTTCGGGCTGCCTCCGCAGCCACCTCGGCCATGGCGGCGGCGGCCTTTTTCTCTGCCTCTCGGCATTCACGCTCTCGGTTGTATACCTGGATCGGCGCCACGAGGTATTCGCTCGATACCTCATAATAATACATGCCGTGCTGAGGAGTCCGATTTATCAGCTTCCTTTCTTCAAGAAAGCCGAGGACGTCGGCGAGAGCTTTATCATCCTCCTGCTCCGCTTGAGCTCGCCACGACTTCAGCTTGGCATCGCTGACAACATCCCTGGTCCCCGAAACTGTGATCAACTGCCCCAGGACTCTGTAGGCCAAGTCCTTTTGACCCGGCGACAGCGCCGACGTGGCCGCCTCCAGGAAGCCCTCGAGTATGCCCTTCACTCCGTTCATGGCCTGGAAATGGCCACTGGCAATCACGCGCGCTTCGCCCGCATATTGATCCCATAGCCGACTGCAGACAATTTGCAGCTGTGTCGGATGAATCCCCGCATATTCCGTCCCCTGCCCCAACTCCCCGATGATGACATCTGCTGTCTCGGCCGATATCTCCGCCGCAAATTCGTCCTTCCGCTCGAATGGGCCTATGACCGCCCGCCTCGCGGATTCTGTACTGAGCATGCCGAGTCGGACGCGCCTGTCAAACACTTGAGGATATTCTTTCGAGATGAGTTCCAGCTTCCCCAAGAAATCTTCGCGAATTCCCAGGACGATCTTCACCGGGAGGTCCTTCTGGTTTGCGACGTTGGCAATAACGTCAAGGATTCGACCCTGCAATATATGATCTGCGGGTTCGAACAGAGTGAACAATTCCTCGAACTGGTCGATGATGAGCACCAATGGCTGTTCCCGGCTCGCGGAGGAAAGCGCCCGCCTGAAGCCTTCCAGGGAGCAATAGACTTCCCTGGAATCAGACGAGCCGTCATGAGCGAAGTCAGCGAATGCGGACGGCAAAAAGCGGAGATCCCGGCTGCCGGAGGAGATCCTCTCTACGAGGAAAGGGCTTTCTTTGAATGGCCTGACTCGTAGCCTTTCCGGCTGAAAACTTTCCAGTTCGAGTCTGGGAACCACGCCCGCGTTGATCAGCGAGGATTTCCCCGACCCCGAGTCTCCAAAAAGGACGACCAAACGATAAAGCAGGATCTTTGCCGCGAGTTCGCTAACCTCGCGCTCCCGCCCGAAAAAATTCGCCCGGTCGGCGTAGCGGAAGGGCAAAATCCCACGATAAGGCGAAGGACGGCCGCTCGTTGCCTGATCGCTCATGCCTGATATTCCTTTCCAATCACTGCCCGGTAGAGTGCCGGCACAAACTTCCAGAGATCCTCAGGAATAAAATTCACCATGGGTGGATTTGCCCTCTGCCAAACCGCGACGACGAGATTATCAGGATAAGGATCCACGGAAAATGACGGTTTGATATAGGACATGTCCACTCCGTAGCGCAATGTCCGGAAGAGGAGCCGGAGATTGTAGTCTTTAAGGCTGTAGCCTATGAAAAGAAACGGCCACGCCCTCATCTTTGTGCGGATATAATCATGGATCGGCTGGAGGTGGGTGTCGGCCATCCTCTGGATAAAGGTGATGTAGTCCTCCTCTGTAATGACGAGCGATTCGTATTTGCCGACGTCGCCATGGAGCTTTAATAATATCGGATTCTCCTCTCCGGATTCGTCTGGAACTTCTTCAGGAGGCCCGTTGCGCGTCGGGTCGTAGATGCGAACGATCGGATTCTTGGCCAGGCCGCTAAGTGTCTTGGCATTGGCGAGAGCGGTATCAAAAAGCTTGTCGTAGTTCGTCGTGATGATGACCCGGAACGGGAGCGCCGCCAGCATTCGTAAGGCGGGGGACGGCTCCATTCGAAAATTCGCGGGCACCTCCCCCTCAGGGCGCGCAATTTCCCTGATAACGGCTTCAACGAGCCTATTTCTTGACCCCAGCGGGCCAAATTCGCCGAACAGCGACACCCGCTGAAGGCTCGTCTTATCGTTTTCCGGATAGCTGAATTCCTCGGCGAGTCTCTGAGACAGCTGCCCTCCCCCCGGCGGACACTTGTCATAGACATATTTACATCCGGGAGGCGAAGGCGCCGATGCCATCGCACCTAGGAATAGAATGCACTTGCCGGACTTGACGCTGTTAATGATGTCTGCCGGTACGACGTATTCTCCCGAATGAGTCCCTTTCGCATTAGAAGGGTCTGGCATTCCGTCCTCCTCCAGATATTCTCATCTCCCATTCCTATTGGCGCATATTTTGTCAATGAACTCCGGGATCTCTCCGAATGAATCCACACAAATGATCTTGACGCCGATCTCCTCTGCCCGTTTGCTCTTTCTTCTTATTCCCCCGAGGCCGCTCCATAGGCGCAATCCTCCTCAGGCCCTAAACCAATGGAGTTCTTGGGAAAAGATGAACGCAAATAGACAGCCACCCGTTCACTTCTTCCTCCCCTGCCAGACACCCTAATAATGGACTTGCGGTTGGATAAAAGTCAAGTTCTTTATTGACCTCTTGACAAGTTCGTCATAACGCTTATCTATAATAATGGGGGTTAAGGGTAGTTTTTGGCAGGGGGGCAAATATCTAAGAGAAATTTGCGATTTTATTTGAAGGGGGGAACACCATTACGATCGTATATCTCGAATTCCGCGCTCGGGGGAGTGAACGAAACTGAGTATCCCTCGTCGCTCTTCAGGAGGGTCGATACTTTTCGGAATACGTACGAAGGGCCCCAGCGGGCCGATGCGCAAAGGAGATGAACATGCCCAATCGAGGCCTGTATGGCTTTGCAATTCAACCCACCGGAAACCTGGTAGATAACGATGCCAATTTCGAGCTTCTCCGGAAGCTCCTTCGGGACGGGTCTATCATCAATGGGAAGTTCGGGCCAGGCAATGCGGGGGACTTCGATTATAGTTCTTGGCACATTTTCTGCCACCTGGCCGGAGGTTCAGCAGTGTTTGACTCCGCCGGCCAAAAGCTGTGGGCAGGCCTCGCCCACAAAGAACTCCCGGACGCTTATGAAGCCAGCGTAGTTTTTCGCGACGGCGGCAATGTCTCAACTGTCGGGCTCGAGACCGAGGCCGGCCGGGCCAAGCTCGCCCAGTCTATTCCTCTTGGCTTTATCGAAGGGAGCTCAGCCGGCCACGTGCTCGCGCGTGGTACTCGTGATCCAAAGACGTCCTATAACGGCTGGCTACGACAGGACTTCGATCACAGCACTTGGAGCAATAAGGAGGGAGGGACGGTATGGGAACACTGGTGCACGACACGCGACCTTCGCCAAACCAATGTTCCTGGCGACAGCCTGCTCCGCGGTTACCTTACTCTCGTATCGGCCGTGGGCGGCCGGTTCATCTCCGCTGTCGCCCGCGGCCGGCGTTCGCACGAACATCCCCTCCAGCTTTGCGCACTTGTCAAGGCGGGTTTTCTAACCGCGGAGGAAGCGGCGTGGGAAACTGCCCCCCTCCCTATTCCGGCCAAAATCCAGCGGCTTTTATACGAAGCGCGCCCGGGCGAATACCTGAAGGCGGCGGAAATCTTAGATTGGCCGCGGGGTCCGCAGCCTTCCTACTTTATGTTCAAGCGCTGTATTAACTTGTGGAGTCCTTCGTCCGCAGTCCGCGCAGATATGACGAGCTTCGGCCTCTGACAGGAGAATTAGACTTGTCCAAATCGTACCCTGGCGGCCTTCTTCGGGGGTCGCGCGTCTATCTTTCGGGCCCCATGGACTTCGTCGCCTCGCGCGCGGCGGAGAAAAAGTTTGGCTGGCGAAACCGCATCGGCGATTTTCTGAGGCGCATGGGGGTGACCGTCCTCGACCCCTGGAACAAGCCCGAAGTCCGGGGGCTCTACGAGTACGGCCGAGAGGACGAAAAAACGACCCAGGTCCGCGACCTCTGGACATTCGAAGATTCCCCGGCCGGCGCGGAAGCGCGGGCACGCTGTTCCGGGTCCTTCTGGCAGTCGGTCCATATCGACTTGCGGATGGTCGATACAAGCGACTTCATCGTCGCCTACTGCCCGACAAATATCTACAGCGTCGGCACGCCGCATGAGATCGTGCTCTGCAGGCAGCAGCATAAGCCCGTCCTCTTCGTCAGCCCGAAGGTCATATTCCCATCCTATAGAGGCCTGAGAGAGCACCTCAAGAGCGACAAACGCGGATTGGCGCTCCTCGAGAAGCTCGCCGGGGAAATCCCCATCAAGGAAAATCCTGCAGGCTCTCCAAGTCTATGGTACATGCCCCTCGTCGGACGCGAGGGTTTCTTCGACGGTTTCGGATTCAAGCCCTATCGGAGGAGATTTGATTGGCCCGAGATCCCTATCGATAAGATGGAGGAAAGCCAAATTTTACAGCGGCCTCTCCTTCCGTTTCTTGAAAGCCTCAGCCGCAAGCTCCCGCGTAAATGGGACAATCGCCTGAAGAGATACACTCGGAACGATGACTGGCTGCTGTGGAACTTGCGCTTGGAAAAGGGCGGAGGAGCGAAGGTGGCCGAGGCCCGCATGGACAAAGAGGAACCAGGAGACCCGACATGACACCACTCGCCCCGATCCAAAGATCACGAGCTCGGCGTCTCGAAAGGACGATCTCCACTCTAAGCCGAAAGAAAAGACTCTCGTCCCGCGAAGAACGACACCTCGGCGACGCCTGCAGGGATTCCGTCCAACTGTATCGGGAGGTCGTGGCGGGCCGGCCAGGGCCGGACGATGCGGAGGCGGGGCGTTTGGCCGCCATGGCCCGGCACGCAATGGTGATTCAGGGCGGCGAAGGAAGCGTCCGCGGGGTATCGCTCAAGGATTACGATTCCGGTCGATACGGGCCTTACCTGGGGGTTAGCGACGAAGGGAGCGCGGCCGGGACAATCCGTCGGGCCGCATTGGACTCGCCCAAGGTCAAGGCCGTAGGGATCATCGACCCGCTGGCCGTCGGCGTCGCAGTGGATGCCGAGCGTTTAGGAGGCATCGGCGAGGTCGCGGTAGGGCCGGAGGAATACGCGGATGTCCGGACGGCTTGCCTCGGACGCCTCTTGAATTCGACGAACGTCGGGACTCGCGTCAACCTGCGTTTCTACCGGCGCCATCCCGTCGTATGGACGGGGGACGAGCCGTTCGCGGAAGCCCTCAAACGGGCGAAGGAATCCGTGCGCACAAAGCTGACTCCCTTCCTTCGTCCTCCAGGTGGGAGGCCTCGCCCATTAACCGTTTATGCGGCTTTCGCTCGGCGGAACCGCTGGGGGGATGCCAAGCGGATTGCCTTTCTCAAGGAGCTGGCCGGGTTCGTCAAAAGGTCAGGTGTCGCTGACCCCTCCGTGCATGCTATTGGATATCAGGCGAGCATCCGCTGGGGGCGCGGGGGAAAAGAAGACGCGCTAAAGGCAATCAAGGTCGCCGCTGGCGCCGGCATAAATAACGTCGCCCTGAGTGGGCACGTAAGGAGGCTGGCCGATGAACAGATCTCCCAACCCGGGCTTCTCAATTATCTCCCGCCCAGCCGGCTGGCGCCCGTGCTGCGCTGTGCGACCAGGATGGGAGTGCGGGTCCGGCCGGTCAACACAGTAGATCCGGGAACGGTCGCTCGACATGTCTGGAGCGGGCTCCAAGCGGCTCGCCGAATGGGTTTTGAGCTCGGAAAGTACGGTCTCTTTCCTTTGACGCTTGAGGAAAGCGATGTTGTCATCGGACTTATTCAGAAGTGGTTCAAGGACTGGACTGCCGCGCCTGTCTTCTTCATGGATCAGGGCCTTCTGAGTGAAAGCCGCGTCGATACCAGCTACAATCTCATTCGCGGCCTCAAAAAATGGCTCCTCATGGCGGCCCGGCACCGGGTTTCGGTCGTCCTTATCGACACCGTTGATAAGGCAAAATGCCCTCCCCTGCTCAAGATGGCCGGAGAAGAGAAGGGATTAATGTCCCTTCGGCAAGTCGCGGAAATCGACCGCTTGGCACGGAAACTGGGCATCAAGGCCCTTTGGGCCGGCGGCATCGCGCTGCCCCAGGCTTATGAACTCGGCCGGCTGGGAGTCTTCGGCATTTATGTGACAAGCGCCGCGGCCGAAGCCGTGCCCGTGCCGCCGGGATATGAGGATGATCCCTGGCTCGCCGCGGTCAAGGAACCCACTTATGAGGGCGTCTTCCGCACAAAGCTCCTCCTCGAGGCAGGGTTTCTCTCCGTTCGTGCCCCCGGCGGCCCTAAGATCGGTCGCGCAGCGGTGGCGTTCATCGCCGCACTTCCCGCAGGAGATAAAGCAGGCATTCAGAACGCGGAGGAAATTCTTACCCGCGAATGCACTAAGGCCTGGCGTCAATTTTTCAGTGGCAGGCGGCCAGTCCGGAACTAACAAAACGATAAAGGAGGAACCATGAAGACCTTTCCGCCAAAACGGGATTTCTCTTCCCTTTCCCTGTCTGATCTCGTCGAAGCCCGAGAAGCATATCATGTCCACTTGGACAGCTTAGATCACGTCGTAGCCACGGCGATCGGCCGGTTCTACATCCGCGAGAGCGACAATGACATCAAGGTGCCCGGACAGGTCAAACGCTACGGTGATGGCGGGGCGCGAACCCTTGTGAACAGCAAGGTTACAGACTGGTCGTGGCCCTGCGTCCTGGTTTTTGTCGACCGCTGGTTCACGTTTCAAGAACTCGGAAAGCAGCCCGATCAGACCGTTCCTCGCCTCCTGTACATGCCTGATGGACGAGTCATCCCCACGTGTGTCATCTATCTTGAAGAGGCCCCTAAAGAAGAAGCCGGAGTCGAGCACTTGAGCTTCGCCAGCAAGGTCCTTGGCGGAGGCTATTTCTGCTTTACGGAATCGCAGCAGGTCCAGCGGATCGGCACCCTTGGCTGCCTGGTTAGAAAGGAGGGGGATCTTTATGCCCTGACCTGCGGCCATGTGGCCGGGTCCCCGGAAAACGAAATCTTCACTTATGTCCGAAGCAACAAGGAAAGCATCGGCACCAGCCATCCCGTCCGGCTGGCCAAGCGGAACTTCAACGAGGTCTATCCAAGATGGCCGGGCACGCGCACGATGGTTAATATCGACGCCGCCCTGGTCCGACTGTCCGACGCGAACATGTGGACCTCCCAGGTCTTCGGAATCGGCGAAGTGGATAGGATGATCGACCTGAGCCCCGAAACGCTGACATTGGATATCATCGGAACCCCGGTCCGTGCCTTCAGTCCCGTTTCCGGCCCCATGGAAGGCGAAATCAAAGGGCTGTTCCCGCGGTACTGCACGAAAGGAGGGGTCGATAGCGTAGCCGACCTCCTCATCGGGCCACGCCAAATCCGTCCCGAAGAAATGAGGCCGGGCGTGAACAGGCCGCAACTCAATTCCCGGCCAGGCGATTCCGGGACGGTCTGGTTTTACGATCCGCCTTCAGGATCTGCCCAACAACAGAGGGGGGCCCGGGCGCGGCGCCTTCGTCCGTTGGCCATGCAGTGGGGCGGGGAACGCTTCACGAGCGGCGCCGGCCGGCCTATCCAGCTCGTGCTGGCGACCCTTATGAGCACGGTCTGTCAGCTCCTCGATATCGACTTGGTCACTGACGCCAACGTGGGCTTCTCGGAGTATTGGGGGAAGGTCGCGCATTTCAAGATCGGCTATAAAGCCTGCGACATTGTCCGCATACCGAAGCTCAAAAAGCTGCTGATGGATAATAGGGTCCGCATCGGATTCGACGATGCTTCGCTCGAGCTCGGGAAGGATTTTCGGGTTGGGCGAGACGATTACGTCCCGCTCGCCGACGTCCCCGACTATGTCTGGATAGGGATGTCCTTTTATCGCAAGGAAAGGAAGAACGAGCCCAAGCAGCACTTCGCCGATATGGACGATCCCGGCCGGCAGAAGTTCGCCCGCAAAACGCTTCTTAATCTTTGTATAGAAGATCCCCGCAATTTGGACCCTCAGGTTTGGCAAGAATTCTACGCCGCTCTTTCAGACCAAAACTTCGAGTATGACGGCGGATATCTGCCCTTCCGTATATGGCAAATCTATCGGTCAATGGTCGGTTCCCTTAAGCGCGGCGACGTCAAGGATTTCCTCGTGGGGGCCGGGGTCCTGGCCCATTATGTCGGTGATGCGGGAATGCCGTTCCATATTTCGAAGCTCCATCATGGGTACGGACCGGAGCGGGTCGCCCGCGACTCTCCGGAATACGAGGCCTACAAGAAAACGAAGGAGTACAAGATCCATAGCATTCTTGAAGAGCAGATGTTCGAGGTTCGCGCCCTGGAGATGCTATCCGCCATTGATACAGCGGTTGTCAGCCTCGCCGGAAATAGGAAAAAGAACCTCGGTGGAGAATTCGAGGCCGTCAAACACGCTTTTAACCTCATGCGCGAGGTGCTGGGACTTGTTCCTCCGGCCAAAGCTATCGAGGAGGACGACGTTAGCATGAACGCGCCAAACCGGGCCAAAGCCTTTTTTGATTCGTGTGGCCCCGCCACCGCGAAATGTGTAGCAAAGAGCTGCGTTGTCCTGGCTGATCTCTGGGAAGGCGCATGGACCGAAGGGCTCGACGGTCGTAATGCCCCCGAAGGGGACGGCCTCCGTTCCTATACGGAAAGTGAATTACAACAGGTTTACAGGAGGCCTGATTTTCTGCCTGCATACAAACTTGACGACTATATCCGGCAGGGTTTTCGGGCACCTTCAAGACGTGGCCCGAGAGGCTGATCGGATCGGCCGGGGCCCGCTTCCCTGCCGCGTCAGCTGGGACTGATTCCTGACCGCCAGCGCCGAATATTGATCTCGCCGGCTACGGACCGGTGTTAGACTCCCGACATAAAAAAAAGGGCGGCAAGCGCGAGCGCCCCTAAAGATCGGCGCCCTTGAGAGCAGTCCTAGGTTTCATCCTAGTCCTCGTTGCCATCCTCCGGGCTCTGTTCAGGATCTCCGCTTCGTAAGACGGTAGGCGTACGTCATTGACGGCAGAAGACGATGACACTGTGCAAAAGGAAGGTTCTGGGTGATAATGTCGGAGACAATCCGCAGGATTTCGATATCGGGAAGCCGGCGTTTGACGCCTCCCGCCGCAAAATGTACCGACGTTATGGACGGAATCTCTTCGTCCGTCCCGATAGTCACGCTTTCCAAAACGTTCGGATCAGATTGGTGGATGGCTTTCTCGACCGCTTCCGCCCTAGCCCGGAGGTCATTCATGGCAAAGTCATTCGCATACTGGTAGACTTCCTTAAATGATCCGGCCCGGAGGCGTTTATAGCTATACTCTACGACCTCCGCAAGCTGATCACGGAATGCGGCCAGTTCCTTCCGACATGCTTTCCGCACCTCACCTGCCATTGAATCTTTATGGATGAAAACGGCGGGAAATTGGACTTCTATTCCTGCCAGCGCCAGCAATGCGAGCATGTGCTCCTTCGAGACTTGATGCAACGTGTACAGATGCGCTGACGTCAAAATAGGATCCGACGAAAGGAACAGGACCCCGGGAAGGGGCAAATAAGCCGGGGCAGGTGTAATGTTCGCTACGAACTCCTCGACGAAAGCGAGCTCGCGCGCGTAGCTTTTCTTCGGGAGATGGGGCATCTTGTGCTTCAATTTCTCCGTTACGAATCGCCGTCTTTGCTGCTCATCGACGAGCACGCCCGGCATCCCGGGTTCACCGGATGAGCCCAGGAGTGCGTCCTCTAAGACAGCGATTCCATCTGAATACTGGCCGGTCTTGGCCGCGAGCTGCGCAAACGAAGGAGAGAACTCCGAAACCTCGTCGGCAACGAGGGAGGCGGAGGACCTGAGCCTATGCCAATCGACGTTCCCACGCGACTCATACGATTGCAGCTCGAGGATTCTGTCGATATTGCCGTACTGAGCCAGGGATAAACTGAGAAAATGGTATTTGAGATCCTTCGACATCACGATACGCATTCTGTCCTCCAGCATTCTTATCTTGGGTGCTGTCGGCGGCATCTCCCTCCCCGCTTACGCCAAGGTACGGGCCGAAGCGTTCACGGCTGTAATCCTTGAGCGAGCAGAGAGGGGAGCTGCGTAGGACTGCCGCTGACCTGTCAGGCTGGTGCCTCCACCCGTTCCCTTTTTCGGCTCATTGAACCGCCAGTCAAGCTTGGCCAGTACGCGTCCCGCTGCCGTCATGGATCATCCTCTTCCCTTTGAGGTCCACTTGACGAACGCGGCCACGGTATCGGCGAAAACCGGTTTCAATGGTGGACGCCTCTTCTTCTCGATGAATCCAAAAAATGAGTCCGTGTCGGTAAACAGGTGATTCTTCGGTACGTAGTTGCCTCCCGTGAACGGGCTCCCCCCTCCCGTCGGCAAAACCAGGTATCGCTCCTTCCGGAAGGCTCTGGCGTGCCCGATCTCGTCCATCATTCCGGTGCTGAGCGGGGGACGTGATCGGTACGGATGAAATGCGGCTACGACATCCACCTTTCGCACATCCCATCGAAGGTCTCGGCACACCGTATAGGCGAATACAACCCCTTCGTCCTGACCCTCCAGGTGATTTCCGATTTCGATCGAACCGGGGTCAATCACAAGACCGTACTTGCGAAGCCCCCAGATGGCGTTGTTGATCTCTTTGCGCTCGGTGGGACCGGCCACTGTCATGGAATACGATGCGTAGAAGGAGGGCAGGTTGCGTTCTGTTACCGCCTTTGTCATGTTCTCGACGTCCCGGCGCAGAACGGTCCGGTCCGGGAATCCCGGGGCCATGATCCCAAGGACGTAGTGGCGAACCCGCTTTCCGGTAATGTGACTGCACCACTCCGCCCAATCCTCGCTTCTTGAGACTTCGGATCCGAGCCAACGAAGGATGACGCTCAGGTTTAGCTCGGACCTCTGCGCGATGACGCGAAGCACGTGTTGGCCGTAGTCGGTCCGAAGCCGATCGAAAATCTTGTTCTCCGCATCAATCAGAGTGACGATGCGGTCGGGGCACAACGTTTCGGCGATAACTCGATGATCCTTGAATTCCAGATTGACTCCCCGCCACTCGATGGACGCGGGGATTCGGACGACCGCGCTGACGGTTCTTGGCAGCCGATCGATCTTTCGGGCGATCGCCTGATATGCCTTTTCGCGCATACAGTCAAACTGGTACTGATAGCCGTCGAGCAACTCGCCGACCATGGCGGCCTTCTCGTACGCGTTCGCCGCTTCCGCCCCCGTTGCCTCAATAACTTCATCAAGGACGTTGAAGACCTTGATCTTCCTGTTTAGCGTTGCCGCGAATCGCACGGTCTCGTCGAGAAACCACGTACTCTGCAATCCGACAATGGGCCCGGTAACGATGCAGACGAAGCTATTCAAGGGGACCTCCTCTATAGATCGAGTGTGACATACGGTGGATGGTGGTCGGTCGGTTTCAGGTTGCGGAACTTGGCGGGCGCGCCGGATGACAGCTTGGGGCGCTGATGAAAAATGTGCGCACTGTCCTTTACCACCGAATCGCGAAGCTCCGGCGATAGCAGGATGTGATCGATCCAGGATCGGAGCTCCGTAGGGGCTCCATATTTTGAGGCCTCAAGCGGGTTCACGACGCGGTCCTTGAAGTCGATGGTCCAGCGATCCTGTTTCGGGACGCCCGTGTGCGCGTTGTGGAAGACGCGCTTCGGATCCCATACGCTGCCCATGATCGGCTCCAGGAAGGCGCCGCCGAGCAGGGCGGCATAGGCGTCGAACTCCGGTCCATCGTTCATATCGCCCATGACCACAACGCGTCCACGGCCCTTTTCATCAACAAGGGCGTCCAGCCTTTTCCGGACCGCGGCCGCCTGGGCCTTGAGCTTCATTCTGTTCGCGCGAGAGAGACGTTCGTAGGCGAAAAGGTCTCCGGGTAAGAATGCCCCCTTGGATTTCGAATGGACCAGGATGAATGTGACGGGAGCCTTGAGAGCGGATCCCGAAAACACCGCTTCGAACGGAACGCGGTTGGCCCAACTGTAGAGTTCCTTAATTCCATCTCCGTCGGCATCAAAGTCCTTGATCTGGAAATGAGCGAGACTTTCGGCCTTTGTCCTCATTTGAACTTTGATATTCAGACCTTTGCGGACTAGGAACGCCAGTCCCAACGTTCCCCGCTTGTCCCCCTGATAGACGTTGTAGCTATCCGCCAGATGGATCGAGACGAATTTCTCGGTTCGGGGGGCATCCGGCGGGGCTTCGACCAATCCAACGACGTCCGGTGAAATCAATGTGATCAGTTGGCCGATTAATCGGCCCCGATTGAATGCAATGCTATCGGGAGCCGGGATAGAAAGATCCTTCGGCACGAGCTCGATCATGTCCTCACCGTTCAGGGACATAATGGTCAGCTTTGCCATGGCGTATTCTCCTTTCGAGGCATAAGGTTACGAGCCTTCGGGGACGTGGCTCCCGTCGTTCCATAGCGCGATTTCCGGAGTACCCCGGTGAATCCTGATAACGTTCAATCTCCCCGGTTCTAGGGAGAAGATCGAACCCCGTTCCGGCTTCAATCCCAGCAGCAGCGCAGACAGGATGCGAATGGCATGGCTATGGCTGAAGACAAGAACGGACCCGGGGCAGCCCAGGAGCCGTCGAACGACCGGACGAAGGCGTGCCGCAACGGTCGCGGGCCCCTCGCCGCCTGGACAGCCGTCCCTCCAGAAAAGCCAATCCGGCTCGAGGGCAAGAATCTCTTCGGTGGTTTTCCCCTCATATTCTCCATAGTCGCATTCGCGCAACGCCTCGACGAGTTCAGGATCGCCGAAGCCGGCCAATTCTGCCGTGCGCCGCGCGCGCTTGAGGTTACTGCAGAGAACGGTTTCCCAGCGTACGCGGGCCAGAATCGGCCGCAGACGCCGCGCCGCCTCCTCGCCATTCTTTGTGAGCCCGGCGTCCGTCCTGCCGTTATATCGCCGCGTCACGGAATACTCTGTCTCTCCATGCCGCAGCAAGCACACGTATGGCGGAGAGCACGACAAGAGATTATCCATTGGATTCTCCCTTCTTTGCGCCAGAGAAAAGCCCGTAGGCGTGCATGCGAAGAAACTCCGCGCTCCATACCGTAAATTCGGCCGTTCGTTCGAGTCTCCGGCCGAGGCTCGCCGGTGTCTCTGCTTCTTCTGGCGGCGCTGCGGCAGAAGCGGCAGTGGCAGCCGAAGCGGGCCGGGCCGTTGGCGACTCGCCGAACTCGCCATTGTCTCGCTGCCGGGCCAGGACATTGGGAACGATGCGTGCGAGAGCGGCTGCGTATTGCGGCTTGCCTGTGGAGCGCGCCAGAAGCCCTGAGGCCCAGCCGGCCTTGCCGTTCGCGATTGTTCCCGAGATGTACTCGGGGCAACGGACGATGAACGTGTGATACTCCTCGGCCGCCGCGAGGTACCTGGGATCGTTGATCGCCTGGTGCATCTCGCAGAGAAACGCGCTGCAGAACGCCGGGAACCAGACCTTCTCTCCGCGCCTGGATAGATCGAAGCGGTAATATGTCCGCTCCGATGGATCGGGCGCATCCAGACGATTCCATTCTTCGTCGAAGCACAGGTCCAGCCACCCAGCGGGATTGCTTTGGTGAGTGAGCGCTGCCACGATGAAATCCGCGGCGGCGACGGCGGCGGTGCGGTGACCGGCGAAAAGAAAGGCTCGCCCGCAGCTGGCCGCGGTGGACAGATCGTATCTCGGCCGGCCGGCCCATTTGACCGGGCCGGTCAGCACTCCGCCGCATTTCGCACTCTGCTGCGCCTCGAGCCGTCGGCACACCTCTTCCGCCAGCTCGTAGTCCCAAAGGAGCCACGCCCCGATCGCGATCCAGCCGTCCATATAGTTCGCGAGGTTGATTCCCATCCTGCTGATGGAGGTCTTGGATTCCCCTGAGGCCAGCTCGCCATCGCTGTTGCGCAGGTGAGTCCGGAGATAGAGAAGCGATTTCGCGCCCGTGTGGATCTTTCCGCACACGGCAAAGGCGAGAAGCGATTTGTAGTAGGAAGCGAGCTCATGCTCGCATCCGCGGAAACTGCCGTCGACGCTTGTGCGCGATTCGAGCCAGCCGATCCCGCGGTTTACGGTCTCATGCAGCCTCGGATAGAGAGCGTTCACCTGTTTCCTCCTCGCGGCGTCTGGCGTCGCGGGGTCCGGCCGGGAGAAGCAGGGGGCGCCTGGGGAGGTACGGGCGTGCCGTCAGCAACGACCCAGAAGTCCGCTCCCAGAGTTCGGCACGCGTTCTGCGCTCCGACGAGCATCGTCTCGAGCTGCATGAGCCGGATCGCGCCGCCCGAAGGCTTGTTGCTCTTCTTCCCGGCTGTGCCTTTCTTCTCGGCCCGGACGCTCTCAAGCACGTCGCGGGAAAGTCGAGGCTGCAGAATAACAACCCGTCGACTCAAGTTCTCCCCCACCTCTCGTAGTGCGGCAAGAAACCCGGTGCGACCGGTCTGCCGTTTGCCATCAAGCCACACGAGCTTCCCGATCTCCTTATTGAGCCCCTGCGCAAGTCCGGCCCCGAGGATCATCTTATCGAGAGATCTGAGGTTCTTCTGGGCCTGAGCCGTCACCACCTCATAATCCGAAACAGAGACGGAACGGCCGGGCCCCGAGCCGTGCGAGCCCTTCACGTGAATGAGCGAAAGCAGAGGCGGGCTCATCGATGTGTCGAGGTGAATGAAATCTGCGATCTCCATCGCTCCGTCGTCGCAGGCGAGCCATCCCCGTCGCTTGCCGGTTCCCTCGAGGTCCGGCCAGTTGTTCACAACCCAGCAGAACAACGAATCCCCGGAGCCGACCGCATCGGGCGAAAATTTCTTGCCGCCCTTCTTTTTCTCTGGGGGCTTTTCCTTGCAGATGTCGAAGCCCGTAAAATCGGGGAAGCGCCAGTTGTCGAAGCGAAAGTCCCGCAGCCGTGAGGAGTAGAGCATCCCGTTGCTGAGCGTATGACCGGACTCGTAGCGAATCTGAAACCATCGCCGATTCTTGCACAGATCGATGAATTCCTTTAGAAGATCCTCCTGGCCGTCGTTGAACTTCGGCGTGATTTCGTATCGGACGTCTGCGGGATTGCTCAGGTCCACCTGCATGTCCAGGCTGCCCAGGCGCGTCTGCCCCAGCCATATGTCGGCGACGAGATTAGCTCCCTTTGCGGAGACCACATCAAACCTGGCCTCGTACGCCCACCTCTCATACATTTTAAGGGTTTCCTCGTCGCTGTCTTCGGCTGCCACCTCCGGCGCAATGACACCGATGTCAAAAGCATCCCGGACGTCCTCGAGCCCGGATACTGGCGCGGCCAGAATGGGGATCGGCGCATCATCTGATTGGCGCTTCTTCTCAACGGCCTTGAGGCAGTCAAAAACGCCAGATACGTAGTCCCGAAAATCATCCCAAGAGCGAGAGGGACCGATCCAAACGCGGGATTGGCGGGGTGTGACTCCCACCGGCGTGACACGTTTGCCCATTTTAGTAATGCAGCGCGCAGCCGTGAAGTAGTAGCTTTGGTCGCCCAGCGGATCGAGCGCATTGCGAAGGTCTTCACCTATGAGGACCTTGCTGTCCGCCTTAACGCTGGTTCGGACATGAATGCCGCTCAACCACAATGTCCGGGCTGCACCTTCGGCAAACGCGGCGTTCAGGGTCCCCATCTTGATGGGCTCGAGAGCGGAGAGGCCTCGGCTGATGCCAGTGAATCGCTTTACGAGAGGCCGGCACCAAGCGGTGTCAGTCAGAACAATGGCGACGTGGCTGCCCCGCTGGCAGACCACGACGATCTGGTTGATGACATCCTTCGTCTCGCTATCGCTGGTCCAGCCCGGGCGTCGCGATTCCACGTAATGCAGAGATCCGACCGTTAGATCTTCATTCTTTACAGGGCCGTTGCGGCCGATCAATCTCCGGGCTGCTTTTGGCGCCGCGAAATCCAGAAGCTTCTCGATTTCATTCAGAATCTCTTTGAGAAGCGCCGGCCCTTCCCGTCCGGTCGAAACGCGGGCCAAGGTCAATGACGTGTACGGCTTGATACGTGAAAGTTCCATGGCAGCGTGCGCCTCCTCTGTCTTTGCCGCTATGGAGCGCAAAGACCGAGAGCTTGTGGTGAGCTCTCATTTCCTCGAAACGATTCATCAGCTCGTAACGATTAGAAAGAGCACGGACGATAAGCCTGAAGGTCCCCTACAGCTTTTGCCTTGCCGCGCAGTCCCTCATAGTGATCTATAAGGCGATCTGCACTCTGACAAAATAACTATATATAAATAATTGCCGCCATGTCAAGGAGCTGGACTCGTCCGCTTCAGAGACACGCGGTACGGAAACATAAAGTGCATCCGCTGATCGTCAGTCTTCACGATGCCCAGGCCGGACAGCGTCTGGGCGGACGCGGTCCCTTTCAGCTCATCATTGAACTTGCCCCTGGTTTGGTCCATTTTTTAGGGATGAGGTCCACGCGCGGCTTACGAATAAAGGTTGACCGCTGTTATTGTTATATTAAAATAAGCAGGGAGGTGCCATGACAACACATCGTTTGGTGAAATTCGTTCTTTTTGTTCTTGGTGCGACCGTGTTGGTCTACGCCGCAGGGTCCATCCCGGCACCCGACTACGACAAGAACCCGCGATTCACTCTGAGCGAGCTCAAGGAATTCCGGGTGGCGGGGACGCCGGCCTCGGCGGAGAAGCTTTTCAATCCCAAGAACCCATACAACATTTTTATCAATTACGAGCTCGGGATGCATTGCGTCGGGTTCGACATGTCCTACTGCTGCATCATCCCGCCCTATAGCAGCATCCAGGCCCAGGCCCTCCGGACCGGGGAAAACGGCGCTCTTCCGGAACTGCTGTCGCCCTCGGACAAGGTCAAACTCCGGTATCACATCCGGGACAACAGCTATAGCGAGGGAAACAAGATGAAATATTGGAGCGTCCTCAAGGACGCGAACGGCAACGGGACGCTGGGCGACCCCAACGACAACATGGCCAACTACGTCTGGACACACCTGTTCATATACAAGGACCTGGCCGGGACCCTTCCCCAGGATTGGACGAAGGAGAAGCGGCTCCACGTCGGGATGGAGATCGCTGTCCCGATCGACGCCGGGCCGAGCGGCAAGCCGCTGGCCGGCGGCTTCCTGGATTATGCGGGCGCAGGCGGCGGCAATATCGTGTTCACGGACAGCCTCATCCCCGAGGTGAAGAACGTGGCCCTGAAGCTGACCGCGTCCTACATTTGGGACGCCTTGGGACTTCCGCTGACGGCCTTCTACGACAGCCGCCGCACCGGCACCATCCGGACCATCGGCCCGAAGGACTTCCAGCCTTACCAATACTCGACGGTCGCCCTGGAGGACGAAACCGGCAAAGCGATCACCGCCGAAGGCCGGCCCGTCGAATTCTTCGGTACAAATCCCCTCGACCTGCCGAACTGCTTTGCGTGCCATTCCGGAAAAGGGGTCGCCGCCGAGCTTTCCCGCAAGCAGGGCCTGAAGGTTTTCGACCAGGAATACGCTTACTGGAAAACGCACTATCCCGACATTTCTGAATTCATGGCCCGGCTGTCCCAGGCCTCCATCAACATCCTGGAGCTCCACGACGCCGCCGCGAAAACCGATTTCCTGAGGGATTACAGGCAGGACGCCTCGACGAACCGGCTGGGGGCGGTCGGATCGGTCGGCTGCGCCGACTGCCACGGGGACAATGTTTCCGGCAACCTGCAGACGCCGCGGCCCTCGGTGACGGGCTACAAGCCGGTCAAGTCCATGGCGCTTTCGGAAGCCATCCACGCGGTCCACGCGAAACGCATCCCGATGCCGGACAAGGCCGGCCGGACGCAAAACTGCCAGGCCTGCCATCCGACGCGCTGGCAGAACGCCGACAAGAACGACCTGGCGTCGAACCCGCTCCAGATCATCGACGAATTCGGACACGCAAGATTCTCCGGCGCGGACCAGCGAACGGCCGGAGGCGGCTGCTATCTCCGGCGCGATTCGATGACTAACCCTGCGGCCCAGCCGCCCTTCTTTCTGAATGACCTCGGGCGCTGGTACTTCGAAAATGTCAGCACCCGCGACGAAAACGGGGCCAAGATCACCGGCATCCGGGGCCTGATGTGCACCAACTGTCATAACGCCCTGGCCCAGGCCCTCTACGTCTATGATGATTTGAAGAACGTCGTCGCCCAGGACGGGAAAACCCTGAGGAACAAGCCGATCCAGAACGTTATCCAGACGGTGGCCGGCGGCGACGCCCGCTCGTTCGCCGACCAGTATGCCGACCCGAAAGCGGACGCGGCCGGAAATCCCCTGGTCACCTTCTACGCCGCTCACAAAGGGGCGACCATGGTCAAAGCCTCAAAGGACGCCAAAGGCAATCTCGAACTGCTCCCCTGGAACGCGAAGGCCGGTGACCCCGCGCCGTACAGCGCGGCCTCGGGTGGGAGCGACTGGTGGCTGTCCGCCGCGGAGCCGCACTGCGCGAACTGCCACATCGCGCCGTTCGTGGAGAGCGAGGGCGGCCTTTATTTTCCCGTCGACCAACCGGCAAAATACGCCCTTTACCGATTTTCCAAGGCTCACGCCAACCTCGCCTGCCAGTCCTGTCACGAATCCATCCACGGCTCGTATCCGGTGCGGTTCGAGGGGGAGACGGAGAGCGTGGACGTGACGTCACACCAGCAGGCCCTGCAGTTCAGCCCGGACGGAACATACGCCGGACCGGTGACGTGCGCCGCCTGCCACACGGTCAACGCCAGGGGAATCCCCGTCCAGCTCAAGGGCACGCCCTACTACGATGACCATTGGGCCTCGGTCGTCCTGATGCACCTGATGAGGGGTGATGATTTCGAGATTCCCGTCAAGGACCTGGTCAAGAAATATCCTTATGCCGGATCGCGCGACATCGTGACAAAAGGGTGGAAATAAGCACGCTTCGGATTCGGAATCGAAGGACGAAAGGCGTTGGTGATATACTTTAAAATATGAATCCCTCAGAAATGGAACCGATAATCGTTGTTGAGAACTTAACCAAATATTACGGTGACCTGGAGGCGGTGGATCATATCTCTTTTTCAGTAAATAAGGGAGAGATATTCGCTCTTCTCGGCCCAAATGGAGCCGGGAAAACCACGACTATTAAAATGCTTATCACCTTGCTCAAGCCCACGAGCGGTGAAGGAATCATTGCCGGCCATAATATTGTTATCCACCCGGCCGAGGTGCGCCGGGCCATTGGCTATGTTCCTCAGCTCATTTCCGTTGATGGCACCCTGACAGCTTATGAGAACTTGATGCTCATGGCCCGTCTTTACGATGTCCCGGCTCATGAAAGAAAGGAGAGAGTCGAAGCGGCCCTGTCGTTTCTTAAATTGGAAAACTTTGCCCATTCCCTCGTACGGACATTTTCGGGCGGCATGATCAGGAAGCTCGAGGTCGGGCAGGCCATTCTCCATCGGCCTCAGGTGCTATTCTTGGACGAGCCGACTTCAGGACTTGATCCCGTGGCAAAGCAAGATGTATGGGAAAATCTCATGGAACTGAAGAACACATATGAGACAACGGTTTTTTTCACCACTCATAATATGGAAGAGGCCGACGAAGTCTCCAGCCGGGTGGCCATCATGAATCGTGGCCGCCTGGCTGTCATCGGCACGGCCGAGGAACTCAAAGAGAAAGCCGGCCAGGGAAAGACTCTGGAGGAAGCCTTCATCTTTATTACGGGTGATAGGCTTGCGGACACGACACCCGCCCGTTTTGGAGATATACGGCGGCAACGACAGAATGAACGGAAGTTAGGATAAAAAGCATGATCAAATATGTTCTCGAAAGCTTCAAAAAAGCGTCTGTCATCGCCGGGACAGAAACACGAAAGCTCTTCCATGATCCAACCGAACTTGTTTCCCGCGCCGTTCAGCCTATTCTCTGGCTCGGCATCTTCGGCGAGGCCTTGAGCAAAGTTCGGGCCATCCCGACCGGAGGAGTCACGTATCTCCAGTTCATCACTCCGGGCATTCTGACACAGTCCGTGACTTTCGTGGCTATTTTTTACGGACTTTATATCATCATGGATAGAGACGCCGGTATTCTTCAGAAATTCCTGGTGACGCCAACGCCTCGATTGGCCTTGGTCTGGGGCAAAATGCTCTCGGCGACGGTGCGAGGGCTCAGCCAGGCCCTGGTCGTCTTCATCTTTGCTTTTGTATTGGGGATCAGGCTCCACATCGGTTTTTGGACGATCCCCGGAGTCATGGTGATCGTCCTTCTCGGGGCAAGCTTTTTCACAGGCTTATCGATGATCGTCGCGTCCATCGTGAAAACCCGGGAAAGATTCATGGGCATAGGTCAGGTCATCACCCTGCCCCTCTTTTTTGCGTCCAACGCCATTTATCCTATTCATATTATGCCTCCATGGCTTCAGGTGGTGGCAAAAATCAATCCCTTAAGTTATATGGTCGAAGGGCTTCGTTCTTTATTGGTCAGCGGGGTGACGACCGGGCTTTTGATGGACATTGGTATTCTGCTGGCGGCCACTTTAATCATTTCTTCTATCAGTGCTTATATGTATCCCAAGGTGGTGATTTAAAACAGTTTTGACAGAGACCAAGACGTTTGAGGATGTATCTCAGGCTAAGCACGATCACATTCGGTGTCGTGCACGTTCATCAAGACGGCGACCGCGATGTCTTCGGAGGGCAGGAGCTTCAGCATGGCACTGGCGCCTGTCCAACCCTCATCATGCCAGACCGCCCGGGCGCCATGAGCTGTTTCCCCGAAGAACCAGCCCAATCCGGTAGAAGTAGTTGAAATGTCCCTGTTCCAGTCCTGACGAGATCAGTTCGCTGACCTTGGCAAATCGCTCGTCATTTGACGCGCCGCCTGGGCCGGGGCCCGGCTGCTGTGCTTGGAGGCCTGCGGGGACGCGCCCAATGACCACCATGAAGATGGCTGAGGAGACGACAGCCACAAGGATCGCCCCGCCGAGGTAACGTCGCTTCACGCGCACACCCCCTGGTTTCGAGTCTGTCCTATATAGGATCCCGCCGGCGTTCACATTCGTATATACGGTCGTATTCCCGGCTTGGTTGACAAAGGACGAAGTTAAAGATGCAGGATCGGGCTTGAGTTCCGTGTTCGGGATTGGGAACGGGTGTTTAAAGATGGGGGTTGAGTGCAGAGCTATTTGGGAATCGGGCCTTTTTGAACGCTTCGACCGCCGAAGACGTGGGATAAAACCCGATGTGATTCTTGAAGGCCGCGAAGTAAACCAAGTTGCCGTTCAATCGAAACGCCGGTATTTGATAGCTGATCGTCTCTTCGGCCCCGGGGGCGGAAAGCCTGATGGCTTTCCTCATCGCTTCCAAAAAGATCCGGACTTTTTTTGGATATGTGGCGATATAGTCATCAATGGTTTTGCTTGGCTTTCTTTTGTTCATCATTGGCTCAATAGTACAATAATTTCACGCGGACAGCTAAGCTGTGGGCTCCCAGGCCCTACTGTCCGGCGCAGCAAGTTTAGGCAGCCGGGAACGGTGCCTTCCCAGGCCTCACGGTTCCCCCGGGACCTCGGAAATCAGGCCAAGATGACGCCCCGGGTCTTTTTTTGTGGGTTTTCCCCGGTCGAAAGCGTCATGAGAGTAGAATGTCCCTTAAAAGGAGACAGTGGCTGTGCTTGAACAACAATGGCTGACAATCTACCGGGAAACGGTCCATCCCCTCTATGGATATATGGCCAAGCGGACAGGGGGGAATCAGGCATTGACCGAGGATATCGTCCAGGAATCCTACCTGCGAGCGCTCGATAACTGGAAGCTCAAAACCGTGCCGGATACACCGCTGGCCTGGTTGAAACGGGTGGCCCGAAATATCCTGATCGACTATCTGAGGCAAAAAAGGTGGGACGTTAAAGCCGGACCGGATTTTGACCCTGACAGCGGCTCGCGGACATCGGAGGATGAGTTCGAGTCCCTGGAGATATTTTTGGCCATCACGTCCCTCGGGAAAAAGAAGGCCAGGATCCTCGAAGCCTTTTATTACGAGGGGCTGAGCGTCCGGGAGATCGCGAAGGAGATGGGCTTCTCGGAGAGGGCCGTCGAGGGGCTTTTACGGCGGGCCCGCCAGTCTTTGAAATCTTTGCTTCCCAAATCAACATCCGATGGAGGACAACATGACTAAGACCTACGAACCCGACAGCCGGTTCGTGGAGAGGCTGGAGTGGCAATTGGCTTCGGAATACCGAAGGACGAACCGTTTAAAACCCGCGGCCGGAAAAGTCGCCGTTCCCCGCAGGATGGTCGTAGCCACCCTGCTCGTCGGCGTTCTTTTGACCGGGGTCGCCGTGATCAAAGCGGCCGAGTACATCAAGGATTCATGGCGAAAGAAGATCGAAGTAGCCAGGGTTGAAACGGAAGTCAATCTGAGAAAGGCACGTCTCGAACTCACAAGAGAGGAGGCGTCCGCAGCCAAAACACGGTTTTCGATCGGATTGATCCAGGAAGAGGAATATCAAGTGATAAAACTCGCGGCGGACAAGGCCGCTCTGGATCTGGAAATATCTCTGTTGAACCAGGATGAAGCCAAGGCCACCGGAGAAACACCGAGGAATGAACTCTACGCTCCCGTGGTCGGTGGACGGGACTTTGTCAGCGAGCGGTTGAAGATCGAGAGAAGGGAGCTCGAGCTGGACCTCGCGGCGCTCAAGAGCAGTGCGGGACGGCTCGAACGGATGGTCAAGATGGGGCTGGTTTCAGCGGATGAGCTTGACCAAGTTCAGCCGCAGATCGGCTCCCAGAGCGCGATGATCGACAAAGCCCAAAGGCGGCTCGAACTGCGGAGCCGCTTTGTCGCGGGGAAGATCCCGGCGAGGGAGGTTGAGATCAGCGACCGGATCATCGCCGCCGAAAGCAATCTCGCCCGGGCTCAAAATCTCTTTGAGGCTCAGAAGAAGCGGCTCGCATGGATGCAAGACCGGGAGGCCTTGGGGTTGATTTCGAAATCGTGGGTCCAGCAAGTGCGGTATGGTTTGGATGAGGCCCAGGCCGAATTAAGCTTGGCCGCCCTGGAAATGGATGTCCTGAAAAAGGTCAAGTAGCGGGAAATCCTGAAAGCCCCCTTCAGCGATCAGACCCGGCCGCCGCCCGGGCGGGGACGATCGTCAGAGGGAAGGAGGGGTTAGGGAAGTTTTAATGCTCGGGGCTCACCACTTGTCGATATGCAGCCTGCCGGCAAGAGTTTCGTTATCTCGGTCTTCCGCGACGTTGCGTGGATAGCCGAATGGGATGACGGAAGCAATCTCGAAACCTTCGGGCACTCCGAGAAATTTCTTCACCCCCCCCGCATCATATGGCGTATACGTGCAACCGAAGAGCCCTTCGGCGGCCATGGCGAGCATGATGTTTTCGATGCACATCCAGACAGAGGCCAGGGGATTCAGCTCGAACAGGGTTCTGCACTGGCTGAGCGGCTTCATCTTGTAGCATACAACGAGCACCTCCGGCGCTTCGAGCATCATGGTGAGTTGGATGGGCAGGGTTCGTCTGTAGACTTTCTTGAGGGTTTCGTCTTCGAAGCCCCCAAGGAACGCTTCGATCTCAGTTTTTTCCTTTATGTCCCGCGCCCGCAGGTATTCGGTAGCCGCCTCCCGCCGCCTCTCCGCATCGCGCAGGAGAATGAATTGCCAGTACTTGAGGTGGGCGTTTGAGGGCGCTTTCAGCCCGGCCTCGAGGGCCCGTGTCACGATAGCCTCGGCCACAGGCGCGGGCGAAAACTCCCGCACCGTCCTCCGGCGGGTCACAACGTCATAAAAGTTCATGCGCTACCTCCGATTTGAACGGCCCCCCGGGACGGGGACGTCTTTCCGCTTTCCCGCTTCCATCGCGGCCTTCTCGAGCGCCGCGCCCAGCTCGCGGCGGACTTGTTCGAGTTTCATCGGGTCCTGGTCGAAGTCCGTCAGGCTCCTGGCGATCCGGGTGACGTAGGCCGCCGAGGCTTCAGGCCCGAGCCATCCGTCGGCCAGCGTGAAATAGTCGAAGTCTTCCAGGCCGTCGCGAATGACCTCCATGCGGACCGATCCGACCGGGCCGGCGACTCCAACCGCGGCGCCGGGATAGACGAGCGAGCCGTCTCCATAGAGGTCATCGCCCAGGGTATCCTGGTTTTCCCACGGGTCGCTGATAAACTGCCTGTTCCAATAGTTGATGCTCCAGAAGAGGAACCCTTGGATGCCCTCCCTCTTTTGCTGCCAGAATAGAACCCTGTGAGACATGGCGGGCATGTCGATCTGTATGTTGTTCATGCTCCTGCGCGGATTGTTGCAGATGTACCACCAATAGGCCTCCCCCGCCTTCTTTCGGCCCTGCAGGAATTCCTTCGTGCCCGGAAAAGCGTCGAGAGGCGGTCACCGAGCCTTTGTAGACCCCCGGCGCGGCGCTCTTCGGGACCCTCACCGAGATCCACACGGGCTGCGCCCGACCCGGCACGAGGTCGAACGAATCCCGGAGAGGCGGCAGCGGATCGGGATAGGGGATATTCTCCTTCCCGCAGGGGACATACTCGACTTTGAAGAGCGCGGGCTTCAGGCTGCCATTCGCGCCTCTCAGGTCGGAGACGGTCACCGTCACGCCCCGGACCGGCTCGCCCGAAAGCAGGACGAGCTGGCAGCCCTCGACTTCGTTCCTCGCGGCCGCCAGTTCCCACCGGAGCGGGGACTCGGCCTTGGGGCGCTCATCCCGCATGACCTTGATCGCGCTCGGGGCGAACCAGACGGCAACGTCGGCGAAGGCGGCGGAACTGCCGATGGCCGCGAGCGCTACCGCCGGCACGAAACGGAACCAGTTCATGCTTCTCCTCCGGTCAACATACCACCTCCGAAGCGGGATTTTCAATCCGGATGAGAGATTTGATAGAATGACTATCGGGGGTTTAAAACATATGGATCAAGAAAGAGGAGTAGTTCACAGTCCGCTGGACGCCGAACTTGTCCTTGAGCCAGCCGCACATGCCTTCCTGCCCTCCGTCCGCGGTGAGCTTTACTCAGTAGTAGTCGATTTCCTGCTGCGTCGCGCACTGGACCATAAAAGAGATGGCCTCATTGAAAGCAAAGTCGTGCTAGGGAGACTGCCCTACCCGCCCCTCTCCGCTCTGATTTCATAATGCTGCGATCGTTCATCAAAATGGGAGAGTAGTGCTCTCGCCCTGTCCAGGACAACGGCTACTTCGTAATCCTTACCTGCAAACTCACGGACGGCATCCAGCGAATCAAACAACATGATCGTTACGAATTCAATTTCTTCCCCGACGTCGCGGCGAAGCAATTGTATGCTTCTGAACCCACGAATGTGCCGATTCTGAATGCCGACGAAGATTTCCTCCTTAAGCAACGCCTCGTATCCATCTGCGTTCCCAGGGGTTGTCCATCCATGCCAGATCCGAGCCGTCATGTTTCGCTTTTCTCCTTCCTCTATGATAATCCATAGTTGGCTGCCCGGCGTTCCGCATAACCGGCCGGCCATGGAGCGCGGCGGAATTGCCGGTCCGAGTTGATGCGGTTGTTATGCCAACGGCTATTTCGTAGAGTAACGTTTTGGCTCATTGAAAAATGTCACGTCCGCATACCCGGCGTATATCTTGCCCGAATGCTTTACTCCCTCAGGAATGTAATACCGGTCTCCTTTAGAAAAACACTGTTTTTCGCCATCGATCGTCAGCTCGATTTTACCTTCCAATACAATTCCCATCTGGGCGGCATGAGAGTGTTCAGGCAAATCAACATCTTTTTGAAACTCCATGAATAATATCTGGTGTGTGTCTGATTGTGACAGATAAGCTGTTGATCCATCCAATGGGATATCTGCTTGTGGAAGATTTCGAATCGGGCCAGGAAAAACTTGATTCATGGCCTTATGCCTCCTCTTCATGGGCCTAACAATGTTTATACGGATCCATGTAATGAATTGATCTTATTTTAGCAATGAAATGATCTCATCACAAGAAAGTACTTTGGCAAAACCCTTCCGCAACACTTTCAATTCCGGTTCCTGCATCTCCGGATCGTCCGTAGCCGTAATATCGCTGCCGAAGACAACATAAAATCCGCGCTCGTAGGCCTGACGCGCTGTTGTCCCGCAGCAATAGTTTGTTAACGTACCGCATATAATCACGGTATCTTTTTCCATGTTTTTGAGAATCGATTCGAGCGGCGTATCGTAAAAAGCGCCGTATGACGGTTTGTGGATGACCATGTCATTTTCGAGGGCAGCTATCTCATGCCAAATTCTTCCGCCGTCATAAAATTCCATCGGATCTATCGGGACTTCCGGATAACGGTTCGGCATAAACTTTCCACTTTTGGGCCGGTCGTAATAATTATTGGTCTTCGAGAAGACGGTGTAGATAACCGGAATATTATTGGCCCGACAGTGTCCTGTCAATTTCTTAACTTTTGGAATGATCCGTGTCGCCCCCGGAACCCAGCTTGGCGCCCAATTCGGCTTCACAAATTCCTCCTGCAAATCAATGACCAGAATTTACAGCTTGAGGAATGGACACGCAGATTCTGGAAATCTACAACGCCGGGCGGAATAAGATAAGGTTAACGCCGGGAATGAAGATCTGTCATGTCGTCCTTCAGGAATGCAAAGGCACCGCGACATACACCGGGGCCTGGAAAGACCAGGAGCTGTAATGGGCGCTTCGCTTCCCGGGAGTCCATGACCACGCTCAAGGAACGAGGACGATCTTCCCAAAAGCCGGTGTCTCCATGATCTGGTGATGGGCCCGGGCCGCCTCGGCCAAGGGAATTTCCGAGCCCACGATAGGTTGGAGCGTTCCGTTTCCGAGGCCGGCCGAAACGGCGGCGAGAATTTCGGCCCTTTCGCCTTCCGTTGCGTTGAAAAGCAGCATCCCCATAACCGAGGCCTGACGCGACATGATGCCGCGCGGGTCAATCTCGACGCGGCCGCGGCTGCCGATGACCACCACCCGTCCGCCGAGCGCCAGGATCTGGAGGTCCTTGTCGAGGTTGACGTTCGCCAGCATCTCCAGGACGACGTCGACGCCGCGGCCCGCGGTGATCCTCGACACCTCGTCGAGGTAGCCGGCCGCCCGATGGTCGAGAATTTGGTCGGCCCCCTGCGCCCTGACGAGGCTGTGGCCTCGCTCACTTCCCGCGGTTCCGATGACCCTCATCCCGGCCGCGTGGACGAGCTGGACGGCGGCGATGCCGACCGCGCCGGAGGCACCGTGGACGAGAACGGTTTCGGCCGGCCGGGCTTTAGCCCGCTGAAAAATCGCGTGATAGGCCGTGGCATAAGGGATGTAGACGCCAGCACCCTGGGCGAATGAAACCTTTTCAGGCAGCGGATGGACTTGCGATTCTTCGCAGAGCGCTTGCTCGGCATAGGCGCCGGAGATCGTCCCCGAGATAAAGACGCGCACCCCGGCCGCCAGATGCACGACGCCTTCACCGACCGCCTCCACGACGCCCGCGGCATCGGCGCCCGGAGTATACGGCAGGGCCGGTTTTCTGGCATAGAGTCCCGACCTGACATAGGAATCGACGGGGTTGACTCCGGCGGCTTTTATCCTCACCAGGACCTGGCCGGGGCCGGGACGGAGATCGGCAACCTCCTCCAACTTCATGACCTCGGGCGGACCGAATTCGTGAATGCGGATCGCTTTCATCGTTTGTATCCCCCTTATTTTTTATTCTACCGCAAGGGCTGACCAGGGTCAAAGCGCGCCAGGCCAGCCGGGACGCAGCACGTCCTCGGCATCTCCTCCTGGATCACATTTTCGGCGGAAAACGCGGAGTGTACAGGTCTGGCGTTAGTCCAATCGTGATTATCGGGAGTCAACATTGTGAAATCCGGAGGGCCAGAACTCCACCCCTCCCCTATTCGGGGACACGGGAGGGACCGCCTCGGTCTCGGAGGTGGCCGTGCCCGAAGTCATGCTATAATTGGCCGGTCGGGAGACGCGAGGTGTATCCATGATGGAGTTGCCTGAGGCCCTAACCATCGCGGGTCAGATCAATAAGACGATTTCCGGGAAGCGCATTTCCGGCGTGACGGTGTCCCATACGCCCCACAAGCTGGCTTGGTATTACGGAGAGCCGGGAAAGTATCCCGACCTTCTAATTGGTAAAACCATCGGGCGAGCCGACGCCTACGGCGGCCTGGTGGAGGTCAAGGCCGGAAACGCCAGGATACTCTTCGGCGAAGGCGTGGGCGTCAGGTTTCATGGTCCTCAGGAACCACGGCCTCCCAAACACCAACTCCTGATCGAATTCGGGGACCGTTCCGCGCTGAGCGCCGCGGTTCAAATGTATGGCGGATTGGGAAGCTTCCTCGCGGGCGAGCTGGACAATCCTTATTACAAAGTCGCCAAAGAAAAGCCCTCGCCCATCTCTTCGGCGTTTAACAAGGCCTACTTCGAGCGGATCATTTTCGCGCCGGAGGTCGAGAGACTTAGCCTAAAAGCGCTGCTGGCCACCGAGCAAAGAATCCCAGGTCTCGGCAATGGCGTCCTGCAGGATATCCTGTTCAAGGCGGGAATGCATCCGAAAAAAAAGGTTAACGCACTTTCTGAAAAAGACCATCGGATCCTGTTTGATTCAATCAAGAAGACCCTCGCCGCCATGGCCGCCAGAGGAGGCCGGGATACCGAACTGGATCTCTTCGGCCGGCCCGGAGGCTACAAAACGCTGCTTTCCAAGAACACGGTGAACAAGCCCTGCCCTGTTTGCGGGGCGCTCATTAAAAAAGAAAGTTATATGGGCGGCAGTGTCTATTATTGCGAGAAATGCCAGCGGCTCTGATCCGCCAACAAATTCTCCCGGCGGCGCGAGAAAGGTATCCTGACCTTGACTTTGCCTGGGCCGGAGGTTCAGAATCTTCGTAGGGGCCGTCGATCGGCCGATGAGTTATCAAGCGTTACTTCGGACGGCACAACGCGCGATTCTCTGCCCGCTCATTTTGGGGGTGGCGGTCCTCATGCTCGCCCGTCCCGTTTTCTGCCAACGGCTCGGAGACCCGTACACCAGCGTTGACTTCGGGCTCGGATTCGGAGCGAAGGCCCTGTCCATGGGCGGCGCCTTCATTGCCGACGGGAAGGGGCTCGCGGCGGTCGGCTTCAATCCCGCCGGCCTGGCTAGGCTGACCGGTATTGAATTCAACCTCGGCGCCGGTTTCAGCGGCCAAGCCGCGAGCGTTCCCATGGGATCCGCCTACAATCCCGAATTCAATTACTTACCTTCGGGGAAAGGCTATGACTGGGCTTTCACCCGGGCTTCTCTGAGACACGTCGGTGTGGCGGCCGTCTTGACTGGCGGGGGGAGGATTGTCCTTGGATTGACTTATCATCGTGAGATCAATTACGGCGCGTCCTACGCCTATTCCATCGCGCGGAGCGGCACTGCTCTCATCTACGATCCGAACATGTCGCCCAGCGTCATCCCGGGGATTATTGAACAGTCGGAGAATTACAGAGTTAATAATACCGGGGGACTGGATGTCATCACCGGGTCTGTGGCTTTTCGGGTTGTGAAAAACGTCTATTTCGGCGCAAACCTGAACTACCGGAGGGGGCTTTCCCGGACTAGTACCGTCGGAGACTATTCGCTCGCCTTTTCGGGCGACGGAGGTCTTTCTCTAACCGGGCAGGGCTCGATAATCCTCAACTCGACCTCCCACGATTCAAACGTTGTGAATCTGGATTTCGCGCTCCAGTGGGCAACAAGGCTCTTTTCTATCGGATTCGTCATAAGAACCGGTTCGGAAGCCAATTATGAATATGACTATATGGACCTCCAATCCCTAATCTACTCGGACGGAGCAATCCTCCGAATAGACTACCGGCACCAACGATGGGGGGTCTCTCAGCGGCCGGTCCAGTACGGATTCGGCTTCTCCCTTCGTCCCGCGCGCAGATTGACCGGGTCGGTCGAGTACTGGACGTCCGACGACTACTTCGACGCGCCCTTTCCCGCCGTCTGGGACCAGCTCCGGACGGGCGCCGAGTACATCCTCCCGGTCCGGGGATTCGAGTTCCCGCTACGGGCCGGATGGTTTTCAAGCAAGACGGATATTTCCACCCGCGGAGGGTGGGCCTGGGTCCAGGGGTTCACCTTCGGCACGGGGTTCGCCTGGAAGAATTTGTCGTTGGACATCGGGGCCGTCCTCCATTCCATGAGCCACGCTTATGGTGGAGGGCCCGTCACAAGAATGTCCTCCTGGGATGTGGTCACGACTCTCACCTTCCAACTGTCCAAGCGACCCTAGCCCGGCCGGAAGCCTATTCGTACTCCACGACGATCTTCAGCGCGCCCCGCGGCGATGCGAGCGTCACGGTATCGCCGGCGAAGGACGTCAAGGGTTTGCCGTCAACCGTCACCCTTTTGATCGGTTTCTCTTGAGGATGCCGGAGCCGCAGGAGGATGTTTCGAGGGGCCTCGCGGGCCGGCGCCGTTAACCGGACATCGATCCGGCCGCGGTCGATGTGGGACTCAATCGTGAACGAGACCGGCCCGAACTTTGTCGGCGCGTTCTGGATGTCGATCTTCCGTCCTGCCTCGAGCCAGGGCTGCGGAACCGCCTGGGCGAGGCGCAGGTCGAGACCGTCCTCCCTCACGAGCATCATCCGCAGGAGCCGCAATTGTTGGGTGCAGGAATAGAGATGGGGCAGGGTTGGTTCGTTGGCACCCGTGAAGAGGTGGGTGACCTCGACCCCGGCGGCCAGCTTAAGGGTCCACGTTTTCGCGGCGTTCAGGGGCGAGGCCGGATTGAAGCGGAGGCCGACGGTGGCTTCGCGGGCCCGGAGGACCGAATTCTTTGCTTCAAGTTCGACGAAAGCCCAGAGCTCCTTGTCCGGACTCAATCCATCGCTGTATCCGAAGACCGTCTCTTTGTACTCGATCCCGTCGTGCGCGAAACGGGCGGTGACGATCGGAAGATAACCCTGCAGCAGCGATTTGACGCAGCCGGCTGGACCGCTGCCGAATCGAACGGCCGGGCTCCCGCCCTCGAAAAAGGCCGTCGGCGCGCCGGCGACGTCGTCGGAGAGCTGGAGCGTGCCGTCGGGGGCGATCCCGATATCGTGGGGATGATAGCGGACGCCGACGACCTCCCGCGGATTCTTCATGGCCGGGAGATAGGCGGCCACGGACTCGTAGGACGGATCGGCCTTTTTGGCCAGCTCCAGGTTGCCGAGGATGTCCTTGTCCGCGGCCTGGAGCTCCTGGATGCGGGCCGGGGATAATGTCCCGCCTGCATTGGCGTCCTGGAGCGGGCGATCCGTTGAGCCCCCCGATTTGGCGGAAAGCAGAAGAAGGCCGGCGGCACAAGCCGCGGCGGCGATAAGGACGAGGCTCAGGCTCGATCCGAGACTCCGGGATGACCTTGGATGGCTCGTCGACAACCTCCGGAACGAATTTCGGGCGCCTCGGCGCCTCATCGCGTGCTGTTGAACCGGATATCCAGGACGGCGCCGGAGAGCGCGACAGTCCCCTTCTTGGCCTGGAAATCGACGAAATCGAAACCGTCGGGCCGATCGGCGATGACTTTCAAATACGGGTCGAGGTTGGCTTTGAGATAGGCCAGGGCCGCGGCCGCCGCATCCGGGTTCGGGTAAGGGACGATCAGGCGGGTGAACGCTGCCCCGTCGGGCATACGGTATTCGGCCAGGGCTCCGAAGATCCGGCCACCGAGCGATAGGATGTCTCCTTCCCCGAAGGTAAAATAGGGCTGTAGCCCGTAGGGCCCCCGGACCAGTCGCTCGGAGCCAGGCACCTTGCCCTCGCCGGGGAGAGCGGCGAGCGGCGTCAGAGCGGTTTCGTCCGCGACGCCTGCCAGGAAGGCGTTGGCGAGAGCCGCGGCCTCGGCTTTCGAGGCGGGGCGGTCCCCCAGGTTATCGACCTGGATGAAATACCGGCCTTTAATTATGGCTATCTGGGCCTCTTCCGCGGAGTTGCGGGCGGCGACCTCGGGGAACGGCGTCTCTCTCCCCATTTTCATCAAATAGATGCCCAAAGCGGACGCGGCGCTCTCCATCTCGTACGCGTTGAGCGTCAGCTCCGCTTTGTCCCGCGTGTAGGCCTGGAGGCGCAGCTTCACGAACCCGAGCTCAAGGAAGAGCTCGGCCCCGCCGTCGATATGGTTGAAAAGGTCTTGGCCGGTGAACGTCCGGAGCGGTCCGGCTTTGGCCCACCCGGGGGCGAATCCCGGCTCCGGGATCACGGGCGGTCCCGGAACCGTCTGGCGCGCGGCAAAAGAACCGCCCGCCGCCATTGACGGCGACACGGCGCAAACGAGATACCCGACGAGCGCCGCCAGGGCGGCTATCCTCGCCGCTCTCCCCTTTCGTCGCGGCCCGTCAAACCTGGACATGCGCGATCTTGACCGGATCGGCGATCCCCAGCCCCAACTTCTCGGCGTAGCGCAAGTACTCCGTAAAGCGGGGGTTCTCGTTGACCGTCACCCCCATCTCCTTGCGCTTGGCCACGATCTTCGTATGGCAGACCATGTCCAGCGCGAACGGATCGGAGGCGAAATACAGCCGGTTGTCGATGTAGGCGAACTTGGCGTTCTTGTCCGGTCCGCCGTCGTACTGCGACCGCAGGCCGTCGGTGATATTGAGGACCATCTTATCGCGCACGGGCCAGAAGGCCGGCACCTCGACGCAAACGTCCAGGAACAGGGGCGCGTGCAACCGATTCGTGTTGCAGACCGCGCCGTAGCCGATATTCTTGGTGGCCATGGAGATGGCGTTGCCGGAGTTCTTGAAAACGGGCAGGTTGATGATCTTGGTCAGCTTCTTGCTCAGCAGCTTTCCAAAATAGGAGTATTTTCCGTTGAAGACGTGCTGGTTGAGGTAAGGCAGGTCTTTGGGCCCTTCGACGTCGACCCAGTAGAAGACCTCCTGGTCGAAATTGGGGACACTGACGTGAGTGCCGTCGGGATTGAGCCATTTGCCATTGTCCTGGGTCTTGCCCTCGGCGGCCGCTTCGTCCATGGTCTGGAGACCCTCGATCCCGATCCCCGGGTAGCGCTCAGCGGTAAACCCGGCGTCCTTGAGCATGTAGTCGAAGCGGTCCCAGATGACGATGTTCTTGCGCGGCAGGCCGCAGGACGTCAGCCAGCCGATGACGGCGTCGACGACCTCGAGCCGGGTGCTGATGAGGCCCGGCCCTACCGGGTTGACCTTGAGCCCGACGACGTCCTTCTTGGTGAAGAACAGCCCGAAACTCTTATTGACGCTCGTTCCGGTCAGCTCCCGGATCCCCTTCTCGAACATGGCTTTTACCACGGCCGCGTCGACCTTCCCGCCCGGCATTGCCGCCGGGTCCTGGACCTCGATGACCCGGCCAGGGAACGGTCCGGGCAGGCTCCATTTGGTCTTGGGGACCTTGAGGGCGTCCTCGATGTTGGTCTTGGGCCGTGGAGGGCGTTCGGCCGGCTTGACCGGTGGCTGCTGGCCCTGCGTCTGCTGGGCGGCTAAAAGGCTGCGGCCGGCCATGACCAAGCCGGCGCCGATCGCTCCACCGGCTTTCAGAAAATCGCGGCGGCCGACGGCGTTCTCGGGGGGCATCGAGCGGTAGCGTTTGTTTGTCATGACATGTTTCCTTTGGATCAGTGTCGAAGGATAGCCCGCTGCCCGCTATGTGTCAAGAAACAATCGGAACGGGAAGCGAATCGATGCTTTATATATCTCGGAGAATTTATGTATTATTGTAGAGGGGGGATCGGACTCGGAAAGCAATAAAAAGGCCAAAAGTCCGTCCTAAGAGATATGAACGCTGAAGGTCGGGATACGGCCGTGGCCGATTTCTTCCAGGAAGAACACGGCCGGCTGGTCGGCTATGTCCGGCGATGGCTTGATGAAGTCGCCGACGAGGAGGCCGAGGACATCGTCCAGGACGTGGCCCTCGGCATCTTTGATCGGGGGGACGTCACGGCCCCTATACGCAATCTTTCGGCTTATATCTATCGCTCCCTGAAGAACCGCATCATCGATTACATCCGGCAGAAGAAATCATCCGTTTCCCTGGATGAGCCTCAGACCGGCGCAAAGGCGCCGACCCTGGCCGACGTATTGAGTGACAAATCGATCGCCCCTCAGAATGACCTGGAGCGGAAGGACCTCCATGACCTTTTATTTCAGGCCATCGACGCTCTCAAGCCGGAGGACCGGGCCATCATCCTGGCCACGGATTTCGAGGGCTGGACATTTCGCGACCTAGCCGAGGAATGGGACATTCCTCTTGGGACGCTGCTAGCGCGCAAGGCGCGCGCCTTAATAAAAATCAGGAAATATCTCGAAGCTTCGGGAAGATCTCTTTAGGAGGAACACTACCATGCATTCGGAAAACACGCATCCGGGGTTCGCGGTGGCCCGCATCGTCGCCATGACCGTCACCGGCCTTATCGGGGCCGTGATCATCGCCTTCCTCTTCGGCTATTTCGTCATGCTGCTCTGGAACTGGCTCCTGCCGCCCTTGCTGCACGCCGGAACGATCAATTACTGGCAGGCCTTCGGCATCGTGATCCTGGCCAAGATCCTTTTCGGCGGAATGGGAGGCACCCATCGTTACTACGGGCCCCGCGGCTGGAGAAGGGAAGCCCGACGCTGGGGCCGCTGGGAATCGGGGCGGGGTCCCCTGGGCTGGAAAGGGTCCTGGTGCGGGGAGGACGATGCGGGGGACGAATGGGCGCCCAAAGGATCCCATCGGAACTGGCGATACTATGGCCAGTATTGGAGAGATGAAGGAAAGGCGGCCTTCGAAGCCTGGCTGGATACGCACGAAAAGGACAAGGATCAAGACAAGGGGTCGAACCAGCCCAAAGACGGATAATCCGCCCGGGGGACGACAAACTCTTTGCCCCTTTTTTTGTCCCCGCTCCCGCTTTTGGGGGCGGGGATTTTTTTTAGGGCCCGGGCACTTCCGCTTTATCCCTTCGGCCCGTTTTGATAGAATTCCCCCGTGAAGAAGATCGCGGTCCTGCTCCTGGCGATCGCATCAACAGCCTCCCTGGCCGCCCAGGGCACTCCGGGCGCCGGGGAGAGTGAGAAAAGGTATCCGTTCATCCTCAGAGATTCCCCGGCCCGTCTCTTCACGATGCGCCAGTTCGATCAGGACTACCTGAGCGGCTACCGGCTCTTCGCCGATATGCTCGACAAAGAACTCGACCCCGTCCTCAACTACGTTATCCAGGGCGCGTTCGGCATTCTCTTTTTCCAAACGTTGACCCACGAGGAAGGGCATCGATCCATCCTGGTCGGGGAGGATATCGGCTCGGTGTCCCACCCGTTCCCGTTCTCGGAGCGGAGCGGTTATGTCGACGGGGTCACGGATGCGATCCTGCAGAACCTGCGGGATACGAAATTCACGACCTTCATCCGCCTCCACACGGCCGGCTTCGAATCGGACTACATGCTGGCCACGCGGGAAGAGACCCTGATGTCCCTGGGGGATGATAGCTACAAGAATCTCGTGGTGGACTATCTGCTCCGCAAGTTCGCGATCGTCCGGTATTTTACGGAAGGAATTTTCAAGCATGACACGGACGGCCCGGAAGAAGCGAACGACTTGCAGCGGGACATCGTCGGGAACGACCTTTACGGCGTCATCCGCCATCTTTTCCGGCCCACCATGGAATACACGCGCTACACGCGCTACGCCGACCTGACGAATCAGGAACTGGGATACCTGCACCGCGTGGAAGTGCGCACGTTTCTCAATTTGGCCAACGCCAACATCATCGGGATGGGCAACTTTCGCCTCTCCGACGATCTGCGGGTCAATGTCGGCCTGGGGCACTGCATGGGGCCTTTCGGCGATTTCATCGACGAGAAGATCTGGCTGGCCTACAAGGGGAAGCTAAAGCTCAGCGCCTATTGGCGCGAGTTTGAGAACCTCGACCACTGGTTCTTCGGGGCGGGGGTCGGCATCAACGACTTTCCCTTGGCGAAGCATGTGGACATGTCGGCCATGGTCCACTACTGGAACCAGCCTCTCAACCTGAGCTTCACCGAACAGAACGGAAGATCGGGCGGGGCGATTGACGTGACCGGCCGCTACAAGCTGTTCCTCAGGCCCGATTCCCGGCTTAACTGCCTGTCTTTCGACTTGAATCTGATCTATAAGAGCGCCGGTTTTCTCCCGGAAGAGATCGCGCTGGGCGAGCATTTCGGCGTCGGGATCGGTCTGAGCCTGGGCTTCCGGGACAACTGAAAAGGGGAAAATTGGAGGATAACTCATGAAAGCCATTGTCCGCACAAAATACGGCTCGCCGGATGTTCTCGAGCTCAAAGAGGTCGAAAAACCGACCCCCAAGGACGATGAAGTCCTGATCAAAGTTCATGCGGCATCCCTAAATGCCTATGACTGGCATATGCTGACGGCAGACATGTTCCCGGTCCGCCTCATGGGCGGAGGGTTTCTCAAACCGAAGAAGAAGATCCTCGGGGCTGACGTCGCGGGGCGTATTGAAGCGGTCGGCAGAAACGTCACGCAGTTTCGGCCGGGTGATGATGTCTTCGGGGACATCACCGGGAGTGGCGGCGGCAGTTTTGCCGAGTATGCCTGTAGTCGCGAAAATGGATTGGTGTCGAAACCGGGCCATCTCTCGTTCGAGGAAGCAGCGGCCGTGCCTATGGCGGCCCTCACCGCCTTGCAGGCTCTTCGCGATAAAGGACGGATTCAGCCGGGACAGAAAGTTTTGATTAATGGAGCGTCCGGCGGGGTGGGCACGTTTGCGGTGCAGATTGCCAAATCGTTCGGGGCTGAAGTCACGGCGGTATGCAGCGCGGGGAAGATGGGCATGGTGCGCTCGATTGGCGCGGACCAGGTCATTGATTACACAAAAGACGATTTCACCAAAAGCGGGCAGCAATATGACCTGATCCTGGCTGCTAACGGATATCATCCCATTTTGGATTACCGCCGAGCGTTAAGTCCCAAGGGAATTTATGTCGTGGCCGGAGGTTCCGCGGCGCAAATGATCCAGGTTTCACTCCTGGGACCATGGATTTCAAAGACCGGGCGTAAAAAAATGCGTGGCATGGTAGCAATAATAAGCCAACAAGACCTGGCTTTTATAATAGAGCTCCTTGAAGCCGGCAAAGTCAAACCTATTATAGACAGACGTTACCCGCTAAGTGAGGTTCCTGAAGCTCTGCGGTATCTTGGTGAAGGACACGCCCGGGGAAAAATCGTCATTACGATATAGGGCGGCTGAACCAACCGTATTTTGATTCTGCATCGGACAGTTTGCGCGGCTTGGCGGAAAAAGGACGAAGATCCAATCACCCGGATTCATGAAGGCGGGACCGGCCTATCCTTGATGGCTAGGTTATAGACCGGCTTGACGAGAAAGGCGAGAAAACTCCCGGTAGTCTTCCCATCCGTTATGAGCCGCAGAAGCCGCAGGATGCTCTCCATAACAAGCAGGAGGGCGGCGCCCAACAAGGCCAGGCTCCAGATCTCGAAAACGCCCCGGGACACGTTCCTCAGGCCGGGCCCCATGATCGCGAGGCCCGCCAAGAAATTGAAGCAGATGGAGATGATGACGTACGGCCGAGGCCTGTACCGTCCGTAGAACTCGAGGGACTTTTGGAGGTCGGAGGGGAGAAAACCCCAGAGAGGAGCGAAGACATAGGAAAGGTCCGAGGACCTGTTCCGGACCTTCTCCAACTCCGGGTCCAGGAACGGGAAGCCCTCTCCGCCCTTTTGAAAGCGGTAAAAATACTTCCTTTTTTCGCGGCGCGACTCCGCCAGAAGATAGGACTCTCCTCCGTATGTCACTCCTCCCGCCCTTTCCCACCAGATCTTCGGCACGGGTGAGACGACATTCAGCGCTCCTTCGATCGCCAAGATCTCGTCACTCGGGACATATTGGGGGCCTTCGGACTTTAATCGGAGGCCGAGGAGGGCCAAGAACAAGCTTCCGATGGGCTCTCCCGTCGATATAACCGCCGCCAGCCGGAAGACACCTTCGGCCATGGCCGCACAGGCTAGCATACCGGCCCAGGTTGGGATAGTTCCCCCCAAGCCCCCCATTCCCCCGACGACCGAGCTGATGACGAACAAGACCGCGAACGGGGACGCGACCACGGCCTCCAGCGCGGCTGACCAGAACGTCGCTCGGGCGGGATCCAACCCCGTCGCTTGATTAAGTCGTTCCTGGTTTTTGGCCGGCAAGAAGCCCAGGAAGGCCTGCGCTCCCCAGGCCAGGAGGTTCTTCTGTTCCCGGATCCGCTTATCGCGCAAACCGGCGGTGAATTCGCGCTCCGATTCCTCGCCCCAATCGACGTAAACGCGGATGGTATCTTGGCCCGTCCAGGGCTCCAGGCGGTAGACCCACTCTCCGCCCGATTTTTCGGCCGCCACGACCTCGAAGAGATCCTCTCCGATCCGGACCGTCGTTCCAGGGTGGCCAGGCCGGCGCATCTCTCCTTCGAGCCGGGGCCGGAACCGGGGATGGGGGGCGGGAAGGCGGATTTCTTTGGTCATGGAATCAGAGACTTCTGTTTTTGAGGATAGACCGGCCGTGGGGTAGGAGTCAAGAACTCCAGATTCAGAACGAAGAAAGAGTCCCCCAAATAAAAAAGAGCGGCATGCCCCTGACGGGCATCCGCTGCACCCCGCAAACACTTCTCAGCTAGCTACCAACAGGCGCGTCTTGCGGCCTCCAAGTCCATGCATACCAGACAATGAACACGGTACAGGCAATTTCGACGGCTGCAAAAACCATGTAATAAAGCCTTGGAACTCCGCCAAGTAGTGTCCAAGCGACAGCCGCAGTCTGGACTACGCCTACAATAATGTTCGCCCACCGATTTGCTCTATACTTCAGTATTCGGGACAGGACAATCATCGCAATCGCGGTCTCCATCAGCACGACCCATCCCAACATAACCCCTTCTGTCATTCTTTTTGCCATGTTCGTCATCGCAACAGGATTCAAAACCATTGTAAGAAAATCCGCATAAAGGTAATTAAACAGCACAAATATCCATAATGTCGACAGTATGACTTTCCTATCGTTCGTTTCGGTGATCCGTTTGCTTGAATTCATGATTCACTCCTTTGAAGTATATTGACAGGAATTTCCTTTTATCGCGCGGCGTGGAATCGCTTGGTTGGGGTGTAGGATCGGCCTTCCCGTCACGGATTCATAATATTCGCGGAATCGGGCGGGCGTCAACAATTCAGATTTCGCACGTCCCGATTCCGGGGGACGCGTACCAAATTCAAGGGAAATTGAGACATTTCCGATGACACGCACCAAATTCCGGGAATTTGGATCATGTCACCGAAATGTCTCGTCACCGAATCGCCCAGCGATCAGAACCGGCCGCGACCGCCGCTGCCGCCGCCGGGTCCGCCCGTGCGGGGACGATCGGTCCGGGGCTTGGCTTCGTTGACCGTCAGGGCCCGGCCCTTGAGGTCCTTGCCCTGGACCCGGAGCCTTTGGCTCCAGGCCCGACCACCGAAATAAAGGAGAGGAGGATGACCGACCGACCGGTGGGGCCCGTGCCCCTTTCTTTCGGCACGGGCGGGCTTAACTTCCGTGTTCGGAATGGGAACGGGTGTTTATGGCCGCCGATGTTGACGCCCTTCAGAAAAGCGTAAGTGGCGGAGGGAGAGGGATTCGGACGCTCTCCCAGTCCTGCCTGATGCGGTGCGTTCCTCGCCGACATCATGCAGCCGATATCAGTCCAGCTTTTTTGCTATCAGACGGATGCAGCGATCGATCAGCTCTTTGTGCTCGGGCATCTTAAGGGCCTCTAGGGCGGCGATCCTCCGTCGCAAGATCGTCTCCTTGGCTTTTTCGTCCGGATAACTATGAAAATCAACGGTGCCGCAAATCCAGTCCAGGAACGTGATCGGCACGGTATCAAGACGCTCAGACTCCAGGTAGCCGAACTTGGCCACGTTCTCGATGAATACGGCGGGTTTCATGAGCATGAGATCGCTGATGAAGCCGACGAGCGATTGGGAGGCGAGATCGTCCCAAGCGCGGAAAGCCGGGAGCAAGGCTGTGAAGACGATCTCGATCGCGTACTTGTTCCCGCATATCGCTTCGTGGAGGATAATCGAGAGCGGATCGGGACACGGCCGGTAAGGCGGCCATACCTGGTCAGGGCGGCTTATGAGAGGAAAGACGGCGGCGGTGACATAGGGGAATTCTCTCCTCCGCTCATCGAATAAGGCCAGCACTTTCCTCATGTTTTCCGGGCTGGGCCGGCCCATCATCTCCAGGAGGACGTTCTTGACCGTCTCTTGGGCAACTCCAGAGCCGTTCCCTTCTGGGGCCTCAAGAATGGGCCTTTCGACGGCATTGGCTTCCATGAATTGGGTCCCGTTTTCGATCAAATAGAGGCATTCGTCCCTAACGAATCGCAGCTCGGGGTCTTCGACCGATCGTAGGGCCTCCTTTCTCATCTCCATATCGTAGGAGACCATCGTTTTTTTCATATGAAGAATGAAGGGGACATAGCCGTAGGGAAGACTCTTTTCCTTAAGAAACGAGCTCTCTCTTTCTTCATAGCAAGCTCTTAAGTAAAGGGTGGGATTCGCGCGCATCAGCACTCCCAACGACGCTCCGATGCTCAGGCAGATAGGAAGCTTCAGGCTTGGAGGCTTTTGCCATTCCTTCTCGACGAAGCCGAGGATCCTGATCGCGGACCGGGCCGCGTGGATATCCCCATCGAGCATTTCGATGGCGATGACGCTAAAGCGGCCGACGTCCGGCATGAACTCGCGGATATAGGGTCCGAAGACATGGTCCAGGATGGCCGTTTTGTCGCCCTTGGGATATTTCTCGTCCGATATCGATAGATAGAACTCGCGCGCCGTCAAAGGCGATGGATCCTTTACGAGTCTGTCGAACGCCGCTCTCGCCGCGCTCCATTTAGGCACGATGGGGATCGGCTTCTCGAGGGTTAGGTTGATCTCGACGTTGACGTCGGCCTGTACGACTACGCCGGCCTGGGTCGTCTTCTTGAAGCCGGTCAGCTCGGCGGATATCTCATACTCGGTGCCGGGAGAGAGCGATATGAGCCTGTACCGTCCGGTCGGGCCGGTCACGGTGCTCACGGACGTGGTCTGTGGTGCCCGCAGGGTGATGTGCACGTCGGGAAGGAGGATGCCCTCCTCGTCTGTGATCCTTCCATAGATGTTTCCCGTTCTAGGTTGGCCCGCCATCGTGCCGGCAAGCAACAATAAGAATAGAACGATGTCGGTCAGGAATCCGAGGAACCCGGCTTTTGCCAACGCGCTCCTTCCTCTTCCTATGCTAACAAACTAGGCCGTTACCGTAAAGTCCCAAAGGAGCTAAGTGTGATAGCTAAGCATAAATGTCCCCATCAACTGCCAAGCTAAAATGTCCCCTAAGGATAGGAATTTCCTTTTCCCTGCGGTATGAAGGCGCCGGCTTCGGTCACTGAATCAGCCCTTCCCATCACGAAATGAGGATATCCCGGCCGCAGGCAAGAGTCAAGAACGTGAGATCCGGTAGCCCAGGGGCTGCGGCGAGCGGATTCTCGGCCTCCTCATCCCAGGAAGCGGATAAACGCAGCTAGTCCCCTCCCCGCTGATCAACCGCTATTCATAGTCCCCGCTCTCCTCGGCCGCACTCATGGTGCCGCTTACACGTCTCCATGAGTACAGGCCGAAGCGGCAGCCTTGCAGTCCTCATGGCTTCCATGAGGGCCGCCATCAGGGCGACCTGATCGAAGATATGGGGGGGCGGCTGCTTCTTGGCCGTGAACGCCAACCTCAGGTGACGGATGATCCGACCGACGACGGCGTACTCGGTCACGAACGTTGAGAGCGGGAAGCCGCGGATCGCTCGAGATAGCCGTCGACGAACGGCTATGCGCTCAATATTTCGGTTTTAGGCCGGCCTGCTTGCACAATTCGTTGGCCGTTATGCGGTCTATCGACTTATGCCTTTTCACGGGAATCGTCTTCTTGTCGTTTGTATATATGGAATGGCTCTTGCCTTCGCGCAGAAGAAAGAATCCGTTTTCTTCGAGGTAACGAAGGAGTTCCCGGCGTTTGACAGACATCTATATTTGAGCAGGAATCTGTTCGAGCAACGCTCCGCCCAAAGGAATTTCCTTTTTCTGCTGGCGGTATGCCAAGACCATCTCATGAAGCGCGTCTTTGAGCATCGCCCTGCATTCCTCGAGGGTTCTCCCCTCAGTCACGACCTCCGGCCACTCGACCAACTGGCCCATGTAACCGGATTTGATCTTCGTGTACTTGGCTGTATAGGTGGAGAACATGTTTTTTATCCTTAATCTCCTTAATAAGTCTATTATATCCATTTTTAAGCAGAAAAAGGAAATCCCCCCGAAAAAAAAAGGCGGACTGCCCATGATGGGCATCCGCCCTTCGTTGCGAATAAAGGTTGACCGCTCAGTTTCCGATTCTGGTGACACGCACTGACATTTCCGATGACACGCACCAAATTCCGGGAATTTGGATCATGTCACCGAAATGTCTCGTCACCGAATCGCCCAGCGATCAGAACCGGCCGCGACCGCCGCCGCCGCCGAAGCCGCCTCTGCCGCCGCCGGGGCCGCCCGTGCGGGGACGATCGGTCCGGGGCTTGGCTTCGTTGACCGTCAGGGCCCGGCCCTTGACGTCCTTGCCGTTCAGGCCGCCGATGGCCTTGTCGGCCTCTTCCTTGTTCGGCATCTCGACGAAGCCGAACCCGCGCGACTCACCCGAGAACTTGTCCTTGATGATCGCCGCGCTGGTGACCGCGCCGAAGGCCTCAAAGGCTTCTTTAATGTCCTGCTCGGTCGCCGTCCTGGAAATGTTTCCAACGTAGATGTTCATACTGATCTCCTTTAAAAATTGCCCTTGCCCTGGACCCGGAGCCTTTGGCTCCAGGCCCGACCACCGAAATAAAGGAGAGGAGTATGACCGACCGACCGGTGGGGCCCGTGCCCCTTTCCTTTATTCGACCCTTGCCCCCGTTTCAGGAGGCCCCCCTTCGTGGGACGAGCCGAAAATCGCGCCGGGCCGCGGGCCCGCGCCCGCTTCCCGGAAATCTCCGTGACCCCGAATGGATAAAAAAAACCCGGCAACGACCTACTCTCCCACTCAGCTGCCCGAGCAGTACCATCGGCACGGGCGGGCTTAACTTCCGTGTTCGGAATGGGAACGGGTGTTTCCCCGCCGTTATGATCGCCGGGATTTATTACAGTGTTACCTAGCGTGCGTTAAATTCGGTGACACGTTCGACCGATTCCGGTGACACGCTTTGACATTTCAGGTGACACGCACCAAATTCAAGGAATTTGGATCATGTCACCGAAATGTCTCGTCACCGAATCGGGCCTGTCACCGAATTTCCTGTCTTTTTTGTCTTGATAAACTTTATGGTCAAGCCTCACGGTCTATTAGTACTGGTTAGCTGAATCCATCACTGGACTTACACACCCAGCCTATCAAACAGGTAGTCTACCTGTGACCTTTAGCCCTTGCGGGAGGGAGATCTTATCTCGGGGCGTGCTTCCCGC